>ERZ1032915.5-NODE-5-length-108946-cov-8.236108_pt1 | contig 108946 bp, 96 predicted proteins | sample MGYA00517090_ERZ1032915 | MGnify/ENA primary metagenome ERZ1032915 (study PRJEB33719, sample SAMN04261607) | wastewater metagenome | biome: rural village; feature: latrine urine exit; material: soil | place: El Salvador | collected 2013-01-14 ...
AGGTCATCGTCAAGCACCCAACGCAAAAAGGCCACCCACAAGGGTGGCCTTTTTCATTTGTGGGACGGAAATGGATACTGCTGCATACCGTTCACGTGTAGGTGCGAATTCATTCGTACAATCTGTAACAGCCGTGCTTTTGTACGAATGAATTCGTACCTACATGAAGGAGAGGTTTGTTGCCGGATCTACAGACGCTGCTCATGCTGGCAACCTTCGGCTTTCTGGGTGCCTTCATCAATGCCATTGTGGGTGGTGGCGGGCTGATTACCGTGCCGGCCCTGCTGGCTGCCGGCCTGCCTCCGGCCATGGCGATCGGTACCAACAAGATGGCAGCCGCTGTGGGTAATCTGACCAGTTTGCTGACCTTCATGCGTGCCGGCAAGGTGGATTGGCGGTTGTTGCTGCCGGTGCTACCGGTGGTCTTTGCCGGCTCGGTTACCGGTGCACTCAGCGTCCATCAGTTGTCTCCCGAGGTTCTGCAACCGCTGGTGATCGTGCTGCTGATGGCGGTCTTGCTGTATAGCCTGGTGAAAAAAGACCTGGGACAGTTGCAGAAGGCAATGCCCGTATCCGTACGCAGGAAAAAAGCCGGCTATGCACTGCTGGTGTGCATCGGCTTTTATGACGGGTTCTTTGGTCCCGGTGCAGGCTCCTTCATGATTCTGGTATTGCTGTTTGTCGGTATGGATTTTGTCCGTGCAGCTGGCAGTTCAAAACTGCTCAACCTGACCAGCAATACCGCGGCATTGCTGACTTTTTCCTGGTTGGGCAGTATTGACTACGCCTATGGGACGGTAATGGCTCTGGCCATGATTGTGGGTGCCTATGTCGGCTCTCGCTTGGCGCTCAGTCGTGGAACGGGCTTTGTGCGTATCCTGTTCATCGGGGTGACCAGTGTGCTGATTTTGAAGAATCTCCATGACCTGCTGATCGGGCGGGTACTGGCCGGCTAGCATTCTGATCTTTCAAGGTCGGAGCCCGGTCAGCAAACGGCTGTGCCTTTATCGGCATGGGCCGGTATAATCACGTGTCGATTCAATGAGGCTGGTGAGGATTGTCATGACAGATGATGTTTTAGCTTATATGCAGCGCCTGGGCAGTGCAGCCCGCACAGCTTCGCGTGCGCTGGCCAGTGCGCCAACCGCGCAAAAGAATGCGGCCTTGCTGGCTGCAGCAAAAGAGCTGGATGCTGCACGTTCCGAGCTGTTGCAGGCCAACGCCAGGGATATGGAAGCCAGTCGGGCTAATGGCCTGGATGATGCCATGCTGGATCGTCTAGAGCTGACTGCGGAACGCATTGACGAGATGATCGAGGGGCTTCGCCAGGTGGCGGCGCTGCCTGACCCGATTGGTGAAATCCAGGATATGCGCTATGTTCCTTCCGGCATTCAGCTGGGCAAGATGCGTGTGCCGCTGGGCGTGATCGGCATCATCTATGAGTCGCGTCCCAACGTGACTATCGAGGCTGCTAGCCTGTGCCTGAAATCGGGCAATGCCACCATCTTGCGCGGAGGTTCCGAAGCCATCCACTCCAACCGTGCCATTGCCGAATGTCTGGATCGTGGCCTGGTGGCTGCCGGTCTGCCGGAAGCTGCGGTACAGGTGGTGGAAACCACCGACCGTGCCGCTGTGGGTGCGATGATCAGCATGCCGGAATATGTCGACGTGATCGTTCCGCGTGGCGGCAAGGGGCTGATCGAGCGGATCTCCCGTGAAGCCAGTGTGCCGGTCATCAAGCATCTGGATGGTGTCTGCCATGTGTATGTGGATGTGGATGCGGATGCGGGGAAGGCCATCCGGGTGGCCGACAATGCCAAGACCCAGCGTTATGCGCCTTGTAACGCCATGGAAACCCTGCTGGTGCATGGTTCGCAGGTGGAAACGGTATTGCGCCCGCTGGTACGGATCCTGAAGGACAAGGGTGTGGAACTGCGCGGTTGTCCACGTTGCCTGCAGGCCTTTGGCGAGGAAATGATTGCGGCTACGGCTGCGGACTGGGATGAGGAGTACAATGCCCCGATACTGGCGGTGCGTATCCTGGACTCCGTGGACGAGGCCATTGCCCATATCAATGCCCATGGTTCCCAGCATACCGATACCATCATGACGGAAAACTTCACCACGGCGCGTCGTTTTCTGACCGAGGTGGATTCCAGCTCGGTAATGGTGAATGCTTCTACCCGCTTTGCCGACGGTTTCGAGTATGGCCTGGGTGCCGAGATCGGCATTTCCACCGACAAGCTGCATGCGCGCGGGCCGGTCGGCCTGCTGGGTCTGACCAGCGAGAAGTACGTGGTATTTGGCGACGGTCACATCCGTGGCTAAAAAACTGGGAATCCTGGGTGGTACCTTCGATCCGGTCCATGTCGGTCATTTGCGCAGCGCCATCGAGGTGCTGGAAGACTGCGGGCTGGACGAAGTGCACCTGATTCCCGGTGCGGTGCCGCCCCACCGGGCGACTCCCATGGTGGGCGCGCAGCAGCGTCTGGACATGGTTCGTCTGGCGGTGGAAGGAGTGGCCGGCCTGGTCGTGGATGACCGCGAGTTGCGGCGCAGTGGTCCATCGTGGACTATTGATACCCTGATTTCCCTACGTGCGGAGCTGGCACCGGCAGACAGTCTATATTTCATTCTGGGGGCCGATGCCTTTGCCGGGCTGGACCGTTGGCACCGCTGGCAGGAGATTCTGCAGCATTGCCATCTGCTGGTGTTGCAGAGGCCCGACATGCAGACAGGCTTGTCAGAATCACTGCAGGCACTGCTGCGCGACCACCAGGTGCGAGATCCGGCCGAAATCCGCAAGCGGTATGGCGGGATTGCCCTGCTGCAACAGAACCCGATGCCGGTTTCGGCCACCGAGATCCGCAGGGCAAGAGCTGCCGGTAAATGCATCCGCTACCTTGTGCCGGATGCGGTGCATGACTACATTCAACAGCATGGCCTGTACCGGGCCTGTGTGTAACCAAAGTGAGAACATATGCAAAGTGAACAACTGGTGGCAATCCTGATTGCTGCCCTGGATGAAGACAAGGCCAGGGATGTGGTGCAGATCGATGTACGCGACAAGACCAGCGTGACCGATTACATGGTCATCGCCAGCGGCTCTTCGGGCCGTCATGTCAAGGCGCTGGCCCATGGGGTAATCGAGAAAGCCAAGGAAAACGGTGTACAGCCGCTTGGCAATGAAGGCCTGGCGGTGGGTGAGTGGGCGCTGATCGACCTGGATGATGTGGTGGTACACGTCATGCAGGAGGAGACCCGCAAGTTCTATGACCTCGAGCGGCTGTGGCAGGGCGCGGAAGAAAGCCGCAGCGGGCAGGGTGCCGGCTAGGTGCGCATACGCCTGATTGCGGTCGGTACCAGGATGCCGGGCTGGGTGAATGAGGGGTGGCGCGAGTACGTCAAGCGCCTGCCGTCAGACATCCAGCTGGAACTGGTAGAGATTCCGCTGATTGCCCGCAGAAAGAACACGGATGCCGACCGGCTGATCCAGCAGGAAGGCGATGCCATGCTGGCCAAAGTGTTGTCGGGCGAACGCATCGTGACTCTGGAGGTTACCGGCAAGGCCTGGTGCTCCGAGCAGCTGGCAGCCGAGCTGGAACGCTGGAAGCTGGATGCGCGTACCGTCAACCTGATGATTGGCGGACCGGAGGGTCTGGCGCCGCAGGTACAGGCGCGCAGCGAGCAGCAATGGTCGCTGTCGCCATTGACCCTGCCACATCCCCTGGTGCGGATTGTGGTGGGGGAGCAACTTTACCGCGCCTGTACCATTCTAAGTGGTCACCCCTATCACAAATAGCTGACCGACCGGATTGCCCATGCCTCCTGCGATACGCCTCAAAGACCATCTGCGTGACAGACAGCTGATCCGGCAGCGCCTGCTGGTGACTGCCGTGCTGATCCTGCTGCTGACCGGTGTGCTGGTGGCGCGCATGTATTTCTTGCAGGTTGTGCAGTATGAGCACCACTCCACGCTGGCGGAAAACAACCGTATCCATGTGCAGCCGCTGCCACCAACGCGGGGGCTGATCTATGACCGCAATGGCGTGATTCTGGCCGACAACCGGCCCAGTTTCAGCTTGACCCTGACCCGTGAGCGGGCCGGTGACTGGCAGCGGGTGCTGGAGACCATCATCGAGGTGCTGGAGCTGGATGAGCTGGAGCTGGACTCCTTCGTCAAGCGGGTGGAGCAGGGGCGCAGGCCTTTCGAGCCGGTGCCGGTGCTGTTCGAGTTGTCCGAGGAGCAGATTGCCCGGCTGGCGGTCAACCAGTACCGCTTGCCGGGAGTCGAGGTGGCTGCCCAGATGGTACGCTATTATCCGCTGGGCGAGCAGTTTGCCCATACGGTGGGCTATGTGGGGCGCATCAGCGAGGATGACCTCAAGCGGCTGGACAATGTCGAATACAGCGGCACCCACCATGTCGGCAAGCTGGGTATCGAGCGTTTCTACGAGAGCGAGCTGCACGGCAAGGTCGGCTATGAAGAGGTCGAGACCAACGCCCGGGGGCGTGTGCTGCGCGTGCTCAAGCGTGTCGAGCCGCAAGGTGGCAAGGACCTGTACCTGACGCTGGATGTGCGGTTGCAGCAGGCGGCCAAGGAGGCGCTGGCTGGCCGGCGCGGAGCGATCGTGGCGCTGGATCCGAATACCGGCGAGGTGCTCGCCATGGTCAGCGAGCCTGGCTACGATCCCAACCCATTCGTGACCGGTATCGGCTTCAAGGCGTATGCCGAATTGCGCGACTCCATTGACCAGCCGCTATACAACCGGGTGCTGCGTGGCCTGTATCCGCCAGGCTCGACGATCAAGCCGATGGTGGTGATCGCCGGGCTGGACAGTGGAGTGATCACCGCAGCGTCAACGGTCTATGATCCGGGCTTCTACCAGCTGCCCAACAACAAGCACAGGTTCCGCAACTGGAACCGTGGCGGCGACGGCTGGGTGGGGCTCGAGCTGGCCGTGGCACGTTCCAACGATACCTTTTTCTATGATCTGGCCCACAAACTGGGAGTGGACCGGCTGCATGAATACATGACCCTGTTCGGCTTCGGCCAGCGGGTGGCGCTGGACATGTTCGAGGAAAGTGCGGGTCTGATGCCTTCCCGGGATTGGAAGCGCAGCCGCTTCCGCCAGCCGTGGTATCCGGGAGAGACACTGATTCTCGGCATCGGTCAGGGTTACATGCAAAGCACCCCCCTGCAGCTGGCCCATGCCACGGCGCTGATGGCGTCCCGCGGAAAATGGATCCGGCCGCACCTGGCGCGTACCGTGGGCGGCGAGCCGGTTGTCGATGAGAACCCGCTTCCGGACATCCAGCTGAAGAATCCGGCACACTGGGATATCGCCCGCAAGGCCATGGAGGCCGTACTGCATGGAGCGCGGGGTACCGCCAGGGCGGTGGGCAAGGAGTCTCCATACCGGATTGCCGGCAAGAGCGGGACCGCCCAAGTGGTGGCCATCAAGCAGGGCGAGCGCTATGACAGTGAAAAGCTGCAGGAACGGCATCGTGACCATGCCCTGTTCATTGCCTATGCGCCGGCCGAAGAGCCGCAGATTGCGGTTGCCGTCATGGTGGAGAATGGTGAGTCGGGTTCGGGTGTGGCAGCGCCCGTAGCACGTCAGGTGCTGGACGCCTGGCTGTTGCCGGAGGAAGAGGAAGAACCGGAGGAAGACGCCGGGGAAGAAGGGCAGGAGGCAGAAAATGGGCCGTAGTTTCGACCGCTCGCTGGGCCACGGTGATGTATTCCAGAATCGCATCACCCTGCTGCACCGGGTGCATGTGGATGGCTGGCTGGTCCTGCTGATCCTGATGCTGGGCGCCGGGGGACTGTTCATCCTGTACTCCGCCGGGGGCAAGAGCGAGGCCATGCTGATCAAGCAGGCCACTTCCTTCGGCTTTGGCCTGTTGCTGATGCTGGTGGTCGCCCAGGTCGATCCACGGCTCATGGCACGCTGGGCCGCGCCTGCCTATCTGCTGGGCGTGGCATTGCTGTTGGTGGTTGAACTCATGGGGCACAAGGCCATGGGCGCCACGCGCTGGATCAGCATCCCCGGGGTGATGCGTTTTCAGCCGGCCGAACTGATGAAGGTGTTCATGCCGCTGACCCTGGCCTGGTATGTGTCGCGCAACAATCTGCCACCGAGCTTCAAGCACAACCTGATTAGCCTGCTGCTGATCGGGATTCCCTTCATGCTGATTGTCAGGCAGCCAGACCTGGGAACCGCCTTGCTGGTGCTGGTTTCCGGCGTGTTTGTGCTGTTCCTGGCCGGCTTGCGCTGGCGCTGGATTCTGACGGCAGTGGCGGCGGCGGTTCCGGCTGGCCTGGTGATGTGGAACTTCTTCATGCGCTCCTACCAGAAGCAGCGGGTGCTGACCTTCCTCAACCCGGAAAGCGATCCGCTGGGCAGTGGCTGGAACATCATCCAGTCCAAGGCAGCCATCGGTTCCGGCGGGGTGCTGGGCAAGGGCTGGCTGCATGGCACCCAGTCGCATCTGGACTTCCTGCCGGAAAGCCATACGGATTTCATCATTGCCGTGCTGGCCGAGGAGTTCGGGTTGATTGGTGTCTGCCTGCTGCTGCTGGGCTATCTGTTGCTGGTTTTCCGTGCCCTGTACATCACGTTGCATGCGCAGACGGTTTTCGGCAAGCTGCTGGCCGGCTCCATCACTTTGACCTTTTTCATTTATGTGTTCGTGAACATTGGCATGGTCAGCGGCCTGATGCCCATCGTGGGAATCCCGCTGCCATTTGTCAGTTATGGTGGAACTTCCATCGTCACGCTATTGTCTGGCTTTGGCATCCTGATGGCAGTGCATACGCACCGCAAATGGATCACGCAAACCTAGGAGTCTTGCAACATGCCGTTTGAAACGGGTAAAAAAATCCTGGCTGCACTGTTGCTGTCGTTTGGCGTGGTGCCGGCGGCGATGGCCGCAGGCTACGCTCAAAACCCGCTGGCCCGGGAGCTCATGGTGGAGATGCAGGAGGAGTACGGCTTCACGCCCGAGCATCTGCAACAGGTGTTTGCCAAGGCACGAAAGCAGCAGTCCATTCTGGATGCCATTTCCCGGCCTGCCGAACGGGTCAAGCCCTGGAAGGAGTACCGACCGATTTTCCTGACCCGGCAGCGCATCGATAAAGGGCTGCAGTTCTGGGCGGAAAACGAGCAGGCGCTGGAACGTGCCGAGCAGGAATACGGGGTGCCTGCCGAGTTCATTGTGGCCATCATCGGGGTGGAAACCTTCTATGGCGGCAATACCGGCCGCTACAAGGTGCTGGATGCACTGTCCACCCTGGCATTCGACTACCCGCCTCGGGCGCCCTTTTTTCGTGGGCAGCTCAAGCAGTTCCTGTTGCTGACCCGCGAGGAGCGGCTGGAACCGTCCAGCCTCAAGGGCTCCTATGCGGGTGCCATGGGCATGCCGCAGTTCATGCCGGGCAGTTTTCGTGCCTATGCGGTGGACTTCAACGAGGATGACCGGATCAATATCTGGACGGATGCCGAAGATGCCATTGGTAGTGTGGCCAACTACTTCATCGAGCATGGCTGGCAGCCGGGCCAGCAGGTTGTGGTGCGCGCCTCCCTGAAGGGCGAGGAGGCCGAGCAGGGCCTGACCGGTGGCCTGGAGCCGAAAAACAGCATGCGTGAGCTGCGCTCGCTGGGCTGGCAGCCGGAGCAGAAGGTGGCGGCCCGCACGCAGGTGACCGCTTTCCGCCTGGAGGGCGAGCAGGGCGACGAATACTGGCTTGGTCTGCCGAACTTCCAGGCCATTACCCGCTATAATCGCAGTGAAATGTATGCCATGGCCGTGACCCAGCTGGCACAGGTCATGGCCAATGAACGGAAGGAATCCAGCAAATGAAACACTCCCGCCTGTTGGCGGCCAGCCTGTTGCTGGCCACGGGGCTGGCATTGCATGGCTGTCAGGGCAAGCCCGCCAAACGGCAGACGGCCGCATCCAGTCCTGCTGCCAAGGTGCCTTTCAAGCAATCGAGAAACGATGGTGCTCCCTGGTGGGACAAGGATGTATCCGGTATACCCGACGCCACGCCGATGCCACACCATGGCCCGGTCAAGGCTTCCCCTTACGTGGTGCTGGGCAAGAAATACTATCCGGTACAAAGCGCACACAATTATCGCGCCACGGGTACCGCATCCTGGTATGGCACCAAGTTCCACGGTCTGAAGACCGCCAATGGCGAAACCTATGACCTGTACGGCATGACGGCCGCGCACAAGACCCTGCCGCTGCCCAGCTACGTGAAAGTGACCAACCTGGAGAACGGCCGCACCGTCGTACTGCGGGTGAATGATCGCGGGCCCTTCTATTCGGATCGCATCATCGACCTTTCCTTCGCTGCGGCAAAGAAGCTGGGCTACGCCGAAAAGGGTGTTGCCCGGGTCAAGGTGGAAGGTATCGACCCTGAACGCTGGTGGGCCGAGCGTGGCCAGCAGGCGCCGGTAATGGGCACCTATGCGGCTGAGCAGCCGGTACAGCCGGTAAGACAGGGCACGGTTGAAGAGTATGTGCCGCCGGTACGCCAGCACGCCGGTGCGGTGTTGCCGGTGGAGCTGGATAGCCAGGCCGGCAGCGTCGAAAGCAGAGGCCTGTATCTGCAGGTTGGCGCCTTTGCCAATCCGGATGCGGCCCAGCTGTTGCGTGACAAGCTGAGCGTGATGTCCCAGGCGCCGGTGCAGGTCAGTTCGGTGGTGCGTGGCCAGCAGGTGCTGCATCGCGTGCGTATCGGTCCGCTGGCCGGCGAGCAGCAGGCCGAGCAGCTGCGCCGTCAGGTGCAACTTGCCGAGCTGGGCAGCCCGACTCTGGTCAACATCAACTGAGTCTGCTCATAACCCCGATAATCAGGGGTTGAACAGCGTCCTGTTCTCCCCTATGTTCACAGTAGTTTTTGTTGGTAGCTGAATAATGATGAAGTTGAAGCAGTTTGCTGGTGTGGTGTTCATGGCCGTGGGCATGATGCTGTCCGGAGCGGCCGCAGCCAGTTCACAGGCCATTCCGGCAATGCCGACCTTGGCAGCGAAATCCTATGTCCTGATGGATGCGGCAACCGGCCAGGTGCTGGTCGAGCACAATGCGGACGAGGCCCTGCCTCCCGCCAGCCTGACCAAGCTGATGACCGCCTATATCGCCACCAAGGAGATCAGGGCCGGCCAGATCGCCGAGTCCGACCTGGTGACCGTGAGCGAAAAAGCCTGGCGTACCGGCGGCTCCCGAATGTTCATCGAGGTAGGCAAGCAGGTTTCGGTGGATGACCTGTTGCACGGCGTCATCATCCAGTCGGGCAACGATGCCAGCGTGGCGCTGGCCGAGCATGTGGCCGGTAGCGAGGAAGCCTTTGCCGACATGATGAATGATCATGCCAGGCGCCTACAGCTGGTGAACACCTCGTTTGGCAACGCCACCGGACTGCCCATGGAAAACCACTATTCCTCCGCCATGGACATGGCCAAACTGGCGCGTGCCATCATTTACGAGGATGCCGAGCACTACTCCATATACGCCAAGAAGGAGTTCCTGTGGAACGACATCCGCCAGCAGAACCGCAATCTGCTGCTTTGGCGTGACAGCAGCGTGGATGGCCTGAAGACCGGCCATACCGAGGAGGCGGGCTACTGCCTGGTCGCATCCGCAGTGCGTGACAACATGCGCCTGATTTCCGTGATCTTCGGTGCCCGCGATGAAGCCAGCCGTGCCGCGGAAACACAGAAGCTGCTGACCTACGGTTTCCGCTTCTTCGAAAACCGCACCTTCTATAAAAAAGGTGAAACCCTGACCCGTACCCGTATCTGGAAGGGCGACAAGCAACAGGTGGCTGCCGGACTGCAACAGAACCTGACGCTGACCGTGCCACGTGGCCAGGCGGAAAAGATGACCGCCGAAGCGGTGCTGGACAAGGCGATCATGGCTCCGGTGCAGGCAGGTGACAAGTTGGGCGTGGTGGAAATTCGTCTGGATGGCGAGCTGCTGCACAGCGCCGAGCTGGTGGCACTGGAACCGGTCGACAAGGGTGGATTGTTCCAGCGTCTGCTGGACACCCTGCGCCTGTTTTTCTTCAACCTGTTCAATTGATGGCACGAGACAAATGACAGAAACAACAGCGCCGCAGCCAAGGATCGAGTTTCCTTGCGAGCAGTATCCGGTAAAGATCATTGGTGACTATTGCGAGGATTTCGTTGAGCAGGTGCTCGAGGTGGTCTGCGAGCATGCACCCGAATTCGATCCGGCCAGTGCGGACCGGCAAATGAGCAGCAATGGTCGCTTCTGCTCGGTGCGGGTCTGCATCACGGCGCGTGACCGGGAACACCTGGAGCAGCTCAACGAAGCCTTGCGCAAGACCGGCAAGGTCCGCATGGTGCTTTGATGAAACCCGGTCTGCGGGTGCGCTGGCTGGGACAGGTGGACTACGAGCCTGCCTGGTATGCCATGCAGCGCTTCACGGATGAGCGCGATGCGGAAACCGGCGATGAGATCTGGTTGCTGGAACATCCGCCGGTATTTACCCAGGGCCAGGCCGGAAAGGCCGAGCATCTGCTGTTTCCCGGAGAGATTCCGGTGGTGCAGGTGGATCGTGGCGGGCAGGTGACCTACCACGGACCGGGTCAGCTGGTTGCCTATGTACTGATTGATGTACGACGACAGGGCATCGGCGTACGCGAGCTGGTGAGCTTGATTGAAAACAGCTTGGTCGAACTGCTGGCCGGCTATACTGTCGAGGCCAGCGCCAGGGCGGACGCGCCCGGAGTCTATGTCGGGGATGCCAAGATCGCCTCCCTGGGCCTGCGTATCCGGCGCGGCTGCTCCTTCCATGGCCTGGCACTCAACGTGGACATGGATCTTGAACCCTTTGGCCGCATCAACCCCTGCGGCTATCAGGGCCTGCGCATGACGCAGCTTCGCGATGAAACCGGCGGTAACCACGAAGTGGCGCAAACCGGGCGCGAGCTGGCCGCCATCCTGGCCAGGTCCCTGGGGCATGTAACCTATCAATACTCAGAAGGTGAAACAGACAGTCATGAGCAATGAACCCGTAGCGGAAAAGCGGCCCGGTGTGCAAACCGGTGTCAAACTGCGCGGTGCCGACAAGCTGGCACGCATTCCGGTCAAGGTGATTCCGGCAGACGAGGTGCTGCGCAAGCCGGACTGGATCCGCGTCCGGGTTCCGGTATCGCCACAGGTGGAGGGCATCAAGCAGACCCTGCGCAAGCACAAGCTGCATAGCGTATGTGAGGAGGCTTCCTGCCCCAACCTGGGCGAGTGCTTTTCGCACGGGACAGCGACCTTCATGATTATGGGCGACATCTGCACCCGCCGCTGTCCCTTCTGTGACGTGGGCCACGGGCGCCCCAACCCGCTGGATGAGGACGAGCCGGCCAACCTGGCCCGAGCCATTGCCGATATGGGCCTCCGATATGTGGTGATCACCTCGGTCGACCGGGATGACCTGCGTGACGGTGGTGCCCGGCACTTTGCCAATTGCGTGCGCGAGATTCGCGCGCTGTCGCCGGACATCCAGATCGAGACCCTGGTGCCCGACTACCGGGGGCGCATGGACATTGCGCTGGAAATCACTGCCGCAACTCCGCCGGATGTATTCAACCACAACCTGGAGACCGTGCCGCGCCTGTATCGTGCCGCCCGTCCGGGTTCCGATTTCGAGTGGTCACTGGATCTGCTGGAACGCTTCAAGCAGATGGTTCCCAATGTACCGACCAAGTCCGGCTTGATGCTCGGGCTGGGGGAAACGGACGAGGAAGTCATCGAGGTCATGCACCGCATGCGGGAGCACAACATCGACATGCTGACCCTTGGCCAGTACCTGCAGCCATCTCGCGACCATATGCCGGTGCAGCGCTATGTGCATCCGGACACCTTTGCCTGGTTTGCCGAGGAGGGCATGAAGATGGGCTTCAGGAATGTAGCTTCCGGGCCACTGGTGCGTTCTTCCTATCACGCGGACGAACAGTCGGGCGATCTGCTTTAGCGGCCCGTTTGGTTCATTCCATTCGTCAATTTCGACGTCTGAGGCTCCGATGCTGCGTTGCTGCTCCTCGCCATAGTCCGCTATGACTCGTCACAGCGTCTTGCCCCGGAGCCTCAGCCATTCGAACTTGAGTTAACGAACCATCCGCACAAGCCACTAGTCGAAACGGCCCTGCCGCCCGTGCAGGAGGGCAGGACCGCTGCAGCTGGTCAGGCGTGCAGCAACAGGAACTCCATGAGTGCCTTCTGGGCGTGCAGGCGGTTCTCGGCCTGCTGCCAGACCACGGCACGAGGGTCATCCAGTAATGTCTCGCTGATTTCCTCGCCACGGTGGGCGGGCAGGCAGTGCATGAAGAGCACGTCTGCGGCGGCCTTGTCCAGCAGTGCCTCGGTTACCTGATACCCCTTGAACGCCTCCATGCGCTGCCTGGCTTCCTCTTCCTGGCCCATCGAGGCCCAGACATCGGTGCTGACTAGATGGGCACCCTCGACGGCCTTGGCCGGCGCATACACGATCTGGACCCGGTCGCCGGCCTCGGCCAGCAGTTTGGCGCTGGGCTCGTAACCCATCGGGCAGGCAACGCGCAGCTGGAAGTCGAACTGCATGGCGGCCTCGATGTAGGAATTGCACATGTTGTTGCCGTCACCGACCCAGGCCACGGTCTTGCCGGCAATGCCGCCGCGCTGCTCGACAAAGGTCTGCATGTCGGCCAGCAACTGGCAGGGATGCGAGTCGTCCGACAGGGCGTTGATGACGGGGACTTTGGAATAGCCGGCAAACTCCTCCAGGCCGGAGTGCGCAAAGGTGCGGATCATGATGATGTCCAGCATGCTGGACATGACTCGCGCGGAATCGGCCAGTGGTTCGCCACGTCCCAGCTGGGTATCGCGCGGTGACAGGAAAATGGCGTTGCCGCCCAGCTGGAAAATGCCGGTTTCGAAGGAGATGCGGGTACGGGTGGAGGCCTTCTCGAAAATCATGCCCAGCATCTTGCCTTTGAGGGTTTCGTGGGCGATGTCTTGCTGGCGCTGTTGCTTGAGTTCAATGGCGCGCTGGATGATCTGATCCAGTTCGGCTGGTGTGCAGTCGAACAGGGACAGGAAATGTCTGGTGCTCATGCTGTGTGGTTCCATGGTCAGAAGGCCGGTCCGCTCATCAGGACATGGCCGTAGGAAGCAAATTTTATCGGCTTGGCAGGGCGGGGTGCAAATGGAACCGGTTGACTGCCGTCAATTTGTCGGTCGGGCCGTGCATAACGCGATGCTGGCCGCCGGGTTATAGTTGACTACGCAGCTGGGTTTTAGGTTAGAATGCCTGCAGTCGCGCTGTAGCGGTGTAGTCAGTCTTTAATTGTTGAGGTGAAACGTGGATATTATCGAGACCATCAAGGAACAAATTGCCAGCAACCCCGTCCTGCTTTACATGAAGGGCTCGCCCAATGCGCCTCAGTGCGGTTTTTCCCAGCGTGCCTCCCAGGCGGTCATGGCCTGCGGAGAGCGGTTTGCCTTTGTCGATATCCTGCAGAATCCGGATATCCGTGCCAACCTGCCGGCCTACGCCAACTGGCCGACCTTTCCGCAACTGTGGGTGGATGGCGAGCTGGTCGGTGGCTGTGACATCATCACCGAAATGCATGAGAGCGGTGAACTGGCTCCGCTGATCAAGGCTGCAGTCAGCAAGGTTGCCGAAGCCTGATTTTCAAGGTTTGTCCGAAAGCCCTCCCTGTGGAGGGCTTTTTTGTGGTGTGTAGTTCCATCATGGGCTTCCAGGGGGAGGCACTGGGAGAGGCGGGAGTGCATGGTTCACTCGTTCAATGGCATTGAGACGCTAGCTGGCCCCTCATGGATGCGGATGTAGGTGGGTCCGCTTGTGCGGACTGACACACATGCCCCCGGGGCCGGGCAGGATCACGAAAAAGGGTGCCAATTGGCACCCTTTTCTTGTTGCAAACCATGCTGTACGTACTTATTACACGTCGAATACACCCAGCAGGGCACCCAGCCACAGATGGCACAGCATGCTGGCCACATAACCCAGGAAGATGACCGGCATCCAGCGCAGGTGACTCATGAAGGTGTAGTAGCCACGGGCCGCACCCATCAGGGCAACACCGGCAGCGGAACCTACCGACAGCAGGCTACCACCGACACCAGCGGCCAGGGTGACCAGCAGCCAGTGACCATGGCTGATCTCGGGGTTCATTTCCAGCACGGCGAACATGACCGGAATGTTGTCCACCATGGCGGAGATGACACCGATGCCGAAGGCTGCCCAGGTGGCACCCAGACCGTCAAACAGCAACACGGAAACCAGCTGCAGATAGCCCAGGTAGCCCAGGCCGCCTACGCAGAGCACCACGCCGTAGAAGAAGAGCAGGGTGTCCCACTCGGCACGGGCCACACGGCTGAACACATCGAATGGAACCACACTACCCAGGTAGCGGAGGGTTTCTTCGTCATGCTTGGCCTCGGCACGCCTGCGCTTCCTGTCCAGCGACTTGGGCAATGTCATGCGCAGGAAGTAGCCGAAGACCTGCAGGTAGCCCAGACCGACCATCATGCCGAATACCGGCGGCAGACCCAGGAACTGGTGACCCAGTACCGCGGTGAGGATGGTCACCAGGAACAGGGCCATGATGCGGCGCGCGCCGCGCTTGAGGACAATTTTTTCGTCAAACGCTTCGGGCTTGCCGGAAGGAATGAAGAAATTCATGATCAGTGCGGGCACAACGAAGTTCACTACTGCAGGCAGGAACAGGTCGAAGAACTCCAGGAACTCGACACGGCCGGCTTGCCATACCATCAGGGTGGTGATGTCGCCGAAGGGGCTGAAGGCACCGCCGGCGTTGGCGGCCACCACAATGTTGATACAGCATATGGCAATGAACTTGCCCTGGCCTTCGGCCACTTTCAGAACCACGGCGCACATCAGCAGGGCGGTGGTCAGGTTGTCGGCCACCGGCGAGATGAAGAAGGACATGATGCCGGTCAGCCAGAACAGCGAGCGGTAGCTGAAACCCTTGCGCACCATCCAGGAGCGCAGCGCATCAAAGGTGCGACGCTCTTCCATGGCGTTGATGTAGGTCATCGCTACCAGCAGGAACAGCATCAGCTCGGTGAAATCGAGGAAGTTGATGCTGAAGGCTTCCTTGGTTGCCACAGGGTCCGGGCTGACAATCCCGACCAACAACCAGATCAGACCGGCACCGATCAGCATCGGCTTGGACTTGCGCAACTGCAGCTTCTCTTCGCCTACCACCACCAGATAGGCAATGACAAAGACAAAAACCGCCAGATAGCCCCACAGGGTATCGGTAGCATTCAAGTGTTGGGCTTCGTTAGCTAGCACAGGAGTTGCGAACAACCCGGCAGCGAGCAACATGGATAGTTTACGTAGCATGGGATTCTTCTTCAGGTTGGCCAAAGGGAGTGCAGTGCCCGGATCAGGTACTGCGGACGGCGACAAATTGTAGCAGGATACGTGAAGTTGTACATGATGGCAGTCAGCTTGCATGCGCAAAACTTCACTTGCGACAAGTTTTGTCTGTAAACAAGGGCCTGGAAGGTCTTCAGGCAGCGGTCTGTAGTGCTTCCAGCGGTGCACTCGTGAAGACCACGCATTCTGCAAGCCGTTTTCGGCCTGGTCGAGACGTATCGGCGGAGCGCGCAGTCTCTGCGCTTTTTGCTAGACTTGCAACCTTGAACAAACAAGGCAACGGCGGACGAAATGCGGCGACTGGCCACGATTACGGTTTTCTTACTGCTGCTGGGTGCAGCGTTCCTGCTATGGAGCGGCTGGCGTGGTGTCGCGGTCCCGGTATTTCAGGTGCAGCGCCTGCCGCTTGAACAGTGGGTGGTGGCGACCGGGCAGGTGCGCTACCAGTCACTGGCGCGCATCGGTGCGGAGATCACCGGGACTGTCGAGCGGCGGCATGTGCGGGAAGGGGATGCGGTGCAACCGGGCGATCCGTTGGTCAGCCTGCGCAGGGACGAGCTGGAAGCCCAGTACCGGCAGGCGCAGACCGCGTTGGCGCAGCTGCGGAACCAGTTGTACCCGCAAGCCGTGCAAAGCCTGCAGGAAGCACGACTGGCCTGGCAGCAGGCGGAGCGGGAAGCGCAGCGCCGCTCAAGATTGGCGACCAGCGGCATGCTGTCCGAGGAACAGGCCGAGCAGGCGCGACATCTGGCGCAAACCCGCAAGACCGCGCTGGGTCGTGCCGAGCTGGCCGAGCAGGCACTCAAGCCGGGTGGTGATGAAGAGCGCATGCTTACGCAGCGTCTGGATTTGGCCCGGGCCAACCTGGACAAGACGCTGATCCGGGCACCCTTTGCCGGCCGTGTGCAGACCCGCAGTGTGGAACCGGGCGACCAGGTGCAGCCGGGCAAGGTGCTGCTGGAAATTGCCCGTCTGGACGGACTGGAAATCATTGCCGCCGTCGACGAGAAGTACATGGCCCCGCTGACGCTGGGGCAGACCGCTGTGGTCATTGCCGATGCCTGGCCCGGGGAGGAGCTGGCGGCACAGGTGAGCTTTCTGGCGCCCACGGTGGACGAAGGCAGCGGCACCCTGGACGTACACCTGACGGTGACGGACGATCAGGAACTGCTGCGCCAGGGGATGACGGTATCGGTCAGCGTGCTGACCGCCCGCAAGGACAACGCCCTGGCCATACCGCGCGATCATTTGCAGCAGGGCGGGCAGGGCGGGCAGGGCGGGCAGGGCTGGCATGTCCATGTGCTGGAAACCGGCGAGGTCCGTGACCGACCGGTTACCATTGGCCTGCAGGCCAGTACCAGGGTCGAGATCCTGGAAGGACTGAGTGAAGGCGACCTGCTGGTCCTGCCTGAAGACGTGCCGGTCGGCAGTCCGCATCTGCGGGCAGTATTGCGGGAGAACCCCTAGGTGCTGGGCCGCATCTGGATCGAGCGGCGCATCGCCTGGCGCTTTCTGGCGGAAAACCCGCTGCAGGCCTTGCTGATCGGCATTGCCATTGCTGTCGGCACTGCGGTGATCATCTTCATCACCACCCTCATGAACGGCCTGCAGCAGAACACCATCAACAAGACTCTGGGCAGCCAGGCGCATGTCAAGCTCGAGGCCAGCCGCCAGTACAACGCGACGCCGACCAGTGGTGAAAGGCAACACCGGCTGGTGCTGGAAACCATGCGTGCGCAGCCGCTGCAACGCATCGACAGCTGGCAGGCACTGGTGCAGGCACTGGACGGCATTCCGGAGCTGAGTGCGGTGTCACCCATTGTTTCCGGTCCCGCGCTGGTGCAGCGTGGCCGGGCCACCGCATCGGTGGTGATCAACGGCATCGATCCGGAGCGTTACCAGCGGATCGTCGATCTGCCGGGACATGTCCGGCAAGGCCGCTTCCATGTCTCCAGCGAGGAAATCCTGATCGGTAGCGAGCTGGCCAACGATCTGGGTGTGCAGCCGGGCGACAAGCTGCGCCTGCAGGCGGCGGACGGGCGCGAGGCGCTGGTGCGCATTGCCGGGGTGTTCAGCATGGGCATCCAGGAGCTGGACAGCCGCCAGCTCTATCTGGATCTGAAACAGGCGCAGACCCTGCTCAACCTGAGCGGGGGGGTGACCGCGCTGGAAGTGAAGATCGACGAGATATTCAATGCCCGCGAGTGGGGCGCGCGGCTGGGCAGGCTGACCGGCTTGTATAGCCGCAACTGGATGGACAACAACACCCAGCTGCTCAATGCTCTGCGCTCACAGAAGATGACCACCCAGATGATCCGTGCCTTTGTCGGGCTGGCAGTGGCGCTGGGCATCGCCAGCGTGCTGGCGGTCAGCGTGGTGCAGCGCACCCGTGAAGTCGGCATCTTGCGTGCCATGGGCAGTACCCGTGAGCAGATCCTGCGGGTGTTCCTGCTGCAGGGTGCCATGCTGGGCGCCATGGGCGCGGTGTTCGGCATGGCGGGTGGCTACGGGCTGGTGCACCTGTTCAACAACTACGGGTCCCGGCTGTTTTATGTCTCCGTGCAAACCGAGGTGACCGTCACCGCGCTGTTCATTGCCATTGGCGCCGGAATCCTGGCAGCGGCACTGCCGGCACGCCGGGCGTCCCGTTATGATCCTGCCGTGGCGATCCGCTATGTCTGATCCGGTATTGCGACTGGAGAGCCTGGGCAAGACATTCGAGCCGGGCACGCCACGGGCGGTGGAAGTGCTGCATGACATCAGTTTTGCTCTGCAGAGTGGTGAACTGGTTTCTCTGGTCGGGCCTTCCGGGTCGGGCAAGAGCACCCTGCTCAATCTGATGGGATTGCTGGACACTCCGTCCAGTGGCGAACTGTTTATCCGAGGCAAGGCCACCAGCCGGCTCGATGATGCCGAGCGTACCGCCTTGCGGTCGCACCATATCGGCTTCGTTTTCCAGTTCCATCACTTGATTGGTGCTTTCAATGTGCTGGATAACGTGTTGATGCCGTTGATGTTGCAGCAGGGCAAACCCACAGCGGACCAGCTCGACTTTGCCCGTTACCTGCTGGCTGCGGTGGGCCTGGAGCAGCTGGCCGGGCGGTCGGCCAAGGCATTGTCCGGCGGACAGCAGCAACGGGTGGCCATTGCTCGTGCCATGATCAACCGGCCGGCCTTGCTGCTGGCCGATGAACCGACCGGCAACCTGGACACGCAGACGGCCGGAGAGGTGTTCGGTCTGTTCGAACAGTTCAACCGGGACACCGGCTGCGCCACCCTGATCGTCACTCATGACCCGCAGCTCAGCGCCCGCTGTCCGCGCACCATCGAATTGCTGGATGGTCGCCTCAAGGACTGACTGCCTGAAGTGCGGTTTGCCGTGCAGGACTTTTCCGGGCATTCTGGTCACCTTGCAGACGTTTTTCATGGTTGCGTCGACAAGTTCCCGAGCCAGAATGGAATAACAAGAATGAAAATCCAGTTCTCTGCCGAAGACGGCACCCTGTTAAGCGGCCAGCTGCTTGCGGCCGAACAGCCAAAGGCGCTGGTGCTCCTGAACCCGGGCACGGCGACTCCCATGCGCTATTACCTGCCATTTGCCGGATTTCTGACCAGTCAGGGTTTTTCGGTCTTCCTGTGGAATTATCGTGGTTTCGACGAGTCGCGCCAGGGCAGCCTGGCGGGCAGTGCCATCGAGTTCACCGATGTGGGGCAGCATGACATGCCGGCGGCCATCGCCAGGGCAAAGGAGCTGGCGGGAGATCTGCCGCTGTATTGCATCGGCCACAGTGCCGGCGGCCAGCAGATCGGCTTTGCCCACAACGTCAACCTGCTGGAGGGCATGCTGGCGGTAGCGGTATCCACCGGCTATACCGGTTCCATGCCGCTGGGCTACCGGCTCAAGGCGCACTTTTTCTTCAAGTTGCTGGGACCAGTGTCCAGCCGACTGGTTGGTTACGTGGCGGCCAAAAGGCTGGGCATCATGGAAGACCTGCCAGCCGGACTGGTAAAGGAATGGGGCCACTGGTGCAGCAAGCCGGATTTCTTTTTCGATCCGCTCTTTGCAAGGGACAAGCCGCATCTGTCCGGTTACCGGACGCTGGAATTTCCTGTGCATGTGCTGACGGCGGATGACGACGAGATCTCGACCGAATTCAATACCCGCAGCCTGTGGAAGCATATCCGTACGCAAACCCCGGTGGAGTTTGTCCGTTACAGGGCAGCGGAGGCACCGGGCGGGCACATCGGACACTTTGGCTACTTTCGCCGCTCCCACCCGCAGATCTGGCAGGACATGCTGGAGCGGCTGCAGGGTTTTATGACAGACCGATAAATGAGGGGCTGGCTGCTCCGGCTGGCAACTGCGCAGTCAGATGCGCCCCCGAAGCAGGAACAGCGGATAGCTCCGTCCGTTTCGATGCCGGATGTGGAAGAACTCCGACAGTTCGACATCCCGGAAGCCGGCCTGCCTGGCCTGCTTCTGCAGCAGCTCCGGATCAAACCCCAGGTGCTTGACACCCTTGCCCTCGTTGTCGCCATGGAAGCTGCCGTCTTCGGCATAGAGATCGATCAGGGCGATCTGTCCACCGGGTAGCAGATTGGCGTGCATGCATTCCAGCAAGCCGGCCGTATCGGCCACGTGGTGCAAGGCCATGCTGCTGACAATGCCGTTGTAGCGTTGTGGCAGGCCGCAAAAGATATTCCGATTCAGGGTCTCGATATTGGCTACCTGTTTTTCGCTGATGCGGGCCAGCATCGCCGCTGAGGTGTCCAGTGCGGTCACCCGGGCCACCTTGCGTGCCAGGGGTGCGCTCAGCACGCCGGTGCCGGCGCCAAAATCCAGCCAGTGATCATTGGCTGCCGTTTGCAGGCGGGCGGTCAGCTTGTCGGCCATTTCAGCCAGCTGCAGGGAGATGGGGGAGGTTTCAAAGCGTTCGGCGGCACGCGCAAAGTGCGCGCTGACCGCATCCGGTTGGTTGCCCATGGGTGATTCCGTACTGAGGTGTCTATTGATGACTTTTGAATATATCACGCATGCAAGGGAGCGGACAGGCGGCAGGGCAGGGACGGGGAGAGGGCTCTTCGTGATGCGCATCATGTTTGCGTGGGTAAGGCCGCCATTGGTCCGGTAGCGGATTATCCTGACCTGTGCCGTATCGGCAACCGGATCGCCAGCCGGGACGGACTGGAGACCGAAACTGACAAGGAGAGTCAATCATGCATGACAGGATCATTTCGCTGGTGCTTGCGGCATTGATCTGTCTGATGCTGCCGCCACAGGTGCAAGCCCTGGAGCAGCAGCCGACAGACGAAGTGGTTGCGGTGACTGGCAGGATCAATATCAACGAGGCGGATGCGCAGACCCTGGCCCGCGAACTCAAGGGCATCGGGCCTGCCAAGGCGCAAGCCATCGTGGACTATCGCATGCAGCAGGGAGATTTCATTTCCGTGGATGAGCTGCTGGAAGTCAAGGGAATCGGCGTGGTCACGCTGGAAAATATCCGTGAACAGCTGACGGTGGACTAGCGGGAGAGGTGTGAACTTGCCGGTTTTGCCGGGTCAAAGGCGAAACCGGCCGTTATTGTTCCGTGCGCGGAAAATCAGCCAGGCTGGCCCGCAACATGCAAGGCAGCAGTTTTTCGCTGCCGGATCTTATACACTATGGGGCTGGTTTTCCCGGAGCGTTTCCGGGCGCAACTCGGGCTTGCAGGACCATCGGCCGGTCATTGCAGCCAGGAATCTATGAGGTGGAGATGAAACAGCTTCGGGCAACATTACTGGGTGGACTCATCATTCTTGCAAGTCAGGTGACCTGGGCAGCACCGGTGACCGGCCTGTACCAGGTGCGTGAACCCCTGCAGGAGCAGACGCAGGAAGCCCGCAGCGAGGCTTTTGCACAAGCCTTCGTTACGCTGATGCAGCGCCTGACCGGAAGCGCGCAAAGTGCGCAGCATGCCGCACTGGCCAGCCACCTGGCCACACCGGAAAACCTGGCGCTGGGGTATACCTATCATGAAGAGGAGCTGCAGGTGAATTTTGATCCCGCCAGCGTCATGCAGGCCCTGCGCGAGGCCGGCGTGCCCGTGTGGGGCAACGACCGGCCGGTCCTGCTGCTCTGGTGGGTGCAGGATGGCCTGCAGGGCCGCAACCTGCTGGGCGACGGTCAGAACCGTTCCATGAACCTGCAGCAGACGGCGCTGCACCGTGGCCTGCCGATACGCTTCCCTTTGGCGGACCTGGCCGAGCAGGTCCAGGCGGACCAGGGCTGGAGTGGTGCCCGGGCGGAGCAGATCAGCGAGTTGCTGCAGCGTTACGGCGGGGATGCCCTGCTGGTGGTGGATGCGGAAGAGGCGGCCGAGCAGATTGCCGGGCGCTGGCAGCTGATTGGCGGCAGCCAGGACTACAAAGGCAATCTAGCCAGCAGCAATCTGCTGGAGGCGGCGGATGGAATGTTCCAGACGCTGGCTGGACAACTGGCCGAGGAGTACGCAGTGGTTCCCGGCAAGGGAGACCGTCTGCAGGTTCGTCTGCAGGGGCTGGACATGGATGGCATGCTGGCTGCGGAGAAGGCGTTGCAGGTGTTTGACTGCCGCCTGGTGGCCGTGCAGGGTAGCGAAGCTCTGTGGGAAGTGACCGCCATGCCGGAGCAGCTGCGCAGCCAGCTGGCCCTGTACGACTTCAGGGAGCGGGAGTCTTTTCGGGATGAGGGGTACGAGGATGCGGAAGAGGATTCTGCGCAGATGACCGAACTGGTCTTCACCCGCTGATCCCATGCAGCCCTTGACCCTGATCCGCTCCGCTTGGCCGTGGCTGGCCCTGCTGGCGGCCCTGCTGCTGGGTTATGCCCTGCTGCCGGTGCTGACCCCGTTTCTGCTCAGTGCCCTGCTGGCCTACATGGGCAACCCGCTGGTGGAATGGCTGCAGCGCTGGCGCTTCCTGTCGCGCACCTGGGCGGTCGCCATTGTGTTCCTGTTGCTGGCCGGCCTGCTGGCATTGCTGTTGCTGATTCTGGTGCCGATGCTGGGCCGTCAGCTGGCGGACCTGTATGCACTGACCCCGAAATTGCTGGACTGGCTGCAGCAAACCGCCATGCCATGGTTGCAACAGACCCTGGGACTGGAAGAAGACGTCTGGCAGGTGGAGCGGCTCAAGCAGGCACTGAGCGGGCAGCTGGGCAAGGCCCCGGACATTGCCGGCATGCTGCTGGGTGCGCTGGGCAGCTCCGGCATGGCGCTGACCGGCTGGCTGACCAATCTGTTCCTGGTGCCGGTGGTGACCTTCTATCTGCTGCGTGACTGGCGGGATATCGTCGAAAAGCTGCAGGTGCTGCTGCCGCGCCGCCATGAGACCCTGGTGGTGCGCCTGATCAGTGAGTGCCATGAGGTGCTGGGCGCCTTCATGCGCGGGCAACTGATGGTGATGCTGGCACTCGGCGCGGTGTATTCGCTGGGCCTGATGCTGCTTGGCCTCAAACTGGGCCTGCTGGTCGGCGTGCTGGCCGGCCTGGCCAGCATCGTGCCCTACATGGGCTTTATCGTCGGGATTGGTGCGGCACTGGTTGCCGGGTTTTTCCAGTTCGGGCTGGATTACCTGCTGCTGGGCGGCATTGTCGGTGTGTTCATGATCGGACAGATCCTCGAGTCCGTAGCCCTGACCCCCATGTTCGTCGGCGACCGTATCGGCCTGCATCCAGTGGCGGTGATCTTTGCCGTGCTGGCCGGTGGCCAGCTGTTCGGCTTCACCGGCGTGTTGCTGGCCCTGCCGGTAGCTGCGGTGCTCATGGTCTGGTTGCGCTATCTGTACCAGCGCTACCGGGATTCGGATCTGTACCGGCAAGCCTGATGAAAACGCACGAACAGACTCCCGTTCAGCTGCCGCTGGGCATCCGCCTCAGGGACGATGCCACCTTTGCCAACTACTACGCTGGAGCCAACGCGGCAGCGCAAGGCCATGTCGAGCGTGCCTGCTCACCTCATGACAGCTGGGTGGACAGCTTCATCTGGCTGTGGGGGCGTACCGGAGCCGGGCGCAGCCATCTGCTGCAGGCCGCCTGTCTGCGGGCCGAGGAGCAGGGCATGCGGGCGCTCTATCTGCCGTTGCAGGAATGCCTGGAGTACGGCCCCGATGTGCTGGAAGGCGTGGAAAGCTGCGACCTGCTGGCACTGGATGACCTGCAGGCGGTGGCTGGCCGGGCGGACTGGGAGCAGGCCCTGTTCCATGCCTTCAATCGTCTGCGTGATGCCGGCCAGCGGTTGCTTGCCAGTGCCGATTGCGCGCCACGCGAGCTGCCGGTACAGCTGCCGGACCTGCACTCGAGATTCAACCTGGCGCTGGTGTTCCATTTGCACGAACTGAATGATGAGGACAAGCTGCGCGCCCTGCAGTTGCGTGCCTCGCGACGCGGGCTGCTCCTGTCCGATGAGACCGGTCGCTTTCTGCTGGGCCGCCTGACCCGCAGCATGGATGCGCTGTTTGTCGCGCTGGAGCAGCTGGACCAGGCATCCCTGCAGGCACAGCGCAAGTTGACCATTCCTTTTGTCAAAGAGGTGCTGTTTGGCGATAATGACCGGCCCTGGCGGGCAGAAGCCGGAACTGACGGTGCCGGTCGTTACTGACCTCCGGCGGCAGTGCTCATCAGCGGACGAGGCGCGCTATCGTCCGACAGCGTTTGTGACCGCCCGGCAGCGTTTGCCATCGCCCGGCAGTGTTTGTCATCACCCGGCTTGACCGGGTGATCTCCATCAGGCCGGCGCTGTGCAATGACGCGAGCCCCGTACCGAATGACGGACTGGGGTTGTTCGCACGATGAAAGACAGCCATGGTGACGGGCGTGTACATGAGCATAAACCGGGCTGCAGCCCTGATATCGAGTTTTTATAGCGAGTCGGCATGACTGATACTGACAAAGAAGCATCAAAACCGGCCATGTCCGGGGTAAAGATCTACTTTCGCCTGTTGCGTTATGTCAGGCCCTACATCGGCTACTTCAGCCTGAGCATCCTCGGCTATCTGATCTTTGCTTCCAGCCAGCCGATGCTGGGTTACATCCTCAAGTACTTTGTAGACGGGCTGAGCAGCCCGGATGCCGTGCTGTTCCCTGATATTGCCTGGCTGGCCAATGTGCGTCTGCTGCAAGCGGTGCCGGTGTTGATCGTGCTGATTGCCCTGTGGCAGGGCGTCGGCTCCTTCCTGGGCAACTTCTTTCTGGCCAAGACCTCGCTGGGGCTGGTGCACGACCTGCGGGTACAGCTGTTCAACAACCTGTTGACCCTGCCCAATGCCTATTTCGACCATCACAATTCGGGGCATCTGATTTCCCGTATCACCTATAACGTGACCATGGTGACCGGTGCCGCTACCGATGCGGTCAAGGTGGTGGTGCGTGAAGGCATGACGGTGGTGTTCCTGTTCGCCATGCTGCTATGGATGAACTGGAAGCTGACCCTGGTGATGGTGGCCATCCTGCCGGTGATTGCCCTGATGGTCGGCAGTGCCAGCAAGAAATTCCGCAAGCAGAGCAAGAAGATCCAGGTGGCCATGGGCGATGTCACCCATGTCGCCTCGGAGGCCATCCAGGGGCACCGGGTGGTGCGCAGCTTTGGTGGCGAGGCCTATGAGCAGCAGCGCTTCCTGGATGCCAGCACGCAGAACACCAAACGCCAGCTGAAAATGGTCAAGACCACGGCAGTGTATACGCCATCGCTGCAGCTGGTGATCTATTCGGCCATGTCGGTGCTGCTGTTTCTGGTGCTGCTGCTGCGTGGCGATTCCTCACCGGGCGATCTGGTCGCCTACATCACCCTGGCCGGCCTGCTGCCCAAGCCGATCCGCCAGCTGTCGGAAGTCAGCTCCACCATCCAGCGCGGTGTGGCCGGTGCGGAGAGCATCTTCGAGCAGCTGGACGAACCGCAGGAAGTGGATGAGGGCAGGCAGCTGCTGGAGCAGGTGCAGGGCCGTCTCGAGGTGCGCAACCTGAGCTTTGTCTATCCGCAGACCGACAGACAGGTGCTGGACGACATCAACTTTGTTGCCGAGCCGGGACAGATGGTGGCGCTGGTAGGGCGTTCCGGCAGCGGCAAGTCCACCCTGGCCAATCTGATACCGCGTTTTTACGAGCACACCATTGGTGAAATCCGGATTGATGGCGTGGAGATTCGCCAGCTGCCGCTACACTATCTGCGGCAGCAGGTCGGGCTGGTTACCCAACAGGTTTCCCTGTTCAATGACACCGTATTCAACAACATTGCCTACGGAGATCTGGCCGATAAAACCGAGGCAGAGGTACGCGCAGCTGCCGAAGCGGCTTTTGCCGCCGAATTTGTCGAACGCATGCCGCAGGGCTACCAGACCCTGGTGGGCGAAAACGGTGTGTTGCTCTCCGGTGGTCAGCGCCAGCGGCTGGCGATTGCCCGGGCGTTGCTCAAGAATGCGCCGCTGCTGATCCTGGACGAGGCGACCTCGGCGCTGGATACCGAGTCCGAGCGTCATATCCAGGCCGCACTGGAACATGCGGTGCAGGGTCGGACCACGCTGGTCATTGCCCACCGCCTGAGCACCATCGAGCGTGCCGATCTGATCCTGGTGATGGATCAGGGGCGGATTGTCGAGCGCGGTACCCATGCCGAGCTGCTGGCACTGAATGGCTACTATGCGCGCCTGCATGCCACCCAGTTCGAGGATCTGGTCGAGAGTGTGCGGGAGAGCGGCGATGACTGAACAACCATACCGTCTGGAGGATCTGCTGTACCTGATGGACCGCCTGCGTGATCCGAGCGGTGGCTGTCCCTGGGATCTGGAGCAGGACTACCACAGCATCGTGCCGCATACCCTGGAAGAGGCGTATGAGGTGGCCGATGTCATCGAGCGCGAGGCCTGGGACGAGCTGCCCGGCGAGCTGGGCGATCTGCTGTTCCAGGTGGTGTATTACGCCCGCTTCGGCAAGGAACAGGGGCGTTTCGACTTTGCCGACGTGGTGGACGGTATCGTGCGCAAGCTGGTGCGTCGTCATCCGCATGTGTTCCCGAGTGGCAGGCTGCGTGACGAGCCGGTAACGCAGCAGGTTGGCAGCGGTGAGGTGCCTGGCCAGTGGCAGGCCATCAAGGAGCAGGAAAAACGCGAGCAGGGCCGGCAGGAAGCCAAGTCCATCCTGGCGGATGTACCGCTCAACCTGCCGGGCCTGAGCCGGGCAGCCAAGCTGCAGAAGCGGGCGGCCGGTGCAGGTTTCGACTGGGACAGCCCGGCGCCGGTGCTGGACAAGATCCGTGAGGAGCTGGCCGAGCTGCAGGAGGCCATGGCGGGCAACGACCGGCAGGCGCTGGAGCATGAAGTCGGTGACCTGCTGTTTGCGGTGACCAATCTGGCCCGGCATCTGGACGTGGATCCGGAGCAGGCGGTGCGTGGTACCAGCCAGCGGTTCTGCCAGCGTTTTGCCCATATCGAACAGCGGGTGGCAGCCAGCGGTCGTCGGTTGCAGGACTGCAGCCTGCAGCAACTGGATGCACTCTGGGATGAAGCCAAACAACAAATCGGACAGGAAACAGCAAAATGAGTTTGTCTTTGCGTGATCAGCTGCTCAAGGCCGGTCTGGTCAACGAGAAGCAGGCCAAGCAGGCCGAGCGTCAAAAGAAGAAACAGCAGCGCATGGTCAAGAAGGGCCAGGTCGAAGCCGACCTGACCACCCGGCAGGCTGCGGCGCAGGCGCAGGCCGAAAAGGCGGCCCGCGACCAGGAACTGAACCGCCAGCAGCAGGAAAAGGCCGAGCTGAAAGCACGCCGGGCGCAGATCCGGCAGCTGATCGAGAGCTGCCGCTTGCCAAAGCTGGACACCGAGGACTATTACAACTTCGTGGACGGCAAGAAGGTCAAGCGGATTGCCGTCAACGAGTTGATGCGCAACAAGCTGAGCAGCGGCAGCCTGGCGATCGTCAGCCATGCGGGCGGGTATGAAATCATTCCGCGCGATGCGGCGTTGAAAATCCAGGAACGCGATGCCTCCCGCATTGTCCTGCTCAATACCCACACCGAGACAACGGACGAGGACGATCCCTATGCCGCCTATCAGGTACCCGATGACCTGATGTGGTGATCTGCGGTCGGCCGCACAATGCACGAAAAGCCCCGCCCAGACGGGGCTTTTCGGTTTCTGGCTGTCATTGCATGAATCATGGCATGCAACCTGCTTGCTATTTGGCTCAATAGACATGTTGCCATGAAAATGGCGCCAACGAGATAGCGGTGCGGAGCGGCAGCCAGCCGGCATCCGACACCGGCCCGTTACCGGAGACAGCAGATGAGCCACAGCAAGAAAGACCGGCAGATGTCCGTGCAGGCCAAGATCAACATTGCCCTGCTGGTGGTGTTTTCCGTAGTGATGGCGGTATCACAGGCCTTCACCCTCACCAGCGAACGGCGCATGGTGCAGGATGTGGTGCAGCAGCAGACACGGGATGCCGCCGACAGCTATTTCGACAGCATCAACACCATGATGCTGACCGGCACCATGAACCAGCGCAACATGTTGCGTGACAAGGTCCTGGAACGGCCGGGCGTGATCGATGCGCGGATCATCCGCACCGATGCCATCGACTCCATGTACGGCCCCGGCCATGACCACCAGGCACCGGTCGACGAACTGGACCAGCGGGCATTGCGGGGCGAGGAGATCGTGCATGTCGGCAGGCAGGACGGTGCCAGGGTTTTGACGGTCATCAATCCCGTCCGTGCCGAAGCCGACTACCGGGGCACCAACTGCCTGGCCTGTCATCCGGTTGCGGAAAATAGCGTGGTCGGTGCGGTGCGCATCAGCTATTCACTGGCCGGGCTGGACCGGCAGATCCTGCAGAACTTCTGGACTTCCGCCCTGATCCAGGGCGGCTTGCTGGTGGCTGGCCTGCTGGTGATCATATTCATCGTGCGCAGGGTGGTCATTGTGCGCATTCATGCCTTGCGCCGGACCATGGAGGAAATGACCCGTGATGACGACCTGAGCCGTACCGTGCAGATCAGGATGCGTGACGAGCTGGGTGCCATGGGCCAGGCCTTCAACCAGATGATTGCCAAGTTCCGTGGCAGCCTGCAGGCGGTGGCCGGGGTCACCGAGCGGCTCAACCAGGTTTCCGACCAGGTGGCCAGCGTTGCCGACGGTACCCTGCAGCAGGTGGTGCAGCAGCAGAACGAAACGGACATGGTGGCCTCGGCCATGAATGAAATGAGTGCCACGGTACAGGAGGTGGCGGCCAATGCCACGCGCACCGCAGAGGTTTCGCGCAACGCGGATGCCCAGGCCCACCAGGGAGTGGCGGTCGCTGGCGATGCCAGCCATGCCATCGGCCTGCTGATCAAGGAAATTGAAAATGCCGCCCGGGTGGTGGGCCGGGTGCAGGCCGACTCGGTAAGCATCAACGAGGTGCTGGGCGTGATCACCGAAATTGCCGAACAGACCAACCTGCTGGCGTTGAATGCGGCCATTGAGGCAGCCCGGGCAGGCGAGCAGGGGCGCGGCTTTGCCGTGGTGGCGGACGAGGTGCGTACGCTGGCTTCGCGCACACAGAGCTCCACCGGAGAGATCCGGGCGATGATTCAGCGTCTGCAGGATGCGGTGAATGATGCGGTCCGGGTCATGCAGGGTGCGCAGCAGCAGGCTGCACACGGGGTTTCCCATGTGGAGAATGCCGCACAGCACCTGAATGACATCGCCGGCGAAGTATCCGAGATCAACGACATGAACATGCAGATCGCGACGGCTGCCGCCCAGCAGAGCTCGGTGGCCGAGGAGATCAACCGCAACATCGCCAGCATCAGCCGCATTGCCGATGACACCTCACAGGATGCAACCAGCACCCGCAACCATAGTGAAAGCCTGGTGCAACTGTCCGCCGAGCTGCGGCGCCTGGTGGGCCAGTTCCGGCTGCACGGAGACGACTGACTGCGCACAATGCTTGCACGCAAGGCCGCTTTGCTTTACACAGGAGGGAAGCATGCCGGTCAGGAGGTGACATCATGACTACCCGTTCAAGCAAACTGTTGGGCAGCGAAACGCTAGCCGAAGGCACCATGGCATTTCATCTGGAACGGCCCGCGGACTTTGAGTTCAGGCCGGGTCAGTCAGTCGACCTGTACCTGGAGACGGGCTCCGGTACTGCCGGCCAGGATGTGATGCATACCTTTTCCATGGTCAGTGCACCGCATGAGGAGACCCTTACCGTGGCCACCCGGATGCGTGACAGCGCCTACAAGAGGCGGCTGGGCAGCCTGCGACCCGGGGACGAGCTGTACATTGACGGACCTTTCGGGACTGCGCTGGTGCTGGACGAAGAGTCGTCACGGCCGGCAGTGCTGATTGCCGGTGGCATCGGCATCACCCCGTTCATGAGCATCCTGCGCCATGCCGGCTGGCAAGGCAGCACCCGTCAGCTGATCCTGCTGTACTCCAACCGTCGGCCGCAGGACACGGCCTATCTAAACGAGCTGCAGCAGCTGGAGCGGAAGCTGCCGGGATTCAGGCTGGTTGCCACCATGACCGGCATGGCGGACTCGGCCGAAGTGTGGGAGGGCCCAGTCGGGTATCTGGACACGGAGCGGATTGCCGATGCCTGCCGGGAGCTGGACAATCCGCTGTTCTACCTGTCCGGCCCGCCCATGCTGGTCGAGGCCATGCGGGACATTCTGGAAGACATCGGAGTGGACGACGAGGACATCCACAGCGAAGGTTTTACCGGCTACTGAGTGGAATCCCCCGCTGCAACCGCAGCTGTCCTGTGGTCAGGCTGTGACGCAGACGGCTCCGGCATTGCATGCCGTTTTGTATAATGCCCTTTTACTTGTGCGGCTGGCAGGCTGCGCCAACAGGGAACCGGTAATGATTGATTTCAGCAAGATGCGCTTTCTGGTCGTGGACGACTTTTCCGAGTTCCGCAGTTCCATTCGCGGCATCCTGGGCCTGCTAGCGGTGCAGCACATCGATACGGCGGCCAATGGTGAGGATGTCATGGAACTGTGTCGCCGCAACCGCTATGACGTCATCCTGCACGACTACAATCTCGGTGATGGCGTCAACGGCCAGCAGGTGCTGGAACGGCTGCACGCGGAAAAACTGCTGGCTCCGCACTGCATTTTCATCATGGTCACCGCCGAGAACACCCAGGCGATGGTGCTGGCTGCCATCGAGTGCGAACCGGATGACTATCTGAGCAAGCCCTTCAGCAAGGTGGTGCTGCAGACCCGCCTGGAACGCATGGCGCGCCGCAAGCGGGTGCTGGCACCCGTGCTGGATGCCCAGGCAAGGGGTGACTGGGCGGGAGTCCTGCAGGCCTGTGCCGGGATCGAGGCGGATGAGCCGCGTCATGCAGCCTTGTGCCAGCGCCACAAGGCTGCGGCGCTGCGCAATCTGGGCCGCTTTCTGGAGCTGGAGCGGGAGCTGGAGCGTCAGGCGCGCAGCCGGCCGGCCAGCTGGAATCTGCAGATGCTGGCCCGCCTGTGGTTGCAGCAGGGCAGGGACGACAAGCTGACAGCCCTGCTCAATGCGGCGACCCGACAGTTTCCGCTGTTGCCCGAGCTGCATGACATCCACGCCGAACTGGCCGCACGTGGCGGTGACCTGTCCGCCAGCGTGCGGCACCTGCAGCATGCCGTGTCCCTGTCACCCAACACCATCCGCCGCCAGGTGGCCCTGGCCCGCATGGCATGGCTGGACGATCAGCCGGAAGTCATGGCCGCTGCCGTGCGCCATTGCTGGGAGGCCGGACGCCATTCGGTGGTCTTCGATCCGGAGCTGCTCTGGCAGTTGGCGGTGGTTCTGGCGCAGGGCAGCGGGCGCAACCAGGAAGAGCTGCAGTACTGGCTACGGATCCTTCAGCAAAGAGACATGCAGACCGCCGCACTGCAGCCGGCACTGACTTTGTTGCGCCTTGAACAGGCCCGGCTGCAGGGCAGAAAGCCGCCGGCCGACGAGACCGAAACGGCAGCCCGGGCGGTAACCGCGCAGTTGCAAAATCTTGATGTGGTCACCCTGCTGCAACTGGGTGACCTGCTGACCGGCCTGGAGCAGCCGGCCGCGGCGGCTGCTTGCTGGCAGGCGTGCGGCATGCGTCATGCGGGACTGGCCGGAGTGGCCGAGCAGCTGGCCCGGCGACTGCCGGAGCTGGATCTGCGCTCGGCACTGGAGGCAGTTGGTGTCGGACGCGAAGCGGCGGCCCGGCAAGCACTGGAGCAACCCGGCCCGGCGGCGGAGCTGTTTGCGCAGGCACTGCAGCATTCCGCGGAACAGATCGAGATCAACATGGCGGCAGCCAGGCTGTTTGCCGCCGGAATGACTGCCGGCAACGGTGCGGCGCAGGATCAGTTGCAGCAATGCCTGCAGCGCATCGGCAATCTGTCGGTGCTGGCTGCGGAGCATCCCGGTTTCATGGAACTGAAAAACCGGCTGGAGTTGCGGGTATGGTAAAACGGATCGATTTCTCCACGCTGATGGCGTCCAGCGTGCACGACATGAAGAACATCCTGGCGGCAGTCAGCCAGGCCTATGAAAGCCTGCTGGCGCAGATGCCGCTGGAGCTGCAGCAATCGGCAGCCGTACAGCTGATCGAGCAGGAAGGCCTGCGGCTGAATGCCATGCTGGTCCAGCTGCTGGGCATCTACAAGCTGGAGCATGGCCAGCTGCAGTTGCAGGGCAGCTATTTCCGGCTGGATGAACTGTTCGAGGAGCTGCAGCAGCGTCATGCCGGACTGCTGAAGTACCGGGGGATCCGTTTTGAGGTGGAACTGGCCGATCCGGACCTGGAAGGTTTTTTCGACTACAGCCTGATGGTCACCGTGTTGGACAATGCACTGGGCAATGCCCTGACCCATTGCCGTTCCAGCATCCGCCTGCATGCCGAAGAGCGTGACGGAGCAGTGTTGCTGAGTCTTTGCGATGACGGGCCGGGCTTTCCACAGGCCCTGCTCGGACCGGTTCGCGAGCGTGCGGCCAGTGGCATTGATCACCAGTCCGGCAGTACCGGGCTGGGCCTGCATTTCGCCGCCAGTATCATTGCCATGCATGATCAGCCGGAGCGGCCCGCCGCTCTGGAACTGTGTAATGGCGGGAGACTGCCCGGTGCCTGCCTGAAAATCAGCCTGCCGCTGCCTTCGCTGTTCCAGGACGGGACTTCCGGGTTGCCACTGTTCGAATAACGGCCATGCTCGGTTGCGCCTGCCATATCTGCGGGCGATGTTCACAGCGCTGCAAGCCCTGTTATTCCTTTTCAGAATAAATTCTGTTTTATTTATTCTTTTGTGGTGCGGCAGGAATGGGGCATAGTGTGCCCATTCCGATCATTGTCCGCACGGGCGCCACAAAAGGAGCAGCATCATGGCATCTGCAAGGGTTCACTATCTTCTGGTACCGGGCTGGAACGGCTCGCCGGAGGGGCACTGGCAATCCCACTGGCATGCCGTGTTGCCCAATGCGGCACGTGTCGAGCAGGACAACTGGCACCAGCCGCAGTTGCAGCAGTGGGTGGATACCCTGCAGCGCAGCATCGAGTCCTTGCCCGGGCCGGTCATCCTGATTGCCCACAGCCTGGGCTGCATCACCGTGGCACATTGGGCGCGGCAGGCGGACCCGGCCAGTCTGGACAGGATCCGGGGCGCCTTGCTGGTGGCTCCGGCCGACGTGGAGAGGGCTGGCTGTCCAGTCGAGCTGATCAATTTCGCTCCACTTCCCGTGCGGCCCCTGCCTTTCCCCAGCGTGCTGGTGGGCTCCAGCAACGATCATGCGGCAAGCGCAAGGCGTGCGCTGGCTTTCGCGTCCTGCTGGGGCAGCGAAGCGGTGATCCTGCCCGGTGTCGGCCACATCAACGTGGACTCGGGACACGCACGCTGGGAAGAGGGTTTTGCCTTTCTGTATCGACTCCAGCAGCACGTCGAGTGCGCCCGGGTGGCTTGATGTCCTGAGCCGGTTGCAGGCCCGGACCTGCCGGGCTGATTCGGTATTGCTCCTGCTTTGTGTGCGAATGAATTCGCACCTACAGGGACCGCAGGTTCGAGTTGATTTGAACACTCAACACGCAAAGGTCGTCCTGCACGGCGATGGGCCCGGCTCCGGTGCGGAATCATGGCTTCGAGCGCGGCCAGGGTCGCTTCTGCAGACGAATATCAGACGTCGGGGTCGTAGGACAGGTTGGGCATCAACCAGCGTTCGGCCTCTTCCACGCTCATGCCCTTGCGTCCGGCATAGCTTTCCACCTGGTCCTTGCCGATCTTGCCCACGGCAAAGTATTTGGCCTCCGGGTGTGCAAAGTACCAGCCGCTGACCGCCGCGGTGGGAAACATGGCGTAGTGCTCGGTCAGGCTGACACCGCAGGTGCCCGCAGGGTCCAGCAGCGCAAACAGCGTGCCCTTTTCGGTATGGTCCGGACAGGCCGGGTAGCCGGGGGCAGGGCGGATGCCGCTGTACCTTTCCTGAATCAGTGCATCGTTGTCGAAGTCCTCGTCCGGCGCATAGGCCCAGTATTGGGTGCGCACCTGCTGGTGCAGCCACTCGGCGGTGGCTTCGGCCAGGCGGTCGGCCAGCGACTGGATCAGGATGGCGTTGTAGTCGTCGCCTTCGACCTTGTAGCGGTTGCACAACTCTTCCACGCCGAGACCGGCGGTGACGATGAAACCACCGACATGATCGGTCAGTCCGCTGTCTTGCGGGGCAACGAAGTCGGCCAGACAGCGGTTGGGACCGTTGTCACGGATGACCGTTTGTTGGCGCAGGTGATGCAGGCGGCGTAGCGGCTGGCCATGCTCGTCGTACAGTTCGATGTCATCCTGTCCGACTTGGTTGGCCGGCCAGAAACCGAACAGCGCACGGGCCTGGATCAGGTCTTCGCCGATCAGCTTGTCGAGCATGGCCTGGGCTTCGTCGAACAGGGTCTGCGCCGCTTCGCCCACCACCTCGTCCTGGAAGATGCGCGGATACTTGCCCACCAGGTTCCAGGCGATGAAGAAGGGCGTCCAGTCGATGAAGTTGCGGACCTCCTTCAAGTCCACCTTTTCAATCAGCCGTGAGCCGGTGAAGGTCGGTACCGGCGGTTGATAGCCGCTCCAGTCCAGCTGCAGACGGTTGTCCACCGCACTGGCGTAGGGCAGGTACTCGATGTTGGTCTTGCGGTTGGCAGTGCGCTCGCGGACCTTGGCGTATTCCTCGCGGGTTTTCTGCGCGAACTCCGGTTTGAGCTCCTTTGACAGCAGCGTGGTGGCCACGCCCACCGAGCGAGAGGCATCCGGCACGTAGACCACTGCATCATTGGTATAGTGCGGGTCGATCTTGACCGCCGTATGCGCTTTGGACGTGGTGGCGCCGCCAATCATCAGCGGCAGCTGGAAGTTCTGGCGCTGCATTTCCCTGGCTACGTGGACCATTTCATCCAGTGACGGGGTGATCAGGCCGGACAGGCCGATGATGTCGACCTTTTCCTCGATGGCGGTCTGCAGGATCTTGTCCGCCGGTACCATCACGCCCAGATCGACAATGTCGTAGCCATTGCAGCCCAGGACCACGGCGACAATGTTCTTGCCGATGTCATGCACATCGCCTTTCACGGTGGCGACCAGGATCTTGCCCTTGGACTCGGGCTGGTCGCCTTTCTCTTCCTCGATGAAGGGGATCAGGTGATTGACCGCCTGCTTCATCACCCGGGCGGACTTGACCACCTGGGGCAAAAACATCTTGCCGCTGCCGAACAGGTCGCCGACCACGTTCATGCCGTCCATCAGCGGGCCCTCGATCACGTGGATCGGGCGCTCGGCCTGCTGGCGGCATAGCTCGGTGTCCTCGACGATATGGGTGGTGATGCCCTTGACCAGCGCGTATTCCAGGCGTTTTTCAACCGGCAGGCTGCGCCATTCCTCGCTTTCCTCTTCCTTCTTGCTGCCATCGCCACGGTATTCTTCGGCGATTTCCAGCAGCGCCTCGGTGGCGCCCGGATGACGGTTGAGAATGACATCCTCCACCCGGTCGCGCAGACGTGCCGGAATCTGGTCGTAGATCTCCAGCTGACCGGCGTTGACGATACCCATGTTCAGGCCGTTCTTGATGGCGTGATAGAGGAACACCGAGTGGATCGCCTCGCGCACCGGGTTGTTGCCACGGAACGAGAAGGACACGTTGGACACGCCGCCGGAAGTCAGCGCATGGGGCAGGTTGTCACGGATCCAGGCCATGGACTCGATGAAATCCACCGCGTAGTTGTTGTGCTCCTCGATGCCGGTGGCCACGGCGAAGATGTTGGCATCGAAGATGATGTCTTCCGGCGGGAAACCCACCTGGTTGACCAGGATGTCGTAGGAGCGGGCGCAGATCTCGTTCTTGCGTGCGCTGGTATCGGCCTGTCCCTGCTCGTCGAAGGCCATGACGATCACGGCCGCGCCGTAGCGGCGGCACAGCCTGGCGTGCTTGATGAACTCGTCCACGCCCTCCTTCATGGAGATCGAGTTGACGATGCCCTTGCCCTGGATGCACTTGAGACCGGCCTCGATGATGTCCCACTTGGAGGAGTCGATCATGATCGGCACACGGGCGATGTCCGGCTCACCGGCGATCAGGTTGAGAAAGGTGACCATCGCCGCCTTGGAGTCGAGCATGCCCTCGTCCATGTTGATGTCGATCACCTGGGCGCCGGCTTCCACCTGTTGCAGCGCCACTTCCAGCGCCTCGGTGTAGTTCTCTTCACGGATCAGGCGGGCGAAGCGCGCCGAGCCGGTGATGTTGGTACGCTCGCCAACGTTGACGAACAGCGAGCTGCGGTCGATGTTGAAGGCTTCCAGTCCTGACAGACGGCAGGCCTTGGGAATGTCGGGGATTTTGCGCGGCGGGTACTTGGCGATCACCTCGTTGATGGCGGCAATATGCGCCGGCGTGGTACCGCAGCAGCCGCCGACAATGTTCAAAAAGCCGGAAGCGGCAAAATCCTCGATCAGTTCGGCGGTCTCGGCGGCGCTTTCGTCGTATTCGCCAAAGGCGTTGGGCAGGCCGGCGTTGGGGTGAGCGGACACATAGGTGTTGGCCTTTTCCGCCAGCTCCTGCAGATAGGGGCGCAGCTGCTTGGCACCCAGCGCACAGTTCAGGCCCACCGACAGCGGCTGGCAGTGGCGGATGGAGTTCCAGAAAGCTTCGGTGGTCTGGCCGGACAGGGTGCGGCCGGAAGCATCGGTGATGGTGCCGGAGATCATGATCGGCAGGGTCACGCCCAGCTCCTCGAACACGCTCTCCACGGCAAAGATGGCGGCCTTGGCGTTGAGGGTGTCGAAAATGGTTTCGATCATGATGAGGTCGGCGCCACCCTTGATCAGTCCACGGGTGGCTTCGCTGTAGTTGTCGACCAGGATGTCGAAGGTGACGTTGCGGTAACCCGGGTTGTTGACGTCCGGTGACAGTGAGCAGGTGCGGCTGGTCGGGCCGAGCACGCCGGCCACATAGCGGGGCTGGTCGGGAGTTTCCAGCGTCTTGGCGTCACAGACCTCACGGGCGATGCGCGCACCCTCGAAGTTCAGTTCGTAGGCCAGCTCTTCCATGCCGTAGTCGGCCTGGGAGATGGCGGTGGAGTTGAAGGTGTTGGTCTCGATGATGTCGGCGCCGGCATCCAGATAGGCTTTCTCGATCTTCTGGATCAGCTCCGGCTGGGTCAGGATCAGCAGGTCGTTGTTGCCGCGCACATCGCGGTGCCAGTTGGCGAAGCGCTCGCCACGAAAGGCCTCTTCGCTCAGCTTCTCGGCCTGGATCATGGTACCCATGGCGCCATCGAGCAGAAGAATGCGGGATTCAAGGGCGGCGTGAAGCCGGGCAAGACGGGTGCTACGATCGGACATGGATACGGATACCTGGACTGGATGGAAGCGGAAGCAGGCGCAGGATCATAGCAAAGGATTGTGACTGGCCTGAAATGCTTTTGCCGACCAGAATAGAAAAATTCAACTGCAAGATGAAAAATCTGCAAGACAGTTAAGGTTTTATCTTTGCGTTCTTGATAGAATTCCGTTCACATTTGCTTGGCGGGAAGCGGTCGGCATGCTGGCATTACGGAATCATCCGGTGCTGCCGACATAGCGGATCGTCCATGCCTTCCGGTGAAACCGGGCAGGCTAGGCATTGGTGTATACAGCATTGATTTGGCAGGGTGTGAAAACATGAAGCGATCGGTCGGTGATGCCAGTCAGCAGTCTGGTGTGCAGCAGGGCTTGACGCCTGCGGCACGTCAGGGGCTGGTCAAGGAGCTTCAAAAGAAGCTGTTCGACCAGCTGGGCACGGGCATCAAGGATACCCTCCAGGAGACCGAGAACGCCCTGTTCGATGCCATGGACCAGGCGCGCAGCAACGAGGTTCGTTCGCGCTACATGGAGAACATCGCCGCCCTGCGGCCGGCCCGGCAGCAGATCATTGACGGTTTCCTGCTGGTGCACCTGGATGCCTTCAAGGAATACTTCTCCGGCAGGGCCGCCAGCCGCAGCCTGGACGGGGAAGAGACCGGAGATGAAAAAAGCGGACTTGCCCTGCTCAACAAGGATGAACACGAGGAAAGCTTGCTGGTCACCACCATGTCGGGTCGCCTGAACAGGGACTACGGCCTCGAGCTGGTGGTCATGCGCCGGCGCCTTGCCTATTTGGCCGATGCCGACTACGACGATGACACCCTGAGCCCGCTGTGCCCGGAGACGGTCGCCAGCTCCCTGCAGCAGGGCCTGCTGGACAAGGATATCTCGCTGAGCCTGAAAAGCGTCCTGTATATGGAGTTCGAGCGTCATGTCATGGCCGCTCTGCAAAAAACCTATCGGGAGCTGGAGGGATTCTTCAGCGAGCGAAAGATCCTGCCGGACCTGAACGTCGAGCTTATCCTTGCCGAGATGTCCGCTGCGCAGCGTGAAAAGCAGCTGCAAGCGGATACGACGCGCAAGTCCCGCCAGGAAGAGACCGGGCTGCCACAGACTCCGGAACAACCGGCAGGTGGGGAAGCCGAACAGCCGGCAGGGCAGGCAGTTGCACAGGGCGAATCGGGGAGCGCATTCCAGCAGCAGATCGAACAGCAGATCAGCGAAATCAACCAGCTGCTTGGCAGCTACCGCAATACGCTGGGTGTGGTGCTGCCCAGTGGCAGCCGCATGCTGGACTCCTTTGCACCGGCCGGTGCACGCAAGACCTATAGCGACAGCCAGATCCTGCAGGCACTGAAAGCCATGCAGCAGGACCGGGCCAGTCGTCCGGTCACCGAAAAGCAGGATACCGACAGCTTCAAGCAGGGCATGTATCAGACGCTGGCGGCCTCGACCGCCAACGCCAAGGATTTCCGCATCGGTGGCCACGAGTCCAACCTGGTGGATCTGGTGGGCATGCTGTTCGACTTCGTCAAGGAAGAGGACACATTGCCCGAGGGCAGCAAGGATGTCCTGTTCAACCTGCAGAACCTCTATTGCCAGGTGGCCCTGCGGGATGCGGAGTTTTTCCATAACACCACGCATCCGGCGCACGAGCTGCTCAACCGCATGATCCAGGCGGGCAGCCAGTTCTACAGTGGCAACGAGGGCAGGCTGCTGGCTGCGGCCATCGAGGAAACGGTACAGCGCGCCCTTCGCGAGTATCGCGACGATGATGGCGTGTTCGATGACCTGCTCGGCAGGTTCGACAAGCAGGTCGATACCCTGCGCCAGCGGGTGGACAAGCGTGAGCGGCGTGCAGTGGAAGCAGCCAAGGGGCGCGAGAAGCTGTTGTTTGCCCGGCGTCATGCGCGCGGTTTCATCGATGTCTGTGTAAAACGCTACAGTCCTCCGGAAATCATCCGGGAGTTCCTGCAGGGTGCCTGGGCCGATGTGCTGGTATTCATCTTCCTGCGCCAGGGACCATCCAGCCGGCAGTGGCAGGACAGGGCCAGGGTTGCCGAACAGCTGGCCTGGAGCTGCACGCCCCTGGATGAGGCGCAGCGCCAGGAGTTTGCCGCCCAGAAGGAGCCGCTCATGGCGGCCATCCAGCAGTCACTCGAGCTGCTGGGCTGCTATTCGGAAATCGAGATCCAGCGGGTCATCCAGGACATCCAGATCTGCCAGCAGGCGGTACAGACCCAACAGCACGAGGTAGTGCAGAGCCTGAATACCGCCTTGCCGTCCAGCATCGCCCAGGTGGACGAGGCCGAGCTGGCCCTGACCGAAGAGCTGAACGAGTCGCAGATGAGCAAGGAAGAGCTGGAGCTGGTCGAAACGCTCAGGCAGGTCCGTTTTGGTACCTGGTTCGACTTCAAGGACCCGCCGCAGCGTCTCAAGCTGGCCTGGTTCAGTCCCACCACCCAGAGATACATGTTCGTTGACAGCGACGGCCAGGGTTCCTTTGTCAAGAACCGGGGCGAGCTGTTCGAGCTGCTACTCAAAAACGGTGCCAGCATTGTCGAGAAGACGGCCCCGGCGCCTTTCTTCGAGCGCGCCATGCAGGCCATCCAGCGCACGTTGCGGCAGTTCACCGGCAGCTACGTCGACGAGATCCGCAAGAGCAAGCCGACGACACCCAAGCCGGCAGGCACCTGATCTGCCATCCGGCACGTGTCGTGCCGGGTGAACCCCGGGCTGGTGTTTCCGGCAGTCGGTCAGGGGCTGCCGGCCCGGTATCGGAAAAATCCTCCAGTGCACCGCAGACAGTCTGCTCGCTATCCCTGCAGTCCGGTCAGGTCGTTCATGGTGCGCAGGGTTTCCTCAAGCTGCGTGGTCGTTCCCGCACGGTCCCGTTTCTCCTGCCAGGACGGCTTTGGCGACCTGCTGACAGGTACGGGCTGCTTTTTGAATTTCTGACCTGCGTCAAATGAGCGGGGTGGAAAAACAGTTAGTCTCGGGATCAAGTGTGCACGGATCACGGCAGGAGTACCCCATGAGCGAGACACAATGGTTGACGATTGACGGCAACGAAGCCGCCGCAATGATTGCCCACAAGCTCAGCGAGGTGTGCGCGATCTACCCCATCACGCCCTCGTCCAACATGGGCGAATGGGCGGACGAGTGGTCCTCCCAGGGCCGCACCAACCTCTGGGGAACGGTACCGCACATCGTCGAGATGCAAAGCGAGGGCGGTGCGGCCGGTGCGGTGCATGGTGCCTTGCAGACCGGTGCCTTGACCACCACCTTCACCGCCTCCCAGGGCCTGCTGCTAAAAATTCCCAACATGTACAAGATCGCCGGCGAGCTGACGCCCATGGTGCTGCACGTGGCAGCCCGTTCGCTGGCCTGTCAGGCGCTATCCATCTTCGGTGACCACAGCGATGTGATGGCGGCCCGCCAGACCGGTTTTGCCATGCTCTGTTCCGGTTCGGTGCAGGAAGCCATGGACTTCGCCGCCATCGCGCATGCCGCCACCCTCAAGGGACGCATCCCGATTCTGCATTTCTTTGATGGCTTCCGCACCTCCCACGAGGTCATGAAAATCCGTGCGGTCGCCGACGACGTGCTGCGCGAGCTGGTGCCGCAGGAAGCGGTGCATGCCCACCGCCAGCGGGCCATGAGTCCGGATCGTCCCGTGCTGCGCGGAACGGCGCAAAATCCGGATGTGTATTTCCAGGGCCGCGAGACGGTCAACCCCTTCTATGCCGCCTTCCCGGACGTGATCCAGCAGACCATGGACCGCTTTGCCGCGCAGACCGGCCGCCAGTATCGGCTGTTTGAATACCACGGAGCGCCGGATGCGGAAAGGGTCATCATCCTGATGGGCTCGGGTGCGGAAACCGTGCACGAGACCGTGGACCATCTGAACGGGCAGGGCGAAAAGACCGGCGTGCTGCGGGTGCGCCTGTACCGGCCGCTGTCGGCTGAGCACCTGCTGGCGGCGTTGCCGGCCAGCACCCGGGCGATTGCCGTGCTCGACCGTACCAAGGAACCCGGTGCGGATGGCGAGCCGCTGTACAAGGATGTGCTGACCGCGCTCGCCCAGGCGCAAATGCAGGGCGACAGTCCCTTTGCCGGCTTGCCCAGGGTGGTTGGCGGGCGCTACGGCCTGTCCTCCAAGGAGTTCACCCCGGCCATGGTGGCTGCCGTGTTTGCCGAGCTGGACAAGGAAACGCCGAAAAACGGCTTCACCATCGGTATCCATGACGATGTCAGTCATACCAGCTTGGAATGGGATGACAGCTGGATCACCGATGCCCATGACGAGGCCATCCAGGCGCTGTTCTACGGACTGGGTTCCGACGGCACCGTCAGTGCCAACAAGAACTCGATCAAGATCATCGGCGAGACCACCGATCTGCATGCTCAGGGCTACTTCGTCTATGACTCGAAGAAATCCGGCGCCATGACGGTCTCGCACCTGCGCTTCGGGCCGAGGCCCATCCGTTCCAGCTACCTGATCGGCGACCATCAGGCGCAGTTCGTCGCCTGCCACCAGCCGCAGTTCGTCGAGCGGTTCGACATGCTGGCCAAGGCCGCACCGGGCGCGGTGTTCCTGCTCAACAGCCCGCACGCTCCCGAGCGGATATGGGACGAGCTGCCACGCAGCATGCAGCAGCAGATGCTGGACAAGAACATCCGTTTCTACTGCATCGATGCCTACCAGGTGGCGCAGGAAGCCGGCATGGGCAAGCGCATCAACACCATCATGCAGACCTGCTTCTTTGCCATTTCCGGTGTGTTGCCGCGTGACGAGGCGATTGTCGCGATCAAGGATGCGGTACAGAAAACCTATGGCGGCAAGGGACAGCGCATTGTCGACTTCAACTTCCGCGCCATCGACGCCGCGCTGGCCAGCCTGCATCAGGTGGAGCTGCCGAATGCGGCCAGCAGCACCTTCGAGCGCCCACCGCTGGTGGCCAACGAGGCACCGGACTTCATTCACCGCTTCACCGCACGGCTGATTGCCGGCGAGGGCGATTCCATCCCGGTCAGCATGATGCCGGTCGATGGCAGCTTTCCGCTGGGCACGGCTGCCTACGAGAAGCGCAAGCTGGCGCTGGAAGTGCCGGTCTGGGACAACGAACTCTGCACCCAGTGCGGCAAGTGTCCGATGGTTTGCCCACATTCGGCCATCCGCAGCAAGCTGGTGCCGGTCAGTGCGCTGGAAGGTGCACCGGAGGGCTTCAAGACGCAGAAGGTTCTCGGCCGCGACTATCCGCAGGATCACGTGATGATCTATCAGGTATCGCCGGATGACTGCACCGGCTGCACGCTCTGCGTGGACATCTGCCCGATCCGCGACAAGTCCAATGCCTCGCACAAGGCGCTGAACATGGAACCGATCGGCCCGATCCTGGAACAGAAACGGGAGAACTGGACGTTCTTTGAGCAACTGCCCGAGTATGACCGCACACAGATCAAGCGCACCACCATCAAGGGTTCGCAGATCCTGCAGCCGCTGTTCGAGTTTTCCGGTGCCTGCGTCGGCTGTGGCGAGACGCCCTATCTGAAGCTGGCATCGCAGCTGTTTGGCGACCGCATGGTGGTGGCCAACGCCACCGGCTGTTCCTCCATCTACGGGGCCAACCTGCCGACCACGCCCTGGACCATCGGCCCGGACGGGCGCGGACCGGCCTGGAACAACTCGCTGTTCGAGGACAACGCCGAGTTCGGCCTGGGCATGCGGGTCTCCATCGACAAGCAGACCGAATACGCCCACGAGCTGCTGGAGAAGTTCGCAGACCGGTTGCCGGCGGAGCTGGTGGAAGGCCTGCTTCATGCCGACCAGAGCGATGAGGCCGGCATTGCCGAGCAGCGCGAGCGGGTTGAGCAGCTGCGGGGCGAGCTGCAGAAACTGGACGATCCGTTGGCCGGAGAGCTGCTCACCGTTTGCGAATATTTTGTGGTACGCAGCGTGTGGATCATCGGCGGGGACGGCTGGGCCTACGACATCGGCTATGGGGGCCTGGACCACGTGCTGGCCTCCGGGCGCAACGTCAACATCCTGGTGCTGGATACCGAGGTGTACTCCAACACCGGCGGACAGACCTCCAAGGCCACGCCCAAGGGGGCGGTGGCCAAGTTCTCCGCCGCCGGCAAGCCGACCCAGAAGAAGGATCTGGCCATGCTGGCCATGGGATATGACAACGTCTATGTGGCCAAGGTCGCATACGGCGCCAAGGATGTGCAGACCCTGCGCGCCATGCTGGATGCCGAAGCCCATGACGGTCCGTCGCTGATCATTGCCTATTCGCCCTGTATCGCCCACGGTGTGGACCTTTCGTTCAACCACCGCCAGCAGGATCTTGCGGTGAAAAGTGGTCACTGGCCGCTGTTCCGCTACGAACCGGAGCGGGCCGCCGCCGGCAAAAACCCGCTGCGCCTCGACTCGGCGGCGCCTTCCATTGCCTACAGCGAATTTACCAAGACCGAAACACGCTTTAACATGCTCAAACGCAGTCACCCGGAACTGGCTGAGGAATATGCCAGGCAGGCCCAGGATGACGTGATTGCCCGCTTCTCCCACTACCAGGACCTGGCAGACCTGCCCGGTGAAGCGGAAAAAGCCGAACAACAAGAACAGGAGCAGGACAAATGATCGATCTGAGTACGGAGTATCTGGGACTCAAGCTGAAAAATCCGCTGGTGCCCTCATCCTCGCCGCTGACCGGAAACTTCGATACGGCCAGGGAGCTGGAGGACAGCGGTGCCGCCGCATTGGTCCTGCCTTCGCTGTTCGAGGAAAGCATCCGCGCCAGCGAGGAGGCCGCCATGCGCTTTCTCATGGAGCAGGAAACCGGCTTCGGCGAGGCGGACTCCTTTCTGCCGGTGCATGATGACAGCTGTTTCCGCACCGAGCTGGACGAGTACCTGGAGTATCTGCGCCGGCTCAAGGAGAGCCTGCAGATCCCGGTGATCGCCAGCCTCAACGGCATCACTCCGGAAGGCTGGACCAGTCATGCCAAGCAGCTGCAGGAAGCCGGTGCCGATGCGCTGGAGCTGAACGTCTACTACGTGGCGACCAACATCGAGGAGTCGGCCGAGCAGGTCGAACAGCGCTATCTGGACGTCCTGGCCCAGGTCAAGCAGCACGTCAGCATCCCGATCACCATGAAGCTGGGTTCCCAGTTCAGCTCGGTGGGGCATTTCGTGCGCAAGCTGGAGCAGGGCGGGGTGGACGGCGTGTCATTGTTCAACCGTTTCTACCAGCCGGACATTGCGCTCTTCACCCGGGAAGTCATGCCGATGCTGACCCTGTCGTCCAGCTATGAAAGCCTGTTGCGGGTCAGCTGGATCGCCACCCTGTTCGGCAAGGTGCAGCTGTCCCTGGCGGTCACCGGCGGCATCCACAGCGCCGAGGATGCGCTCAAGGCATTGATGGCCGGCGCCGATGTGACCCACCTGTGCAGCATCCTGCTGCGTGAAGGCCCGCAGACCCTGGGTGATATCCTGCGCAACATGCAGGCCTGGCTGCAGGAGCAGGAGTATGACTCGGTCAGCCAGCTCAAGGGCAGCGTCAGCCGCGAGCGCGCCATCGACCCGAGCGCCTATGACCGCGCCAACTATGTGGAAGTGATGAAAAGCCACCGCAGCGCAACGGGCGTGTGGCGCTGAGCAAGCCTGCGGCGCGGGTGCGGCGAGAAGCAGCCGCACCCTGCAGGCGCTCGCAACGGCGATCCGGCCTGCCGGGCTGCCGTCAGGGAAGAAAAATCAGCTGTCGACTTGCAAAGGGCTGATGTTGACCGCATTCATACCCTTGGGACCTTGGCGAGTCTCGAAGGAAACGGCCTGTCCAGCCTTGAGGGACTTGTAGCCCTCCATCTGGATGGACGAGTAATGGGCAAACAGCTCTTCCGTGCTGTTCTCGGCTACCACGAAGCCGTAGCCCTTGCTGTTGTTGAACCATTTAACAGTTCCCTTGATCATCGCATTACCCCTGTGGATCGGCACAATCGAGCAGTCAAGTAGGTGTGCGGCAACAAGCCGCTGTGACAGCGTCCAGTTATATAACGCAGGACACGTCAGTCAAGCATTGCAACCCCTGATGCCGACCTGGATCAATTTTTGCGAAATAAACAGGTACAATGACCGACAGGAACAACTTGCCGAACCTGGAGAACCATGACGCAACTAACGCAAAAACCGCTGTTTGATGACGAGCTGTACCAACCACTGGCCGTGGCACCCGGCGAGACGGATCTGCAGCCGCCGCCGATGTTTCAGGTATTGATGCTCAATGACGATTATACCCCCATGGATTTTGTGGTGGAGGTGCTGGAAGACTACTTTGCCATGAACCGGGAGCGGGCTACCCAGACCATGCTAAGGATCCATACCAGGGGGCAGGCGCTCTGTGGTATCTATACACGTGACGTGGCCGAAACCAAGGCCATGCAGGTGAGCCAGTACGCACGCGAGTGCGAACATCCCCTGCAATGTGAAGTCAAACGCGACGGCTGACCAACCGTTGCCCTGATCTGCGCGAGGTAACCATCATGCTGAATCTGGAACTTGAAGTGACCCTCAACCTTGCGTTCAGGGATGCCAAGGAACAGCGTCATGAATTCATGACGGTGGAGCATCTGCTGCTTGCCTTGCTGGATAACCGCGAGGCGGCGGATGTATTGCGCGGTTGCGGGGCGGACATGGAAGGGCTGCGCGCCGAACTGAAAGACTTCATTGCCCGCAACACCCCGCTGTTTGCCGAGCACTTGACCGAAACCGAAACCCATACCACGCTGGGTTTCCAGCGGGTGCTGCAACGGGCCGTATTCCACGGACAAAGCTCGGGCAAGGACGAAGTGGGCGGCGGCAATGTGCTGGCGGCCATCTTCAGCGAGGCCGATAGCCATGCCGTCTATCTGTTGCGCAAATACAAGGTGACCCGCCTGGATGTGGTCAGCTACCTGGCGCGCAGCGGCCATGGCGCCGGGGCAGGTGAGCCGCTTGGCGAACTGCCGGCTGCCGCTGGTGAGGCGGACGGCAGGACCGATCCGCTGACCGCCTATGCCCAGGATCTCAACGCGCTGGTCCAGCAGGGCCGCATTGATCCGCTGATCGGCCGTGAACACGAGGTTGAGCGCGTGGCCCAGGTGCTGGCTCGCCGGCGCAAGAACAACCCGTTGCTGGTCGGTGATGCCGGCGTGGGCAAGACCGCGATCGCCGAAGGCCTGGCCTGGCGCATCGAGCACGGCAATGTTCCGGAGTTGCTGCTGGACAGCAAGATCTACGCCCTGGATATGGGAGCTCTGTTGGCCGGAACCAAATATCGCGGAGACTTTGAAAAGCGCTTCAAGGAACTGCTGGATGCGCTGCGCAAGCGCCAGGATGCCATCCTGTTCATTGACGAGATCCACATGATCATCGGGGCCGGTGCCGTGGGCGGTGGCGTGATGGACGCCTCCAACCTGCTCAAGCCCATGCTGTCCAGCGGCGAGATCCGCTGCATCGGCTCGACCACCTTCCAGGAGTTCCGTGAGGTGTTCGAGAAGGACCGTGCCTTGGCACGCCGCTTCCAGAAGATCGACGTGGTGGAGCCCAGTGTCGAGGAAACCACCCAGATCCTGCAGGGCCTAAAATCCCGCTTCGAGGAGCATCACGGCATCCCCTATACCGACGAGGCCTTGCAGGCGGCGGCCGAGCTGTCCGCACGCTACATCAGCGACCGCCTGCTGCCCGACAAGGCAGTGGATGTGGTGGACGAAGCCGGTGCCTATCAGCGGCTCAAGCCGGAGGCGGAGCGGGCAGAGCGCATCGATGTCGAGCAGATCGAGCAGGTGGTGGCAAAAATCGCCCGTGTACCGGGGCGCCAAGTCAGCCGTTCGGACAAGACCCAGCTGCGCAACCTGGAGCGTGACCTGCGCCTGACCGTATTCGGCCAGGATGCCGCCATCGAGGCACTGGCTTCCGCGATCAAGCTGGCGCGGGCCGGCCTGCGCGAACCCGACAAGCCGGTTGGCTCCTTCCTGTTTGCCGGTCCCACCGGGGTGGGCAAGACCGAGGTGGCCAAGCAATTGTCGCTGTCGCTGGGCATCGGCCTGGTACGCTTCGACATGTCCGAGTACATGGAACGGCATACGGTGTCACGCCTGATCGGTGCGCCGCCGGGCTATGTCGGCTTTGACCAGGGCGGCCTGCTGACCGAGGCGGTCACCAAGCAGCCCCATTGCGTGTTGCTGCTGGACGAGATCGAGAAGGCGCATCCGGATGTCTTCAACCTGCTGCTGCAGGTGATGGACAACGGCACCCTGACCGACAACAACGGCCGCAAGGCGGACTTCCGGCATGTGATCCTGATCATGACCACCAACGCCGGTGCCGAGTCCTCGGCGCGGGCCTCGATGGGCTTTGCCGAGCAGGACCACAGCAGTGATGCACTGGAAGTGATCAAGAAGAGCTTCACACCCGAGTTTCGCAACCGGCTGGATGCCATCATCCAGTTCGGCCGCCTGAGCCCCGATGTGCTGGCCTCGGTGGTGGACAAGTTCCTGGTCGAGCTGCAGGCGCAGCTGGAAGACAAGCAGGTGCTGCTTGAGGTCAGCCCGGCAGCCCGGCAGTGGTTGGCCGACAAGGGCTACGATCCGGCCATGGGTGCCCGGCCGATGGCGCGGGTCATCCAGGAGCACATCAAGAAGCCCCTGGCCGATGCCATCCTGTTCGGCGAGCTGGCCGGGCAGGGTGGTGTGGCCCGCTTCGATGTGGAGGGCGACGGCCTACGGCTCGAGTCCCTGGTGGAGTCCGCCCAGCCCCTGCTGCCCAGTCTGTAACGACCTGCCACAAAAAAACGACCCGGTCCTTGCGGATGCGGGTCGTTTTTCATGCAGCGCCGAAAAGCCTGCAACAACAGGCCAGGGCCGACAGGCGGACCGGTATCATGTGTGCTTGCTGGGCGGAGATGCATGCCCTGCGGGCCGGATGGCGCCGGGCAGGGCGGGAGTGTGATGGAGCCTTAACGGGCGCGGTAGGTGATGCGGCCCTTGGTCAGGTCGTAGGGCGTCAGCTCCACGCGAACCTTGTCACCGGTCAGGATGCGGATGTAGTTCTTGCGCATCTTGCCGGAAATGTGTGCGGTAACAACGTGCCCGTTTTCCAGCTCCACGCGGAACATGGTGTTGGGCAGGGTGTCGACGACAGTACCTTCCATCTCGAAGCTGTCTTCTTTGGACATGCAGTCAAATCCTCAAGAATAAAATCAGGCGCCTGCCGGGAAGTGGCAAGCCATAAAAAGGCGCACATTATAATGGGTTTTTACACCGGTTCGCAAACCCGGCCGGTTCCGGGCCGGTTTGCAGGCGTGCGCGGCCGGTAACCGCTGTGGTCAGCCATGCAGGACATACAGTACAATTTTTGCATCCATTGCCGGCCCGAACGGGTGCCGGGCTGAATTTTCATCCGCTATGAAGGAATCCATCATGATGTACAGGCTTTCCCGCTGGTTGCTGGCGATTGTTGCGACTGTTGCCCTGACCGGCTGCGGCTATAACGAATTCCAGCGCCTGGACGAGCAGGCCAAGTCGGCCTGGAGCGAGGTGGTAAACCAGTACCAGCGTCGTGCCGACCTGATCGACAACCTGGTGGCGACCGTCAAGGGCGAAGCTGATTTCGAGCAGGGCACCCTGACCCGGGTGATCGAGGCCCGTGCCCGGGCTACCGCCATCCAGGTGACACCGGACACCCTGAGCAACCCAGAGGTGTTCAACCGGTTCCAGGCTGCGCAGGGTGAGCTGTCCAGCGCTCTGAGCCGGCTGATGGTCACGGTGGAGCGTTATCCCGAGCTGAAGGCCAACCAGGCCTTTGCCGATCTGCGCGTGACCCTGGAAGGTACGGAAAACCGCATTGCCGTGGCCCGTGGCCGCTACATCGAGGCGGTACAGGCGTACAACATCAAGGCCCGTCAGTTTCCGAGCAATCTGACGGCCATGGTGTTCGGCTACCAGCCCAAAGAAAACTTTACCGTGGCCAATGAGGCACAGATCAGCACGCCACCACGGGTGGATTTTGGTGGCAGCGCGGCAGCCGGTGATGAGCGCTGATGGTGTGGCTGGCTTCCATGTCTGCTGACAGGGCAGGTCCGCTGGTGCGCTGGCTGCTGGCACTCTGCATTGGCGTGCTGGCCACGGCGTCCGCGCAGGCACAGAGCCTGCTGCCGGTGCCGGAGCTGACCGCCCGCGTGATCGACCAGACCGCAACCCTGCAACCCGACCAGCTGGCTGCGCTCGAGGCGCGGCTGGCTGCCCTGGAAAGGGACAAGGGCGCGCAACTGGTCATGTTGATGGTGCCGACCACTACGCCGGAAGATATCGCCGCCTATGCCAACCGGGTCGGCAATGCCTGGAAGATCGGTCGTGCCGGAGTGGGCGACGGCCTGCTGGTGGTGGTGGCCAGGGACGACCGGCGCATGCGCATCGAGGTCGCCAAGACCCTGGAGGGTGCCGTTCCGGATATTGCCGCCAGCCGCATCATCAACGACGTCATGGCTCCCTTTTTCCGTGCCGATGACTATGCCGGCGGGCTGGAGGCGGCATTCGACCAGCTGGATGCCCGTATCCGTGACGAGCCATTGCCGCCGGTGCAAGCTCCGGGTGCAACGGGCGATGACGAGGGAAGCTGGCTGGGGCTGGTCGCCTTCCTGCTGCTGGGGCTGCCCATCTCCGGGGCCTTTGCCCGCAGCCATCTGGGCAACAGAAAAGGCTCGCTGGTGACCGGGGTCCTGTTCGGGTTAGTAGTCCTGCTGGCTACCGGCAGCATTCTGGTGGCCTTGCTGGCCGCCGTTGTGGGTACAGTCCTTGCGCTGACCGGTGTGCTCGAGTCGGCACTGGATTCCGGTTATGGCGGCGGACATCCCGGTGGCTCGGTACATCTGCCGGGCAGGAGTGGCGGTGGCGGCTTTGGTTCCGGTGGCGGTGGCAACTTTGGTGGAGGAGGAGCCAGCGGGCGCTGGTGACAGGCAATGAACCGGGTTTCTCTACAAACAACCGAAAGCCTGTGGCGCAGGCTGCAGAAGGTATTGCGTCACTTGTGGCTGGACGGGAGCGACACCCGCAAGCTGGTGCCGGACGACCTGGCCGAAAAGCTGCGCGAGCAGGTGGCCGCCAGCGAAAGCGGTCACACCGGGCAGATCCGGATTTGCGTGGAATCCGGCTTGCCGGCGGGCTACCTGTGGCAATATTTGTGGCGCCGTGTGCCCATGCAGGAGCTGGGCCGCCAGCGTGCCCTGGACCTGTTTTCCAGGCTGCGGGTCTGGGATACCGAAGCCAACAACGGCGTGCTGATCTATCTGATGCTGGCCGAACGGGATATCGAGCTGGTCGCCGACCGCGCCCTGATGCGGATGGCGCCGGCGAGTTTCTGGCAGGCTGCCGCCGGCCAGCTGTCGGCCGAGCTGTGTGACGGCGCTTTCGAGGCGGGGCTTTGTGGAGTGGTGGCCACAGTGGATGGCGAGCTGCGCCGTCACTTCGCTGTTGCGCGGGGCACGGCTGTCGATCATCCCAACGAGCTGCCGGACGAGCCGGTCCTGCTCTGATCGTTGCATCACAAGAGTGGTAGTCAGGCTTCGTCCGGCATCGCTTGCCAGCGATCGTCCAGGAAACCCTCCAGCGGACGATAATCCATCTTGTAATTCATCTTGCGACTTTCGCCGATCCAGTACCCCAGGTACAGGTAGGGCAGCTTCCGCTGTTGTGCATGCCGGATCTGCCAGAGCACCATGTAGCGGCCCAGGCTGAAGTGGCGGTCATCCGGCTCGAAAAAGCTGTACACCGCCGACAGCCCGTCTTCCAGCAGGTCGCTGACCGCCACCGCTAGCAGGCGACCGTCCAGCCTGAATTCGTAAAAACGGGTGAAGGGCAGGGGGCGGGCCAGAAAGTCGCCGAACTGTTCCGGCGAGGGCGGATACATGCTGCCATCTGCGTGCCGTCCGCGGATGTAGCGTTCGTAGAGTCGATAGTACTCGTCGCTGCTGGCCGGCAGGTGCTCGCTGACCTGGAGCTTTGCGCCACGCCGGATGATGCGTTGCTGGCTGCGCGAAGGCCGGAACCGCTGCACCGCAACGCGCACCGCCACACAGGCGTTGCAGGACGGACAATGGGGTCGGTACAGCAGGCCGCCGCTGCGGCGAAAGCCCTGCCGGGACAGCAGGCTGAGGATCCGCGGGCTGATTTCCTGTTCCGGGTCCAGGCAGATGGAGCGGCTGATGCGCGGCAGGTAACCGCACGGGTGTTCGCCGGTCAGATAGAAACGCAGTTGCTGCAACTCGTTCACCGTGTGCTCCAGTCCATGCCGGAAGGGACATCCAGATGCTGCTCGAGCCAGCTCCGGAATTCCCGGCGGGGGATCTCGCGGGCACCGAAACGGGCCAGGTGTTCGGTTGGCATCTGGCAGTCGATGAGGGCAAATCCGGCGGCCTGCAGGTCGCGGACCAGGGTGACAAAGCCGGTTTTGGATGCGTCACTCATGTGCGCAAACATGGACTCGCCAAAAAACAGCCGGCCCATGGCGATGCCGTAGAGCCCGCCAACCAGCCGGTCGGCATGCCAAACTTCCACCGAGTGCGCGTGTCCAAGCCGGTGCAGCTCGTAATAGGCTTCCTGCATGGCCGGGGTGATCCAGGTGCCGGCAGCCTGTTCCCTGGGGGCTGCGCAGGCGGCCATGACGGCGGCAAAATCGCGGTCGTAGGTGATCCTGAAAGGGTTCTTGCGCATGGATTTGGCCAGGCTGCGTGGCACATGCAGCTCCTGCGGAAAGAGCACGGTGCGCGGGTCCGGCGACCACCAGAGCGCCGGCTGGCCTTCGCTGTACCAGGGAAAGCAGCCATGACGATAGGCGGCCACCAGTCGCCCGGCAGACAGGTCACCGCCAATGGCCAGCAGGCCGTCGGGCTGGCGCAGAGCCTTTTCCAGTGGCGGGAAACCGGAATCCTGCCGGGTGATCCAGTGTGGCATGGGTGCTTGAATGGGCTGTGGCCGTTGATGGGCCAAGGGTAGCAGATTGGCAGTGTGACTGCCGTGCATGAAAAAAATCCTGACAGATCGTACAATGTGCGATCGTTTTCGCGTTGACAACTTTACTTGGTATGGAATCGGTTTTGAAACAGGTCACTTCCCCGGCCGGCATGGAGATGCCCAAATGGCAGCAGCAGTTGCGCCTGCGCTTCAAGGAGGGCGTGCTGATTGTGCTGGCCGCGCTTTGTGTCTATCTATGGATGATACTGCTGAGCTTTGATGCCGGAGACCCGGGTTTCAGCAGTGCCGTCGGGCAATCACCACAGATCAGCAATGCCGGCGGTCAGCTGGGTGCCTGGCTGGCGGACTTCCTGTTGAGCGTGCTGGGCTACTTCGCCTGGCTACTGCCGCTGGTGGTCATGCTGAAGACCGCGGTGCTCTATCACCAGCGCTACCAGCCGATCGTCTGGCGTCCCGGCCTGCTGCTGGTGCGTGTGCTGGGGCTGGTCATGGTGGTGGTGGCCGGTGCCGGCCTCAGCGCGCTGCACTTTCCCGAGCCGCAAGTGCGGCCGGTCAACTTCAACATCCTCGGCGAGCAGCTGGTCGAGCCGCTGCTGCTCTGGCTGAACACCGAAGGCACCACCCTGGTGCTGCTGGCGGTGTTCCTGTTTGGCGTAACCCTGTTCACCAACCTGTCCTGGTTCCGCATGATGGAGCTGCTGGGGCAGGGCACCATGCAGCTGGTCGGCTGGTTTGGCCGCAGGATCCAGGGTGGCTGGGACGGCATGCAGAACCGCCAGCTGCGCCAGGAGCGTGAACGCGAGCTGGATGCCCGCATGGCGGAAGTGGTGGTGCCGGTAGTCACCGACAAGATCGAGCAGCAAAGGGTGCGCGAGCGGGTCGCGCGGCGCGAGGAGAACCTGGCCCAGCGCGTGCAGGCCAAGGCCGGTCGCCAGGAGCCGCAGCTGGCAGCCAAGGCGCCGCCGGTACAGGAGACCAGCAAGCGTGCCCTCAAGGAAAAGCAGGTCCCCCTGTTCGTGGACGAGCTGGTGGCCGGCAGCCTGCCGCCGCTGAGCCTGCTGGATCGTCCCGGCGGGAAGAAGCAGAGCTATTCGGAAGAGTCCCTGCAGGCCATGTCGCGCCTGCTGGAAATCAAGCTCAAGGAGTTCGGTGTCGAGGTCGAGGTGGAATCCGTGCACCCCGGCCCGGTGGTGACCCGCTTCGAGATCCAGCTAGCGCCCGGCATCAAGGTCAGCCGCATCACCAACCTCGCCCAGGACCTGGCCCGTTCCATGGCCATGATCAGCGTGCGGGTGGTGGAGGTGATTCCCGGCAAGACCACGGTGGGCATCGAGGTGCCCAACGAGGACCGGCAGATCGTCCGCCTGGCCGAGGTGCTGGAGACCAGTACCTTCGACGAGGCCAAATCCGCGGTCACCCTGGGGCTGGGCCACGATATCGGCGGTCAGCCGATTGTCGCCGACCTGTCCCGCATGCCGCACCTGCTGGTGGCCGGTACCACCGGTTCGGGCAAGTCGGTGGGCGTCAACGCGATGATCCTGTCGATGCTGTTCAAGTCGGCGCCGGACGACGTGCGCCTGATCATGATCGACCCCAAGATGCTGGAGCTGTCCATTTACGAAGGCATCCCGCACCTGCTGTGTCCGGTGGTCACCGACATGAAGGAGGCCGCCAGTGCGCTGCGCTGGTGTGTGGCGGAAATGGAGCGCCGCTACAAACTGATGTCCAGGCTGGGCGTGCGTAACCTGGCCGGTTACAACCGCAAGATCAAGGAGGCACAGCAGGCCGGCGAGCCGCTGCTGGATCCGCTGTTTGTGCGCGAGAGTCCGGACGATGTGGCACCGGAGCTGGACAAGCTGCCGACCATCGTGGTGGTGGTGGACGAGTTTGCCGACATGATGATGATCGTCGGCAAGAAGGTCGAGGAGCTGATTGCCCGCATCACCCAAAAGGCGCGCGCCGCCGGCATCCACCTGATCCTGGCCACCCAGCGGCCGTCGGTTGATGTCATCACCGGCCTGATCAAGGCCAACATCCCGACCCGCATGGCGTTCCAGGTTTCCAGCAAGATCGACTCGCGCACCATTCTTGACCAGGGCGGTGCCGAACAGCTGCTGGGCCATGGTGACATGCTCTATCTGCCGCCCGGTACCAGCCTGCCCATTCGCGTGCATGGCGCCTTTGTCGCCGATGACGAGGTGCACCGCGTGGTGGATGCCTGGAAGGCGCGTGGTGCTCCTGCCTACATCGAGGAAATCCTGGCCGGCGAGGAAGACTTCGATTCCGGCTTTGCCGGCGAGACCGGTGGCAGCGAGGAGGATGACCCGTTGTTCGACGAGGCGGTGCGCTTCGTCACCGAAACCCGCCGGGTATCCATTTCCTCGGTGCAACGCAAGCTCAGGGTGGGCTACAACCGTGCAGCCAATATCGTGGATGCCATGGAAGCCGCCGGCGTGATTTCCTCAGCGGGCCACAATGGCGCGCGCGAGGTGCTGGCACCCCCGCCGGTACGGGACTGATGGCACGGCGTCCGGCGCATGTGTAAATCATGGGTAAGTACTGCAACCGCGCTGGAAGCGTGCAGTCGAAGGATTCCGAAGAGGCAGCCCGTCGCGGCTGCCGTATTGAATAGCCGATTCGCAAACCGAGGTGGTCATGCTGACTGACATGTTTACATCATGGCGCAAGCTTGCGCTGGGCCTGCTGCTGGCGTCCCTGACGGTTCCGGCGCTGGCCGATAACAACAAGGCGCAGGAAGAGGCCGCACGCAAGCTGGCGGGCCTGCTGGGTGGCGCTCAGACCATCCAGGGGCGCTTTTCCCAGCTGACTCTGGATGCAAGCGGTACACAACTGCAGGAAAGTACCGGAATGATGGAGCTCAAGCGCCCGGGCATGTTCCGCTGGGTGACCGAGCCGCCGCTGGATCAGGAGCTGGTATCCGACGGCAACACTGTCTGGCTGTACGACCCGGACCTGCTGCAGGTGACCGTGCAGGCCATGGACGAGCGCATGACCCATACTCCGGCGCTGTTGCTGTCCGGCGATGTGACGCAGATTCGTGACAGCTTCGAGATCGAGTACCAGGAGAACGGTTCGGCCAGCGACTTCTTTCTGACGCCAAAGGCAAGGGATACCCTGTTCGACAGCCTGCGCCTGTCGTTCCAGAACGGAACCATCCATGACATGCAGCTCAGTGATGCGGTGGGCCAGCGTACCAACATCCTGTTCATGAGCATCCGCATGAACGAACCGCTGGATGATAGCCATTTCCGTTTCGAGATCCCGGCCGGTGTGGACGTGATCGAGGAATAGCCTTGGACCTGTTCGCTCCCGAACCCCTGACCCAGCCGCTGGCCGCCCGCTTGCGGGCGCAGTCGCTGGACGAGTACGCCGGTCAGCAGCACATCCTGGCTCCCGGCAAGCCGTTGCGCGAGGCCATCGAGCAGGGCGCGCTGCACTCGATGCTGTTCTGGGGGCCGCCGGGCGTGGGCAAGACCACCCTGGCCAGGCTGCTGGCGCAGGTCAGCGATGCCCACTTCATCACCCTGTCGGCGGTGATGTCCGGGGTCAAGGAGATTCGCCAGGCGGTGGAAGAGGCCAAGCAGCAGGCCGCCCAGTATCGTCGCCGCAGCATCCTGTTCGTCGACGAGGTGCACCGCTTCAACAAGAGCCAGCAGGATGCCTTCCTGCCCTTCGTGGAAGACGGCACCTTCATCTTTATCGGTGCCACCACGGAAAACCCTTCCTTTGAGCTGAACAACGCCCTGCTGTCGCGGGCGCGGGTCTATGTGCTGAAAAGCCTCGACGAGGAAGCCCTGTTGTTCCTGCTCGAGCGTGCCCTGCAGGAAGAGCGTGGCCTGGGGGCACGGGGCCTGTCCCTGACCGGAGAGGCCCGCCAGCTGCTGCTGCAGGCTGCCGATGGCGATGGCCGCCGTTTGCTCAACCTGCTGGAGAACGCCGCCGATCTGGTGGAAGACGGCCAGCAGATCGACGAAAAGCTGCTGATCGAGGTGCTGGGGGATACGCCACGTCGCTTCGACAAGGGCGGCGAGGCCTTTTACGACCAGATTTCCGCGCTGCACAAGTCGGTGCGCGGTTCCAGCCCGGACGGCGCGCTCTACTGGTACGCACGCATGCTGGATGGCGGCTGTGATCCGCTGTACATCGCCCGCCGGGTGGTGCGCATGGCCAGCGAGGACATCGGCAATGCCGACCCGCGTGCGCTGGCCATCAGCTTGGATGCCTGGCAGGTGATGGAGCGTCTGGGCAGCCCCGAGGGCGAGCTGGCCATCGCCCAGGCCATTGTCTATCTGGCCAGCGCCGCCAAAAGCAACGCAGTGTACATGGCCTACAACGCCGCCCGGCGTGATGCCCGCGAGCTGGGCTCGCTGGAGGTGCCGCTGCATCTGCGCAATGCGCCGACCAAACTGATGAAGGAAATGGGCTATGGCGACGAGTACCGCTACGCCCATGACGAGCCCAATGCCTATGCCGCCGGCGAGGACTACTTCCCTGAAGCCATCGAGCCGCGTAACTATTACCAGCCGGTATCTCGTGGTCTGGAAATAAAGATCGGAGAAAAACTGCAGCATCTGCAGCAGCTGGATGCGCAGAGCCCGCGGCAGCGCCGGAGCAGGTCATGAATGCAGTGCTGATGGTGGCACTGGGCGGCGCACTGGGCAGCGTGTTGCGCTATTTGTGCGGTTTGCTGGTTCAGCAGCCATGGGCAACACTGGCGGTCAACCTGCTGGGCAGCTTCCTGATCGGCATCTGCGCGCTGTATTTTGCCAGCGGCGGAAATCCGCTGCTGCGTTTGCTGCTGGTCACTGGCATACTAGGCGGCTTTACCACCTTTTCGTCCTTTTCGCTGGACAGCCTGCAGTTGCTGCAACTGGGCGAATGGGGCAGGGCATCCTTGTATGTTTTCGGCAATGTTGCCGGTGGTTTACTGGCCTGCTGGGCCGGGTTTCTGCTGGCCGGGGTGTTGCGGGCTTAAATTGTTATTTTGTTTTTGGGTGCTGTGGGTGTCAGGCTCCGTGCCAGCTGTCAGTAAGCGCGAATTGGACTTGGCTCGTCATTACCGGGCTTGAGCCGGTAATCTCCCCACCCTGCGCACCTTTGGGGGGATCACCCGATCCAGTCGGGGGATGACGGTGCTTGATGCGCAGCCCATGCCCGGCGCACTGCTCAAGCGCCAGACACAAAAGAAAAAAGTTAAAATAGAAAAGAGAGTTTTATGCTGGATTCAAGAACCGTACGTACCGAACCCCAAGTCATTGCCGATGCCCTGGCGCCACGTGGCTATGTGCTGGATGTGGCCCGGTTGGAGCAGCTGGAGGCGCAGCGCAAGGAAGTGCAGATGCGCACCGAGCAGCTGCAGTCCGAGCGCAACAGCAGTGCCAAGTCCATCGGTCAGGCCAAGGCGAGGGGGGAGGACATCGCGCCGCTGCTGGCCGCGGTGGAGAAACTCGGTGGCGAGCTGGAGGCCGCCAAGCAGCAGCTGAATGAAATCCAGACGCAGCTGGATGACATCCTGCTTGGCATGCCCAACATTCCCCACGATTCGGTGCCGGCCGGTGCCGACGAGGACGACAACGTGGAGATCCGCCGCTGGGGCGAGCCGGCTAAATTCGACTTCGAGGTCAAGGACCACGTCGAGCTGGGCGAGAATCTCGGTAGCCTCGACTTTGCCAATGCCGCCAAGCTGTCCGGCGCGCGCTTTGCGGTGATGCGCAACGGCATCGCCCGCCTGCATCGTGCGCTGGCGCAATTCATGCTGGACACCCATACCGGCGAGCATGGCTACCAGGAGCATTACACGCCGTATCTGGTCCAGGCCTCCGCGCTGCAGGGTACCGGTCAGCTGCCCAAGTTCGAGGAAGACCTGTTCCGCCTCGACCGCGAAGGCCAGGCTCCCCTGTACCTGATCCCCACCGCCGAGGTTTCCCTGACCAATCTGGTTGCGGGTGAGATTCTGGATGCCGGCCAGTTGCCGGTGAAGATGGTTGCCCACAGCCCCTGCTTCCGCAGCGAGGCGGGTGCCTCCGGCCGTGATACCCGCGGCATGATCCGCCAGCACCAGTTCGACAAGGTGGAGCTGGTGCAGATCGTCCATCCGGAGCGGTCCTTCGAGGTGCTGGAAGAACTGACCGGCCATGCCGAGAAGATCCTGCAGGCGCTGGAGCTGCCCTATCGCGTCATCGTGCTGTGCACCGGCGACATGGGCTTTTCCGCCAGCAAGACCTACGACATCGAGGTCTGGGTGCCCAGCCAGGACAAGTACCGCGAGATCTCTTCCTGCTCCAACTGCACCGACTTCCAGGCGCGCCGCATGCAGGCCCGCTTCCGCAATCCGGAAACCGGCAGGCCGGAACTGGTGCACACCCTGAACGGCTCCGGCCTGGCCGTGGGCCGGACCCTGGTCGCGGTGATCGAGAACTACCAGCAGGCCGATGGCAGCATTCGTGTGCCCGACGTCCTGTTGCCGTACATGGGGGGAATGACGGTCATCGGTGCATGATGGCTTCTACCGCTTCACAGGGGGTGCATCCTGCAGTCATGGCTGCGGTTGCAATCGCATAACTACATAAGAATATAGAACATCAGCTGCTTGATCTGGGGCATTGGCAGAACCTTTCACGGGTGCGTAGAGTCGGCCCAAAGCATCCAGTCAGGCGGTTACGCCGTTAAGGAATCACGATGGATTATTTGCCGTTGTTTCACCGCCTGCACCAGCAGGCCGTATTGCTGGTCGGTGGTGGCGAAGTCGCACTGCGCAAGGCGCGCCTGCTTGCCCAGGCCGGTGCACGGATACATGTGGTTACCAGGGAGATTCACCCGCAGCTGGAACAGCTGCTGGAGGAGACAGAAGGACGTTTCGAATTGCGCACCTGGCAGTCCGGTGACTGCGCAGGCCATGTGCTGGTGGTGGCCGCCACCGAGGACAATGAGGTCAACGCACAGATCGCCGAAGAAGCCCGTGAACTGGGCGTGCCGGTCAACGTGGTCGATACCCCGGAGCTGTGCAGCGTGATTTTTCCGGCGATTGTCGATCGTTCGCCGCTGATGGTGGCGGTATCCAGTGGCGGTCATGCCCCGGTGCTGGCCCGCCTGGTGCGCGCCCGGATCGAGACCGTGCTGCCGGCCAGCTATGGCCAGCTGGCACAGCTTGCGCAGAAGTTCCGTGAGGCGGTCAAACAGCGTTTCTCCGACTTGCAGCAACGTCGCGTGTTCTGGGAGGAAGTGCTGCAGGGACCCATTGCCGAGCAGGTGTTTTCCGGCCAGATCGAACAGGCGGAGCAGGCCGTGCGGGACAAGATGGCACAGCCCGACCAGCCTGCACAGGGTGAGGTCTATCTGGTAGGTGCGGGTCCCGGAGATCCCGACCTGCTGACCTTCAGGGCGCTGCGCCTGATGCAGCAGGCCGATGTGGTCCTGTACGACCGCCTGGTGGCCCCCGAGATCGTCGAGATGTGCCGCCGCGATGCGGATCGCATCTACGTGGGCAAGGCCGCTTCCAACCACAGCCTGCCCCAGGAGCAGATCAACGCCAGGCTGGTCGAGCTGGCCTGGGAAGGCAAGCGGGTGCTGCGCCTCAAGGGTGGCGACCCCTTCATCTTCGGCCGTGGTGGCGAGGAGATCGAAGAGCTGGCACAAAACGGCATTCCCTTCCAGGTGGTGCCTGGCATCACATCGGCTTCGGGCTGTTCCAGCTACTCGGGCATTCCGCTGACCCACCGCGATTATGCCCAGTCGGTGCGCTTCGTGACCGGACATCCCAAGGACGGCAACCTGAACCTGCCCTGGGACGAGCTGGTATCCACCACCCAGACCGTGGTGTTCTACATGGGGCTGGGAACCCTGCCGGACATCGCCCGTCACCTGGTGGCCAATGGTCGCAGCGAGGATACACCGGTGGCGGTCATCGAGCGCGGCACCACGCCACAGCAGCGGGTGATCATCGGCAGGCTGGGCAACATTGCCCTGCGCATTGCCGAGGAGAAGGTGGAAAGCCCGAGCCTGATCATCGTCGGCGAGGTGGTTGCCCTCAAGGAGCGCCTGGCCTGGTTCGGCCAGCAGGAGGCCGCACAGTCCTGAGTACTGTGCACTTGCATGGAGCAGGCGTACAATTACCTGTTCCATGCAGAGAATCATGAAATTGCATGGACCGCCCATTTCGGGCGGTTCTTGATTTTCCAGACCAGGAGTTTGCAGATGTCAACGCAGCAATCCCCCGTTGAGCGGGCCGATTTCGACCGTGTAATGGTTCCCAACTATGCGCCGGCAGGCTTTGTGCCTGTGCGCGGTGCCGGATCGCGGGTCTGGGGTCAGGACGGGCGCGAGCTGATCGACCTGGCCGGCGGCATTGCCGTCAACGGCCTGGGGCATTGCCATCCGGCACTGGTCAAGGCGCTGACCGAGCAGGCCGGCAAGCTGTGGCATGTATCCAACGTATTCACCAACGAGCCGGCTCTGCAACTGGCCGGCAAGCTGACCGCAGCCACCTTTGCCGACCGGGCATTCTTCGCCAACTCCGGTGCCGAAGCCAACGAGGCGGCGCTCAAGCTGGCGCGCAAGGTAGCCCATGACCGCTACGGTGCGGAAAAATACGAGATCATTTCCACCCTGAACAGCTTCCACGGCCGCACCGTGTTCACCGTCAACGTCGGTGGCCAGCCCAAGTACTCCGAAGGCTTCGGCCCGCGCCCGGAAGGCATCACCCATGTGCCCTATAATGATATCGGCGCCATGGAAGCCGCGATCTGCGACCGGACCTGCGCAGTGATCCTCGAACCCATTCAGGGCGAGAGCGGCGTGCTGCCGGCCGACCCGGACTGGCTGGCAAGGGTGCGCGAGCTGTGCGACCGCCACGCAGCGCTGCTCATCTATGATGAGGTGCAGACTGGCGTGGGCCGCACCGGCAAGCTGTTTGCCTACGAGCACCATGACGTGGTGCCCGACATCCTGACCACGGCCAAGAGCCTGGGCGGCGGTTTTCCGGTTTCGGCGATGCTGACCCGCGAGGAGCTGGCCAGTCATCTGGGCGTGGGCAGCCACGGCACCACCTTTGGCGGCAACCCGCTGGCCTGTGCGGTTGCCGGTGCGGTGCTGGACATCATCAACACCCCCGAGGTGCTGGACGGTGTGGCCGAGCGGGAACAGCTGCTGCGCAGCGGGCTCGATGCAATCAACGCACGCCATGGCGTGTTCAGCCAGGTGCGCGGCAAGGGGTTGCTGCTGGGCGCCGTACTGAGCGAACAATGGCAGGGCAGGGCCGGCGAGTTTGTCACGGCCGCCGAGCAGGCCGGTGTCCTGGTGCTGATGGCCGGTCCGGACGTGGTGCGTTTTGCGCCCAGCCTGATCGTTGAGCCACAGGACATCGATGAAGGCCTGCAGCGTCTGGACCAGGCCATTGGGCAACTGGTGGCCGGCTAGGCGGGACGCTCCGGAACGGACCGCCCGTCTGACAGAAAGGGACGGCCGGACAACATCTCTTGACTGGAAAACACGATGGACCAAATACTGACACTGGTACTGGAAGACAGCCAGGGCGAACTGCAAGCGACAGAGTGTGCAAGGGTCGCCATCATCTGGCAGGGCAAGGAACTCTGGCTGCAGCCGGTCGGCAACCAGTTGCTGGCCGGTGTGGATGTCGCCGAAGGGGACACCGAATACGCAAATCTGCTGGTGCGTCCGATGGCCACCAACCTGATCAGCCTGGAGCTGGAAATGGAAGCCGCAGAGCCGGGCGGGGATCCGTCCGGACATGTGCATGGCCCGGATTGCCAGCACTGACCCGACCTGCCTGGGCAGGCAGGCGCCAAAACCGAACACCTGATGAAACCCGGCAAGACATGGAGTGTGAGGCCGGTCACTATCAATAGCTGAACTGTGTCACGAAATGGTGTTTGATAGATTTTGTTTATTGTGTGGCTTGAACGAATTCATGAGCCAAGGCCGCTTGGTTTGTTTATCGTAGGGCCCGCTGAAATGAGGCCGGTTCCGAAAGGGGCATGGCGAGTATGGAAACCGATATGAAAAGCGCTGAAATTCGCGAAGCATTTCTGAAATTCTTTGAAGAGAAGGGGCACACCCGCGTGCCTTCCAGTTCATTGGTGCCGGACAACGACCCGACCCTGCTCTTCACCAATGCGGGCATGAACCAGTTCAAGGACTGTTTCCTGGGTCTGGACAAGCGCAGCTATACCCGTGCGGCCAGCAGCCAGAAGTGCGTGCGTGCCGGCGGCAAGCACAACGATCTGGAAAACGTCGGCTATACCGCTCGCCACCACACCTTTTTCGAGATGCTGGGCAACTTCAGCTTCGGCGACTACTTCAAGCGTGATGCCATTGCCTATGCCTGGGAGTTCCTGACCAGCGACAAGTGGATGAGCCTGCCCAAGGACAAGCTGTGGATCACCATCTACCATACTGACGACGAAGCCTTCGAGATCTGGCGGGACGTGGCCGGTGTACCGGAAGAACGCATCATCCGCATTGGAGATACCGGCGGCGCACCCTATGCCTCGGACAACTTCTGGGCAATGGGCGATACCGGCCCCTGCGGCCCCTGCACCGAGATCTTCTACGACCATGGCGAACATATCTGGGGCGGCCTGCCGGGCAGTCCCGAAGAGGACGGCGACCGCTACATCGAGATCTGGAACAACGTGTTCATGCAGTTCAACCGCACCGCGGACGGCGAGCTGCACCCGCTGCCCGCGCCCAGCGTGGATACCGGCATGGGCCTGGAGCGCATCAGCGCCGTGATGCAGCATGTCAACTCCAACTACGAGATCGACCTGTTCCAGAACCTGCTGGCGGCCGTGGCCGAAGCCATTGGCTGTGCCAACGATGACAATCCGTCACTGAAGGTGGTGGCCGACCATATCCGCTCCTGCAGCTTCCTGATTGCCGATGGCGTGCTGCCGTCCAACGATGGTCGTGGCTATGTGCTGCGCCGCATCATCCGTCGCGCCTGCCGTCACGGTAACAAGCTGGGTGCTAAAGAGAGCTTCTTTTACAGGATCGTGCCCGCGCTGGTGGCCGAGATGGGCGATGCCTTCCCCGAGCTGAAAGAGCAGCAGGCGCAGATCGTGCGCGTGCTGAAAAACGAGGAAGAGCAGTTTGCCAAGACCCTGGAGCAGGGCTTGCGCATCCTCGAAGCCGACCTGGCCGGCCTGCAAGGCAGCGTCATTCCCGGCGAGGTGGTGTTCAAACTGTATGACACCTACGGCTTCCCCATGGATCTGACCGCCGACATCGCCCGTGAACGTGAGCTGACCGTCGACGAGGAAGGTTTCGAGCGCGAGATGGAAGTTCAGCGCGAGCGTGCCCGTGCGGCCAGCGCCTTCGACCTGGACTACAACACCCTGGTCAAGGTGGATGCCGAAACCCGTTTTCTCGGCTATTCCGACCTGAGCAGCCAGGGCCGTGTGCTGAGTCTGCTCAAGGATGGCCAGGCCGTCGAGCGTGGCGAGGAGGGCGACGAGCTGGTGGTGGTACTGGACCAGACCCCTTTCTATGCCGAAGCCGGTGGCCAGGTGGGCGACTGCGGCTATCTGCTCGGCGATGGCCTGCGTTTCGAGGTGCGCGACACCACGGGCGCGGGCGATGCCGTGCTGCACCATGGCGTGCTGCTGCAGGGCAGCCTGCAGACTGGCCAGCAGGTGCGTGCCGAGGTGGACGCCAATGTGCGCCAGGCCACCGTGCTGAACCACTCGGCTACCCACCTGCTGCATGCCGCCTTGCGCGAGATCCTTGGCGAGCACGTCCAGCAGAAGGGTTCGCTGGTCGACAGCCAGCGTCTGCGCTTCGACTTCAGCCACTTCGAGCCGGTCAGCCCTGCGCAGATCGCCGCACTGGAAGAGCGGGTCAACCAGCAAATTCGCCTGAACACTAAAGTTTGCACCAGCGAAACCGATATGGAGACAGCCAAACAGATGGGCGCCATGGCGCTGTTTGGCGAAAAATATGGTGACCAGGTACGGGTACTGAGCATGGGCGACGGTTTTTCGGTGGAGCTCTGCGGGGGTACCCACGCAGAGCGTACCGGCGATATCGGCCTGTTCAAGATCGTCAGTGAAGGTGGCATTGCCGCCGGCGTGCGCCGCATCGAGGCGGTGACCGGCGAGCTGGCCTGGCAGTGGGTCAGGGATAGCGACCAAACCATCCATCAATTGATGGGCCTGGTGCGTGGCAACCGCGACAACCTGATCGACAAACTCAAGGCCGTTCTGGAGCATAATAAGGCACTGGAAAAGGAGTTGCAGCAAGCCAAGGCCAAGGCGGCCAGCGCTGCCGGCAGTGACCTGGCCGGCCAGGCAAGGGAAGTCAATGGCACCAGGATGCTGGCGGCCCAGGTGGACGGTCTGGACAACAAGGCACTGATGGACCTGATGGACCAGCTCAAGAACAAGCTGGGCAGCGGCGTCATTCTGCTGGCTTCGGTACAGGGCGAGCGGGTGGTACTGGTGGCGGGTGTCACCAAGGACCTGATCGGCCGGTACAAGGCAGGTGACCTGATGCGCCAGGCAGCCGCGACCGTCGGCGGCAAGGGCGGTGGGCGTCCGGACATGGCACAGGGTGGCGGCATGGATACCGGCAAGGTCAACGAGGCGCTGGCGCTGGTGGAGACCTTTGTTGCAGGGCAGGGAGCATAAGGAAAGGCATGGCCCTATACGTACAGAAATTTGGTGGCAGCTCGGTAGCCAGCATCGAACGCATCGAGCAGGTTGCCGATAAGGTGCAGGCCTTTCATCAGGCAGATCACCGGATCGTGGTGGTGCTGTCCGCCATGAGTGGAGAGACCAACCGCCTGCTGGATCTGGCCCGCCAGATCAGCGACAGGGCGTCACCGCGTGAACTGGACGTGATGGTGTCCACCGGCGAGCAGGTCACCATTGCCCTGCTGGCCATGGCGCTGGAGAAGCGGGGGGTGCCGGCCGTATCCATGACCGGCTGGCAGATACCGATCCGTACCGACTCCGCCCACGGCAAGGCAAGGGTGGAGGAAATTGACGGCAATCATGTTTGTGCCTCTCTGAATGATGGCAAAGTGGTCATAGTTGCCGGTTTTCAGGGCGTGGACGAACACAACAATATCACCACCCTGGGCCGTGGCGGATCCGATACCACAGCAGTGGCACTGGCAGCCGTGCTCAAGGCGGATGAATGCCAGATCTACACCGACGTTGACGGCGTCTACACGACGGACCCCAGGGTGGTGGCCAATGCCAGACGGCTGGACCGCATCACCTTTGAGGAGATGCTGGAAATGGCCAGCCAGGGTTCGAAGATTCTACAGATCCGTTCTGTCGAGTTTGCCGGGAAATACAACGTGCCGCTACGTGTCCTGCACAGCTTCCAGGACGGGCCGGGTACACTGATTACAACGGAACAGGACGCTTCCATGGAACAACCGATCATTTCCGGCATTGCCTTCAACCGTGACGAGGCAAAGCTGACCATTCGCGGTGTTCCGGATACACCGGGGGTTGCCTTCCGCATCCTCGGTCCGGTCAGCGCGGCAAATATCGAAGTGGATGTCATTGTGCAGAACGTTGCTGAAGACAACACTGCCAACCTGACATTCACCGTAAGCAGGCAGGATCATGACAGGGCACTGCAGATCCTGCAGCAGACGGGGAAGGAGCTGGGGGCCCGCCAGGTTTCGGGCACGGCAGGCATTGCCAAGGTGTCCATCATAGGTGTGGGCATGCGTTCCCATGCCGGTGTTGCCAGTCGCATGTTCGAAGCGCTGGCCAGGGAGAACATCAATATCCAGATGATTTCCACATCGGAAATCAAGGTGTCCGTGGTGATTGACGAGAAATATACCGAACTGGCCGTACGTGCGCTGCACGATGAGTTCGGCCTGGACATACCTCTGGTGACCGGAGCCTGAGGTTCCGGTCCTTGCGGCACTGCTTTATTACTATTTTGAGGAGAGATGGAATGTTGATTCTTACACGGCGGGTCGGTGAGACCCTGATGGTCGGTGACGACGTGACGGTTACTGTATTGGGCGTCAAGGGCAACCAGGTGCGTATCGGTGTGGATGCGCCAAAGGACGTTGCCGTGCATCGCGAGGAAATCTACCAGCGCATCCAGCAGGAAAAAGAAGAACCCGAGGAGTGATCTGCCACAAATCGCTTTGCAAAAAATAAAAAAACCTGTATGATGCGTCCCCGTCACGGAGAGGTGGCCGAGAGGCCGAAGGCGCTCCCCTGCTAAGGGAGTACACCTTAATCGGGTGTCGGGGGTTCGAATCCCCCCCTCTCCGCCATACAGTGCAAGTCTTTGCAGCCCTTGAAAAGAAACGCAAAGACATTGTAGAATGCGGCACTTACGGACTCATAGCTCAGCTGGATAGAGTACTCGGCTACGAACCGAGCGGTCGGAGGTTCGAATCCTCCTGAGTCCGCCATACAAGAAAAGCTTGCAGGGTTCTGCAAGCTTTTTTTTTTGTCACCATAAAGAAGGCCGGATCTCCCCCGGCCTGCGGAGCGCACCGGCTGGCTCCGCACTTGCATTCACTGGAGGCAGGCCATGACAGAAGTCCAGTCACAAAAACCGCAGGAAAGGTTGCAGGAGCGTTTCGCCCAGTTTGTGGAGAGCCTGCAACGCTTGCAGGGACTGGACGAGCAGCATGGCCCGCTGCGTGACGAAAGCAGCGAACAGGGCCAGCTGCTGACGCAGATGCGCGAGCGCCTGACCGCGCTGCACAGCGCGGATATTGCCCATATCCTCGAAGGTCTGCCCCTGGAAGAGCGCCTGACGTTGTGGCAGCTGGTGCGTGCCGAAAGCGACGGTGACATCCTGCTCGAAGTCTCGGATGCGGTGCGGGAAACCCTGCTGGCCGACATGGACGAGGAGGAGATCCTCGCCGCGGCCAAGGAACTGGACGTCGACGAGCTGGCCGAACTGGCCTCCGAGCTGCCGCAGGATGTGGTGCTCGAACTGATGGAGTCGCTGGATGCCCTGCAGCGTGATCGGGTACGTTCGGCACTGTCCTATGAAGAGGACCAGGTGGGCGCCATCATGGATTTCGAGATGGTCACCGTGCGCGAGGATGTGGCCCTGGAAGTGGTGCTGCGCTACCTGCGTCGTCTCAAGGAACTGCCGGACCAGATGGACAAGCTGTTCGTGATCGACCATGCCGGCTTTCTCAAGGGCGTGCTGCCGATTCGCCGGCTGCTGGTCAACGACCCGGAAAAAAAGGTGGCCGAAGTGATGGCCACCGACCCGGTCACCTTCCACCCGGACGAAGAGGGCATTGATGCCGCCGAGGCCTTTGAGCGCTATGACCTGGTGTCCGCACCGGTGATCGACCGCGAAGGCCGACTGGTGGGCCGGCTGACCATCGACGAGATGGTCGACCTGATCCGTGAGGAAACCGAGGGTGAGGTGTTCAGCCGTGCCGGTCTGAAAGAGGAGGAGGACATCTTCGCCTCGGTCTGGAAATCCATTGCCAACCGCTGGGCCTGGCTGGCCATCAACCTGATCACCGCCTTCGTCGCCTCGCGGGTGATCGGCCTGTTCGAGGGTTCCATCGAGAAGCTGGTGGCGCTGGCGGCGCTGATGCCGATTGTCGCCGGCATTGGCGGCAACTCCGGCAACCAGACTATCACCATGATCGTGCGTGCCATGGCGCTGGAGCAGGTCAGCACCGGCAACACCAACCGCCTGCTGAAAAAGGAGCTGGGCGTCGCCTTCATCAATGGCATCATCTGGGGTGGCGTGATCGGCGTGGTGGCCTGGTTGTTGTATGACTACTTCGCGCTGGGCATGGTGATGATTGGTGCCATGACCCTCAATCTGCTGCTGGCGGCACTGATGGGCGTGCTGATTCCCATGACCATGGTGCGCATGGGGCGCGACCCCGCGCTGGGCTCCAGCGTGATGATCACTGCCATGACCGACAGCGGTGGTTTCTTCATTTTCCTTGGACTGGCAACGGTCTTCCTTTTGTAACCTGTTGATTCATAACGGCAGTCACGACCGTTCCTCATGTAGCGCATCAGAAATTTGCCTACATGGATTTCAGGCGATACTGTGGCACGCGGTCCTGTTGTACCCGCAACGGGACCGGTTACTGATGCAAGCACAATAAAACACAATAGGCTTGCACAGCACGATAAGGAGCTGCCATGTCGTCCGAATCCCTTCTGCTGGAAGGCTTCGAACTCATGCTGATAGGCATGGGTCTGGTCTTTCTGTTCCTGGTGATGCTGATCGCCTGCATCCGCCTGATGTCCGTATTACTGCAGCGCTATGCCGCGCCCGACATCGCCGTTGCCACTGCAACACCAGCCGCGCACAAACCCTCTGCAGGTCCGCTGCCTGATGCGGACACACTTGCCGCCATCCAGGCTGCCATCCGGCAGCATCGCGCACAGTGACACATACAATATAAAAACGGAGCCAACCCGATGACTGCAAAGAAGCCGTTAGGCATCACGGACGTGGTGCTGCGTGATGCGCACCAGTCCATTCTGGCCACTCGCCTGCGCCTTGAGGACATGCTGCCGATTGCGCCCAAACTGGACCGGGTGGGATTCTGGTCGGTGGAAACCTGGGGTGGAGCCACTTTTGATGCCTGCATCCGCTATCTGGGCGAAGACCCCTGGGAGCGCATCCGCCAGCTGAAGGCGGCGATGCCCAACACCCGCCAGCAGATGCTGCTGCGTGGCCAGAACCTGCTGGGCTACCGGCACTACGCCGACGACGTGGTGGACCGCTTCGTCGAGCGCGCCGCCATCAGCGGAGTGGACGTGTTCCGCGTGTTCGACGCCATGAACGACCCGCGCAACATGCAGCATGCCATGCAGGCGGTGAAGGCCAACGGCAAGCACGCCCAGGCTGCCATTTCCTACACCACCAGTCCGGTGCATACCCTGGAAATGTGGGTGGACCTGGCGAAAACTCTGGAAGACATGGACGCGGACTCCATTGCCATCAAGGACATGTCCGGCATCCTCAATCCCTATGTAGCCCACGAGCTGGTCAGCCGCCTCAAGGACAGCCTGGACGTGCCGGTGCACATGCAGTGTCACGCCACTGCCGGGCTTTCCACGGCAGCCATCATGAAGGCGGTGGAAGCCGGCATCGACAACGTGGATACCTCCATCTCGTCCATGTCGATGACCTACGGCCATTCGCCAACCGAGTCCGTGGTAGCCATTTTCCAGGGCCATGAGCGCGATACCGGACTGGACCTGGAGCTGCTGGAGGAAGTGGCCGCCTACTTCCGGGAAGTGCGGCGCAAATATGCCAGGTTCGAAGGCACTCTGCGAGGCGTCGACTCGCGCATTCTGGTCGCCCAGGTGCCGGGCGGCATGCTGACCAACATGGAAAGCCAGCTGAAGGAGCAGGGTGCCAGCGACCGTTTCGACGAGGTGCTGGAGGAGATTCCCCGCGTGCGCGAAGACCTCGGCTTCATTCCGCTGGTCACGCCTACCTCGCAGATCGTCGGTACCCAGGCGGTACTCAACGTGCTGGCCGGCGAGCGCTACAAGACCATCACCAAGGAAACCTCCGGCGTGCTCAAGGGCGAGTACGGTGCGGCCCCGGCACCCTTCAATGCCGAGCTGCAGGCCCGCGTGCTGGACGGGGCCGAGGCGGTCACCTGCCGCCCCGCCGACTTGCTGGACTACGAAATGGACCGCCTGACCGCCGAGCTGCAGAAGCTGGCTGCCGAGCAGGGTATCCAGCTCGCCGAGGGTGAGCAGCTGATCGACGACGTGCTGACCTATGCGCTGTTTCCGCAGATCGGCCTCAAGTTTCTGGAAAACCGCAACAACCCGAAGGCCTTCGAGCCTGCGCCCACCGGCAAGGAGCGCCCGGGGGCCGATGCCGACGAGCCGGCTGTCTACACCGTGGAGGTCAACGGCCAGAGCTTTGTGGTGCAGGTCAACGAGGGCGGTGACATCGAGGGTATCAAACCGGTTGCAGCCGTCGCCGGCGATGCCGCACAGGCCCCAGCCGAAGGCGAGGGCGACCCGCAGGGCGCACCGCTGGCGGGCAACATCTTCAAGATCCTGGTCACGGCCGGCCAGAGCGTGGAAGAGGGCGAAGTGCTGATGATCCTCGAGGCCATGAAAATGGAAACCGAGATCTGCGCCTTCCGCAGCGGCACCATCAGCGGCATCAGTGTCCAGGTCGGTGATGCCGTTGCCGTGGGCGACTGCCTGGTCACCATCGCATAAGGGGTTCGCTCATGGACAAGCTTGTGAATCTCTGGCACAGCACCGGTTTCCATCAGATCGAGACCGGCCATGCCGTGATGCTGGCAGTCTGCCTGGTGCTGGTGTATCTGGCCATTCGCAAGGGCTTCGAGCCGCTGCTGCTGATTCCGATCGGTTTTGGCGGCGTGCTGGCCAACCTGCCCGGTGCCGGCATGGCGGAAGCGGGCGGCTTGCTGGACCTGCTCTACCAGACCGGCCTGCCGACCAGTGTCTTCCCGCTGTTGATCTTTATGGGGGTGGGGGCCATGACCGATTTCGGTCCCATGCTGGCCAACCCCAAGACGTTGCTGCTGGGTGCGGCGGCGCAGTTCGGCATCTTCGGCACTTTGCTGGGTGCACTGGCCCTCGGCTCGCTGGGCATTCCCGGGCTCGAGTTCACCATGCGCGAGGCGGCTTCCATCGCCATCATCGGCGGCGCAGACGGCCCGACCTCGATCTTCGTGACCTCGCGGCTGGCACCCGATTTGCTGGGGCCGATCGCGGTCGCCGCCTATTCCTACATGGCCCTGGTGCCGCTGATCCAGCCACCCATCATGCGCGCGCTGACCAGCAAGGAAGAGCGCAGCATCGTCATGACCCAGCTGCGTCATGTGAGCCAGACGGAGAAGATCGTCTTTCCCATCGTGCTGACCCTGCTGACCGGCCTGCTGTTGCCCGATGCCGCGCCGCTGGTCGGCATGTTCGCCTTTGGCAACCTGATGCGTGAGGCCGGTGTGGTCGAGCGTCTGGCGGACACCACCCGCAATGCGCTGATCAACATCGTTACTATTGCTCTGGGTCTAACTGTTGGCGCCAAATTGTCGGCGGATTCTTTTCTGCAACTGAAAACTCTGGGTATCCTGCTGCTGGGGATGGTGGCGTTCAGTGCGGGAACCGCAGCTGGGGTCATCATGGCCAAGACCATGAACCTGTTCGGCACGAATAAAGTCAATCCGTTGATCGGTTCGGCCGGTGTTTCGGCAGTACCCATGGCGGCACGGGTCTCCAACCGCGTGGGTTTGGAGGCCAATCCGCAGAACTTCCTGCTGATGCACGCCATGGGCCCAAATGTGGCCGGAGTGATCGCTTCAGCGGTGGCGGCGGGGGTGCTGCTCAGCTACGCAGGCTGATCCAAGCTGCAATAAAAAGCCTCGGTTTCGTGATGAAGTCGAGGCTTTTTTGTGTCTGTAGAAAAATCTGGAACGCTTTTTGCTTTAAATCACAGTGACCGCTGTAAGCGGAGTTGTTTGACGTTTTGAGTTGCTGGAGTTAAGCGTGGCTGGAATGGATCGTACACAGGTGATGACCGGGATGCGTACCGGGGTATCCATCCTCAAGCAGGGCAATCTTGGAGTACCGGTATTATTGCTGGTCATCCTCGGCATGATGACCCTGCCCATTCCGCCGTTTTTGCTGGATGTTTTTTTTACCTTCAACATTGCCCTGTCCATCGTGGTGCTGCTGGTGTGTGTATATGCCATGCGTCCGCTGGATTTTGCCGCATTCCCGACCATTCTGCTGGTGGCCACCCTGATGCGCCTGGCCCTCAACGTGGCCTCGACCCGGGTGGTGCTGCTGCATGGTCATGACGGTGGTGACGCCGCGGGCAAGGTGATCCAGGCCTTCGGCGAGGTGGTGGTCGGCGGCAACTACGTGGTCGGTGCGGTGGTGTTCGCCATCCTGATGATCATCAACTTCGTGGTGGTCACCAAGGGTGCCGGCCGCATTTCCGAGGTCAGTGCACGCTTTACCCTGGATGCCATGCCCGGCAAGCAGATGGCCATCGATGCCGACCTCAACGCCGGTATCATCGACCAGAACGAAGCCAAGACCCGTCGTGCCGAAGTCGCCCAGGAGGCGGACTTCTACGGCTCCATGGACGGTGCCAGCAAGTTCGTGCGCGGTGATGCCATCGCCGGCCTGCTGATCCTGTTCATCAACCTGCTCGGCGGCATCGTCATCGGTATCGCCCAGCACGACATGGCCTTCAAGGAGGCCGGTGTGGTGTACTCGCTGCTGACCATCGGTGACGGTCTGGTGGCGCAGATCCCCGGCCTGCTGCTGTCCACCGCCGCCGCGGTAATGGTTACCCGTGTGACCACTGCCGAAGACATGGGCCAGCAGATCCAGCGCCAGATGTTCAACTCGCCCAAGGCGCTGGCCATCTCTGCTGCCATCCTGATCGCCATGGGTTCGGTGCCGGGCATGCCCCATGTATCGTTCATCGGTTTGGGTCTGCTGGCCGCCGGTGGAGCTTACTGGGTGTGGAAGCGTCAGGAAAAGGACGAAGAAAAAAGCGAAGAGAAGACCCGGCAGGACGTGGATCAGCTGCCGGCGGCCGTGGCGCCCGAGCAGCGCGAGCTGGGCTGGGATGATGTGACTCCGGTCGACATGGTCGGCCTGGAGGTTGGCTACCGGCTGATCCCGCTGGTCGACCGCAACCAGGGCGGCCAGCTGCTGGCGCGCATCAAGGGCGTACGCAAGAAACTGTCCCAGGATCTGGGCTTCCTGATGCCGTCGGTGCATATCCGTGACAACCTGGATCTGAACCCCAACGCTTACCGGCTGACTCTGATGGGAGTCACCCTGGCCGAGGCGGAGGTATACCCGGAGCGCGAGCTGGCAATCAACCCCGGCCAGGTGTTTGGTACCGTCAACGGGGTGGCCACCACCGACCCGGCGTTTGGCCTGGAAGCCGTCTGGATCGAACCCAGCCAGCGTGATCAGGCCCAGTCGCTGGGCTATACCGTGGTGGACGCCAGCACCGTGGTGGCCACCCACCTCAATCAGGTGCTGCACAAGCATGCCCACGAGCTGATTGGCCACGACGAGGTGCAACAGCTGCTGCAGGTGCTGGCCAAGAGTTCGCCCAAGCTGGCTGAGGAGCTGGTGCCGGGCATGATCTCCCTGTCCATGCTACTCAAGATCCTGCAGGACCTGCTGCAGGAGCAGGTACCGGTGCGTGACATCCGCACCATTGCCGAAGCCATCGCCAATGCCTCGGCGAAGGGTCAAGATTCCGTCGCCATGGTCGCCGCAGTGCGGGTCTCGCTTTCCCGTGCAATCGTGCAAGGCATTGTGGGGCTTGACTCAGAGCTACCTGTCATCACTCTGGAGCCAAGGTTGGAACAGATATTGCTTAATAGTCTGCAACAGGCCGGCCAGGGTTCAGAAAATGGCATTTTGCTGGAACCGGGCATGGCAGAGAAATTACAGCAGTCTCTAGTAGAGGCGGCGCAGCGTCAGGAAATGCAGGGCAGACCGATGATCCTGCTGGTAGCCGGACAGATCCGGGCCATGATGTCGCGCTTTGCACGCATGACGGTACCCAACATGCACGTGCTGGCCTACCAGGAGATACCGGACAACAAGCAGGTCACTATCGTGGCAACGGTAGGACAGAACTGAAGAGGGCATAACCATGGCCATGCAGGTAAAACGCTTTTTCGCTGCAGACATGCGTCAGGCGATGAACCGCGTCAAGGAAGAACTGGGCGCGGACGCTGCCATCCTGTCCACACGTCGTCTGGCCGGCGGAGTGGAGCTGACCGCGGCACTGGACTACAGCGTCCAGGCGTTGCCCAGCCGGGCCAATCCCGCCCTTGAAGCCGAGCTGCGCAAGACCAGACAGCAGATCCTCAGTGCCAAGGCGGACTTCGAGCAGCGCGCCCAGAGCGCAGCCGGCGGTCGCGACCGTCAGTTGTTTGACCGGGTCATGGAGCAGGCAGAAGCCGTGAGCATGGATCAGCCGGTCGCTGCCGCAGCCCCCGCGAGTCCCCCATCAGCTGTGCGCACCGAGCAGGAGCAGCAGGAGCTGGCACAGATGCGCTCCGAGCTGGCCGGCCTGCGCGAGCTGATCGAGATGCAGATGGGCAGCCTGGGTTGGCAGGGTCTGCAAAGGCAACAGCCGGGACATGCCGCACTGTGGCGCAAGCTGCAGCAGATGGGCCTGCCGGCCGAGGTCATCAGCCCGATCATGAGCAAGATTCCGCAGGGCAGCGATCCGCATGAAGCCTGGCGCATGGTGCTGGCCCTGCTGTCCCGCTCGGTACAGACCCCGAAGCACGAGCCGGTCAGCCAGGGCGGCATCATCGCCCTGGTCGGCCCGGCCGGCATGGGCAAGACCACCACGCTGGCCAAGCTGGCTGCCCGCTATGTGCTGGAGCACGGCTCCAAGCATATCGCCATCGTCAGCATGGACAGCTACCGCATTGGCGCCCAGGAACAGCTCAAGACCCTGGGCCGCATCCTCAACGTGGCCGTCAGCCATGTCGAGATCGGCCAGTCCCTCGAGCAGGCGGTGGCCGGTCTGTCCGGCAAGCGCATCATCCTGATCGACACCGCCGGCCTGCCGGCCAGCGACCCCATGCTGGCCATGCAGCTGGAAAGCCTGTCCAGCCGCAAACTGTCCATCAGGAACTACCTGGTGCTGGCGGCAACCAGCCAGGCGCAGGTGCTCAAGTCGGCTTGGCATGCCTACCGCCGCTGCGGTCTGGCCGGCTGCATCATCACCAAGCTGGACGAGGCCGTCAGCATGGGCGAGGTGCTGGGCATGGCAATTGGACAGGGGTTGGCCGTGGCCTATACTACCGACGGTCCACGAATCCCTGATGACATACAGGTTTCACGCAGTCATCAATTGGTCAGTCGCGCAGTGCGTATGCAGAATCCGGATGAACCAGGCGAGGACGCCATGGCCCGCCTCTACACAGATGTGACCCAGGCAGCATGCAGGGCGGGTTGAACCGTGCAGGACAACTGGTTGGTCAAGCAAACGAATTTTTAAGGTACAGAACACATGTCGAGCAAGAATCCCGTTCAAGTAATCGCGGTTACCGGTGGCAAGGGTGGCGTGGGCAAAACCAACGTGTCGGTCAACCTCTCCGTTGCCCTGGCGGAAATGGGACGCCGCGTCATCCTGCTGGATGCAGACTTTGGCCTGGCCAACGTGGACGTGCTGCTGGGGCTGGAGCCCAAGCGTACCCTGGCCGAGGTCATGGAAGGCGAGTGCGACCTGCGAGACGTGCTGCTGACCGGCCCGGGCGGCATCAAGATCGTGCCGGCATCCTCCGGCACCCAGAGCCTGGTGGAAATGACACCGGTTCAGCATGCCGGCCTGATCCAGGCCTTCAGCGATCTGGGTGACAACCTGGACGTGCTGATCATCGATACCGCGGCCGGCATTGGCGACTCGGTCACCAGCTTCGTGCGCGCCGCACAGGAGATCATCCTGGTGGTGTGCGACGAGCCGACCTCGATCACGGATGCCTACGCGCTGGTCAAGCTGCTCAACGTGAAATACGGCATCAACCGTTTCCGCGTGCTGGCCAACATGGCGCACAGCCCGCAGGAAGGCCGCAACCTGTACAACAAGCTGGTCAGCGTGACCGAACGTTTTCTGGATGACGTGGCCCTGCAGTACCTGGGCGTGGTGCCCTACGACGAGATGGTGCGCAAGGCCATCCAGAAACAGAAGCCGGTATACGAAGCCTATCCGCGCAGCAAGGCGGCCCAGGCATTTCGTGCGGTTGCCAAGAAAGTGGATGCATGGCCGTTGCAGGCCACCCCCAAGGGGCATCTGGAGTTTTTTGTGGATCGGCTGATTGGCTGACCAACCAGGAAGCAAGGTGAAAGCTCATGTCACATAGCAGTGGATTGCAGATGTACAACACGGCCAGGGGGATGGACGAACAGTCCATGCTGGTGGAACAGCATGCCTCGCTGGTCAAACGGATTGCCTATCACATGCTGGCGCGCATGCCGGCCAGTGTGCAGGTGGAGGACCTGATCCAGGCCGGCATGATCGGCCTGTTGGAAGCGGCCCGCAAATACGACGCCTCCAAGGGTGCCAGCTTTGAAACCTTCGTCGGCATCCGCATTCGCGGGGCCATGCTCGACGAGGTGCGCAAGGGAGACTGGGCACCGCGCTCGGTGCACCGCAACACCCGCATGGTCAGCGAGGCGGTCCGTGCGGTGGAGGCGCGTACCGGCAAGGATGCCAGCGATCGTGAGGTCGCCGAGGAAATGGGCATCGACATGGATGAATATTACACGATCCTTGCCGATACAAGGGGAAGCCGGTTGTTCAGCTTCGATGATCTGCTGGAAGATGGTGCCCCCGAACCCGGCGACGGCTTTGCGCACGAACCGGGCAGGGCGGTCGAAAAGGACCATTTCCGTCAGGCGCTGATCGATGCCATCGACGAACTGCCGGAGCGCGAGCGCCTGCTGCTGTCGCTCTACTACAACGAGGGCCTGAACCTCAAGGAAATCGGCGCGGTGCTGGGTGTGAGCGAGTCGCGCGTCAGCCAGCTGCACAGCCAGTGTGCCGCCCGCTTGCGGGCCCGGCTGACGGACTGGCAGGCCGCTTCCTGAACGGGCCGGCCCACAAAGTGAATGATCGAAGTGTCTGGCAAAGCAAACCTTGGAGGTTGACTTGGACAAGAACATGAAAATCCTCATTGTTGACGACTTCTCGACAATGCGGCGGATCGTCAAGAACCTCTTGCGCGACCTGGGTTTTACCAATACCGAAGAAGCCGATGACGGAGCAACCGCACTGCCCATGTTGCAAAATGGCAACTACGACTTCCTCGTCACCGACTGGAACATGCCGCAAATGACCGGCATCGACCTGCTGCGTGCGGTGCGTGCCGACGAGCGCCTGCAAAGCCTGCCGGTGCTGATGGTCACCGCCGAGGCCAAGCGTGACCAGATCATCGAGGCGGCCCAGGCCGGCGTGAACGGATACGTGGTTAAACCGTTCACCGCACAGGTACTGAAGGAAAAGATTGAAAAGATTTTCGAGCGCGTGAACGCCTGATCACCGGGTTTGAGGTTGGCCGTGACTAAGGACAAAGACTTGCAACAACAGCTGGAACAGGCTGTGCAGGAACATGCCCAAGCCTTGCAGGCATTCCTTGCCGAAGGTGACTGGGCAGCTGCCGCCGGCATCATGGCGCAGGTCAATGACGTGCGCAACCAGACACTGTACGAGGAAGTGGGCAAGCTGACCTGCGAACTGCACGGCGCCATCCTGGACCTGCAGCTGGATGCGGGCAACCCTCATGCACAGGAGATTTCCCGGATCACCGATGCGGCCGAACGCCTGCACTATGTGGTCCGGATGACCGAAAACGCGGCCAACGAGACCATTGACCTGGTCGAATCCAGCGCCCCGCTGGTCAACTACATCAGTTACGAGGCCCAGAGCCTGCTGGCCGACTGGCAGCGGTTCACCCGCCGCGAGATGCCGCTGGACGAATTCCGTGAGCTGGCGCGCCGTGTCGAGGAATTCCTCACGCGCAGCCTGCATGACAGCGACCAGCTGTCCAGCAACCTCAACAGCATCCTGCTGGCACAGGGCTTCCAGGATCTGACCGGGCAGGTCATCAAACGGGTCAGCAGCGTGATTGCCTATGTGGAGGAAAGCCTGCTGAAGATGAAGAGCATGGCCAGCGCCGTGGACCAGGCGGCCGGAATCCGGCATGGCAACTATAAAAAAGACGATCCGGGCCAGATTGGTGGGACCTCCAGTGGTGAAGGTCCGCAGATCCATGCCGATACAACGGCAGATGTGGTCGCCGATCAGGTGGACGTGGACGACCTGCTATCCAGTCTGGGACTGTAGAGGACATTGGCAATGAGCTTTGAAGCCGACGAAGATATTCTCCAGGATTTTCTGGTTGAGGCCGGAGAGATCCTGGAGCTGTTATCCGAGCAGCTGGTCGCGCTGGAGAGCGGGCCGGAAGACATGGACCTGCTCAACGCGATCTTCCGCGGCTTCCATACCGTGAAGGGCGGTGCGGGCTTTCTGCAGCTCGGCGAGCTGGTCGAGTGCTGCCATATTGCCGAAAACGTATTCGACATCCTGCGCAAGGGCGAACGCAAGGTGACCCCCGAACTGATGGACGTGGTGCTGGAAGCGCTCGACAGCGTCAACAACATGTTCCACCAGGTGCGCGAAGGCAGTGCACTGACCCCGGCCACCCCGCAGCTGCTGGAGCAGCTTGCGCAACTGGCCTGTCCGGAAAGCGGAGAGCAAGAGCAGGCTGCGTCCACGCCTGTTGCCGGTGCAGACAAGGCACCGACCGCCGAGGAACTGGCCGACCTGGAGTTCGAGCAGATGCTGGCCATGAGTGCCGACAGCGAACCGGAAAGCGAACCGGAACCGACTGCCGGTGGAGATGACGACATCATCAGCGAAGATGAATTCGAGGCGCTGCTGGACGAACTGCACGGTGCCGGGCAGGGCCCGGGCGGCAGTGATGCAGCGGGCAGCAGTGGCGCAGACGAGATCAGCGAAGACGAGTTCGAGGCCCTGCTGGACGAACTGCATGGCGCCGGAAAGTTCAGTCCTGCCGCGGTTGTCCCGGCAGCTGCGAACGAAGCGGCAGCCGAACAGGCCACCGGCAGCGATGATGACATCACCGACGACGAATTTGAGGCCTTGCTGGATCAGCTGCACGGTAAGGGCCGCTTCCGGGTAACGGGCAGGAAAACCCCGGCTGCCGACAGTCCGTCGGCGGTCGAGCAACTAGCGGAGCAGTCCCCGGCACAGCCGGCGTCCGCAACGCAGGCAGCCGAAAGGAAAGCCCCGGCCGCCAGAAAGCCGTTGGCAGCACCCCGGGCATTGACCGAAGACACCACCGTGCGCGTGGATACCGCGCGGCTGGACGACATCATGAACATGGTCGGCGAGCTGGTGCTGGTGCGCAACCGGCTAGTCCGGCTGGGTCTGGAAAGCGAAAGCGAGGACATGCACAAGGCGGTATCCAACCTGGACGTGGTCACCGCCGATCTGCAGACCGCCGTCATGAAGACCCGCATGCAGCCCATCAAGAAGGTGTTCGGCCGCTTTCCCCGCCTGATACGCGACATGTCGCGCAGCCTGAACAAGGACATCCGCCTGGAGCTGATCGGCGAGGATACCGACCTCGACAAGAACCTGGTCGAGGCGCTGGCCGATCCGCTGGTACACCTGGTCCGCAACGCAGTGGACCACGGCATCGAGATGCCGGACGACCGCGAGGCCGCCGGCAAGCAGCGCGCCGGTACCGTGGTGCTGTCCGCAGCGCAGGAAGGCGACCACATCCTGCTGATGATCACCGACGACGGTAAGGGCATGGATGCCGAGGTGCTGCGCGCCAAGGCCGTGGAAAAGGGCATGCTGGACCGCGATGCCGCCGAGCGCCTCAGCGAGACCGAATGCTACAACCTGATCTTTGCGCCAGGTTTTTCCACCAAGACCGAAATTTCCGACGTCTCCGGTCGTGGCGTGGGCATGGACGTGGTCAACACCAGGATTTCCCAGCTCAACGGCAGCATCAGCATCCAGTCCCGGCTGGGTGAGGGCTCACAGGTGATCATCAAGGTCCCGCTCACCCTGGCCATCATGCCGACCCTGATGGTCATGCTGGGCGAACAGGCGTTTGCCTTCCCGCTGGTCAACGTCAACGAGATTTTCCATCTGGACCTGTCCGATACCAACATGGTGGACGGCCAGGAAGTGATCATAGTACGCAACAAGACCCTGCCGCTGTTCTACCTCAACCGCTGGCTGCAACCGCAACGGCAGCACGCAAGGCAGAGTGAGGGCCATGTGGTGTTGGTCAGCGTGGGCGACAAGCGTGTCGGTTTTGTCGTCGACCAGCTGATCGGCCAGGAGGAGGTTGTCATCAAGCCGCTGGGCAAAATGTTGCAGGGTACTCCGGGCATGTCCGGTGCCACCATCACCGGCGACGGCCGCATGGCGCTGATTCTCGATGTACCCAGCCTGCTCAGGCACTACACCTGAGTAGCACAAGGAGTACGTAACCATGACAGTGAATGTCCTGATTGTGGATGATTCGGGTTTTTTCCGGCGCCGGCTCATTGATATCCTGTCGGCCGACGAGCGTATCCGCATTGTCGGCACTGCCTGCAACGGCCAGGAAGCGGTTGAAAAGACACTGGAGCTGCGCCCCGACGTCATCACCATGGATTATGAAATGCCGGTCATGGACGGCATAGCCGCCGTGCGCCAGATCATGCGGCAGCGTCCGACCCCGGTACTGATGTTTTCCTCCCTGACCCACGAGGGCGCACAGGTCACCCTGGATGCCCTGGAAGCCGGGGCAGTGGACTACCTGCCCAAGAACTTTGAGGACATCTCGCGCAACCCGCAGCGGATCCGCCAGCTGCTGTGCGAGAAAGTGCTGGAGATCTCGCACAGCAACCGTTTCGGCCTGCGCCGCCCGTTGCACACCGGCCTGCCGTCGACCGCCGGAGCGGCTGCCGGACGCAGCATCCCGGCCGTTGCGCGCCCTGGCAGCGGAGCCACCCCGGGCGCATCTGCAGTCACCGCTCCGGCAGCTACGGAAGCCGCCCTGCCGCCACAGCGCAAGGCATACCGGCTGGTGGCCATAGGAACCTCCACCGGCGGCCCCGTGGCACTGCAGCAAGTGTTGACCTCGCTGCCCGCCAGCTTTCCGGTGCCCATCGTGCTGATCCAGCACATGCCGGGTACCTTCACCCGTGCCTTTGCCGAGCGGCTGAACAAGCTTTGCCAAATCGATGTACGTGAAGCCGAGGATGGCGACCTGCTGCGCCCCGGGCTGGCCCTGTTGGCACCCGGCGGCAAGCAGATGATGATTGACGCCCGCGGCCAGGTGCGTGTCCTGCCCGGTGACGAACGCCTCAACTACAAGCCCAGCGTGGATGTCACCTTCGGTTCCGCCGCCCGGGTCTACAGGGACCGGGTACTGGCCGTGGTGCTGACCGGCATGGGTGCCGACGGCCGTGAGGGTGCCCGCATGCTCAAGGATGTCGGCAGTCAGGTCTGGGCCCAGGACGAAGCCAGCAGCGTGATCTACGGCATGCCCATGGCCGTGACCAAGGCCGGACTGGCCGACCGCGTGTACGGCCTGGATGCAGTGGGAGACGCACTGACAGAGGCGTGCATCTGATGGACATTCTCAGCCTGGTCGGTCTGGTGATGGCCTTTGTGGCCATCATCGGCGGCAACTACCTGGAGGGAGGCCACATTGGCGCGCTGGCCAACGGCCCGGCTGCCGTCATCGTGTTTGGTGGAACCCTGGGTGCCGTGCTGCTGCAGACCCCGCTGATGCACTTCAAGCGAGGCCTGCAACTGCTGGCCTGGACCTTCTTCCCGCCGAACATCGACGTCCAGCAGGGCATCAACGATGTGGTCGCCTGGAGCATGGTGGCCCGCAAGGACGGCCTGCTCGGCCTGGAAAGCCTCGCCGAGACCGAAACCGACGCCTATACCCGCAAGGGCCTGCAGCTGCTGGTCGACGGTGCCGAGCCGGAAAACATCCGCAGCGCCCTGGAAGTCGAACTCTACACCCAGGAAGACCGCGACCTGCAGGCCGCCAAGATCTACGAGAACATGGGCGGCTATTCGCCCACTATCGGCATCATCGGTGCCGTCTTGGGGCTGATCCACGTCATGGGCAACCTGGCCGATCCGTCCCAGCTGGGCAACGGCATTGCCGTGGCCTTCGTGGCGACCATCTACGGCGTGGCAGCGGCCAACCTGGTCCTGCTGCCGGTGGCCGGCAAGATCAAGAGCGTGGTGCTGCAGCAGTCGCGCTACCGCGAGATGCTGCTGGAAGGTCTGCTCGCCATTGCCGATGGAGAGAACCCGCGCTCCATCGAACTCAAACTGCAGGGCTTTGTGGAGTAACCGCCATGGCACGCAGGAGGCGTCGCGAAGAACCGGCCGGCCATGAGCGCTGGCTGGTTTCCTATGCGGATTTCATCACCCTGCTGTTCGCCTTCTTTGTGGTGATGTACTCGATCTCCTCGGTCAACGAAGGCAAGTACCGGATCCTTTCCGACGCCATGGAAGGCATATTCAACCAGCCGGAAAAATCCATCAAACCCATCCCCATCGGCGATGAAAGACTGCGTGGTACCGAAGATGGACCCGAAGGAACCGGTACCGGCGAACAGCAGGAACCGCTGCAGCAGATCGCCGAAAGCATCCGTGAGGAATTCTCCGGCCTGCTGGGCGAGGGCCAGCTGCACATGCGCGCCAATGAAATGTGGCTGGAACTGGAGCTAAGCTCCAGCCTGCTGTTTCCGGTGGCCGATGCCATTCCCCAGCCGGAGGCCTTCGACCTCATCGAGAAGGTTGCACAAATCCTCGCCCCCTACGACAACCCGATCCAGGTGGAGGGCTTTACCGACAATCTGCCCATTCACAGCGCCGCCTATCCGACCAACTGGGAACTGTCTGCTGCCCGGGCCGCCAGCGTGGTACGCATGTTGGCCATGGATGGCGTGGCGCCGGAACGACTGGCGGCGGTCGGCTACGGCGAGCACCAGCCCATTGCCGACAACGATAGCGCCGAGGGCAGGGCCAAAAACCGGCGCGTGGTGCTGATCATCTCGCGCAATGTGGAAGGCCGTCAGCGGAACGCTCCGTGAACCTGAACGGAATCCTTTTCTGGCACGCAGATTGCTTTGTCTATCAGTAGTGCAGGATGTCCTGCAAACGCCAACAAATTGGCGTGCAGGTGCAATGGAGGATGAACATGAAGGTGTGGGCTGTGGCAAACCAGAAAGGCGGGGTCGGCAAAACCACCACCACGGTGGCGCTGGCCGGCCTGATGGCGGATGCCGGGCGCAAGGTCCTGGTGGTCGATCTGGACCCCCACGGTTCACTGACCAGCTATTTCGGCTACGATCCCGACACCCTGGAAAACAGCTGCTACGACCTGTTCACCAATGGCGGCAACTTCGATCCGCAGCTGCCGCGCAGGCTGCTGCTGGAAACCAGCCACGAAAACATCTGGCTGTTGCCGTCCAGCACCGCTGTGGCCGTGCTGGAGCGTCAGTCGCCGGGGCAGGGTGGTCTGGGCCTGGTCATCAGCAGAGCGCTGGACTGCCTGGCCGGAGAGTTCGACTTTGCCCTTCTCGACAACCCGCCATTGCTGGGGGTGCTCATGGTCAACGCGCTGGCCGCCAGCCAGCAGCTGGTGATACCGGTACAGACCGAATTCCTGGCCCTCAAGGGGCTGGAGCGCATGATCAACACCATTCACATGGTCAACCGCTCGCGCCGGCAGGCGCTGCCGTATTGCATCGTGCCGACCATGTTCGACCGGCGCACCCAGGCATCGCTGACCACCCTGCGTTACCTGCGCGATGAATATGGTGAGCCGCTCTGGCAGGCCTACATACCCATTGATACCAAACTACGTGATGCCAGCCGCGCCGGCGTGGTGCCTTCCAGGCTGGAAAGGAACAGCCGCGCGGTGGTGGCCTATCGCGTGCTGCTCAAGCACCTGCTGCAGCTGTCGATCGGTACAACCCGCAGCGTGCAGGCGGCGCGCTTGCCTACAGCAACGGAACCCAAGCATGAAACCGCATAAGTCACAGATGGCCCTGCAGAACTACCTGGACGGCCTGTTGCAGGAGGTTCCCGAGGCGCCGCCAGAGCCGCGCCCGGTACTGCTCGACGAGCCGCCCGCCCGGCCGCTGATCCTGCCGACCCTGACCACGCCACTGCCTGTTGACATCGTACAGGTCGCAGAACCGGAACCCGAGTCGGCAGAGCCGGTGGCTGAGGTGCCGGGCCGGCCCGACTGGTCCGAACAGCCGCTGGAGTGTCTGCTATTTGACGTAGCCGGCCTCACCCTGGCCGTGCCGCTCATGTGCCTGGGCAGCATCTACCCGTTGGCCGGAGACGAGATCACCCCCATCTTTGCCCAGCCGGACTGGTTCATCGGTCTGATGCCCACGCCACTGGGCAACCTCAAGGTGCTGGACACCGCGCGCTGGGTCATGCCGGAGCGCTATACCGCCGACTTGCGCGAACAGTTCCGTTACGTCATCTCCATCGACGGCCACGGCTGGGGCCTGGCGGTCAACACAGTGCGCGACTCCGTGCTGCTGCAGCCGGACGACGTCAAATGGCGCGCGCGCCGGGCCGAACGTGAGTGGCTGGCCGGTACCGTCATCGAGCACATGTGCGCGCTGCTGGATGTCGGCGCGCTGGCCAACATGATCGAGCGCCGGGAAACCGCCGCTGGCTCAGGGTCAAGCTGCGCTGTAAATCGCCGATAACATCTCATACAATAATCCGGCTGATGACCTGCCGGGCAGCAGAAACAGGGTAACCAACCATGAACAACACCACCGTGCACAATCCGGATGACACCGTCCTGCAATGGGTCACCTTCCACCTGGAAGAGGAAACCTATGGCATCAACGTCATGCAGGTACAGGAAGTGCTGCGCTATTCGGAAATCGCCCCGGTACCCGGTGCCCCCGAATACGTGCTGGGCATCATCAACCTGCGCGGCAATGTGGTCACCGTCATCGACACCCGCCAGCGCTTCGGGTTACCGTCCGCCGAAATCACCGACCAAAGCCGGATCGTCATCATCGAGGCCGACCAGCAGGTGGTCGGCATCCTGGTCGACAGCGTGGCCGAGGTGGTCTATCTGAAGCAGTCCGAAATCGAGACCGCCCCTAGCGTAGGCAACGAGGAAGCTGCCCGCTTCATCCAGGGTGTCTGCAACAAGAACGAGGAACTGCTGATCCTGGTCGACCTGGATAAAATGATGACGCCCCAGGAATGGGCCGAACTGGACACCTACTGATGCTGTACGCACTGCTTGCCATCCTGCTGTTTGTCGTCCTGCTCGCCGGAGCAGGGCTGCATTGGCTGTGGAAGCAGGTGCAACAGACGCAGGCCCGCATTGTCGAGCTGCAGCAGCAACAGGAACAGCAGCTGAAAAACATGGCACACCGGCTGGACAACTACCTGTCCGCCAGCATGCAGATGGGCAGGGAACTGCATGAGCTCAGGGAGCAGGTGGCACCGTTGCCCGACAAGCTGTTGCAGCTGGAGCAGCGTGATCCGGGCAGCCTGTCCTTCCTGGAGGCTGCCCGCCTGATCGGGCTGGGGGCCAACACCGAAGATCTGCAACAAGCCTGCGGGTTGTCGCAGTCCGAGGCGGAGCTGTTGCAGCGCATTCATGGCAAGAGCAAGGCCTGACTGCCATTACAGCAGCAAAACAGCGCCAAGCCCGAAACGCAGGCACAAAAAAGCCGACCAGTTGGTCGGCTTTTTCGCGAGCGGCAATTACTTGCGGCTGGCTTTTTCCAGCATGCGCAGTGCACGCTCGTTGGCTTCGTCAGCGGTCTGCTGCGCGCGCTGAGCGGCAGACAGGGCTTCGTTGGCCTTGTTGTACGCTTCGTCAGCACGGGCCTGGGCACGAGCAGCAGCTTCTTCAGAAGCGGTGATGCGTGCGTCAGCTTCCTTGGTCAGACCGGAGCAACCGGTAGCCAGAACGCCAGCCAGAGCCAGAGCAGAGAGTTTCAGAGCTGTTTTCATTTTTGTCCCCTTGAATAATTGGGTTTCCATGGAAGCAGTCCACAGAAACTGTGAACCGACCCGCATATATATTACGTATTTATTGACGCATGTAAACTACCTGACCAACCAAAGAAGCACTAAAAGGCCGCTTTACGTAAAAGAAGGCATAAAGTAGGTACGATCGTGAATTGCGGCGGTTTTTTCAGGAACTTAACAGCTGGAAAATGGTCATCGTCCGGCCAGGAGCCCAGCCATTGTCAAAAGCACTGCAGGCTTGAACTTGCAGGGCAAACACTATAGATTTCTTTGTTTGCTGCACCGTCATTCTGACACCCACTGCAGCAGTCATCCGGCCCGGATGGCGGAATAGGTAGACGCAAGGGACTTAAAATCCCTCGATGGGTATCCATCGTGCCGGTTCGATTCCGGTTCCGGGCACCATTTTACTGTTTCACACAGTGTCAGGACATCTCAGGAAGTTCCAGAAACACCACCAAAGCCCTGTATCCACAGGGCTTTTTTGTGTCTGGTGGTGTCAGTTGGTTTTTGGGAATGTCTGGACAGCGCAGGATTATAAGGGTAGTTTTAGGGGTAGAGCCGGTTTGACAAAGGAGTCTACCCTTATGGCGCGTGTAGTTAAGCCTCTGACTGATACTCAGTGCGAAAAAGCCAAAGCAAAAGATAAGGAAATTCGACTGTCTGATGGTGGTGGTCTGCGCTTACAGGTAAACCCTAGTGGCAGCAAGATTTGGCAGTTGAGATACACAAAGCCCAATGGTGGTGAAACCTTGATTAACTTGGGCCCCTATCCAGCACTGAGCTTGAAAGGTGCACGTGAGCGTCGAGCTGAGTGCCAAGCCCTGCTTGTGCAAGGGATCGACCCGGTACAGCACAAAAAAACACTGGATGAAGAAGCAGCCAAAGCTTCAGAAAACTCTCTGGAGCAAGTCGCCATACGCTGGCATAAAGTGACCAGTGCCAAGTGGAATAAGGATCATGTAACACGGGTTATGCGCAGGCTTGAGTTGCACTTGTTTCCAGCGCTTGGCAGCAAGCCGGTTTCATCACTTAAAACCAGAGATCTTCTGCTCGTCCTCAAGCGCTTGGAAGATGAAGAAACATACGATGTTGCATCCAGGTTGCAGCAGGATCTTGTCAGGATCATGCGTTACGCCGTTCAGCTCGATATTATTGACAGCAACCCCGCACTTGATCTGAAAGGATTGATTGCAGCGCCCAAGGCTAAGCATAGACCAGCCCTTGACCTTAAACAGCTTCCTGACTTCCTTGCCCGGGTGCAGAACTACGATGGTAGGCCCTTGACTCGAATGGCCCTTGAATTTGCGCTTCTGACCTTTGTGCGTTCAAGTGAGTGGCGTTTTGCGCGCTGGAACGAATTTGATTTGAAAAACAGGGTGTGGACGATTCCGGCCAGTCGGGAGCCGATAGAAGGTGTGAAGTTCTCAGATCGCGGTTCCAAGATGCGTACAGAGCACTTGGTGCCACTCAGTGAGCAAGCTTATAATAGGCTTATGGATATCCAGGAGCTCACAGGCGACTTTGAGCTGGTGTTTGCTGGTGACCATTCCTTCTGGAAGCCAATGAGTGATGGCACCATCAATAAAGCCTTGCAGCGCATGAAATACGACACGAAAACCGAGCTCAGTGGTCATGGCTTCAGGGCCATGGCGTGTTCTGCGCTGATTGAGTCTGGCCTTTTCAGTCGGGATGCCATTGAGAGGCAAATGAGTCACCAGGAGCGCAATGGCGTGCGTGCCGCCTACATACACAAGGCCGAGCACTGGGAAGAACGCATAAAAATATGCCAGTGGTGGGCTGATTACCTGGACCAGTGCCGGGCTGAGTACATGACGCCTTATGAGTTTTCGGCACTCTGGAAGAAGGCTGCCTAGCCTTTTGCCGTGCAGCCTTTTTGGGGTAGCCCCTTTGCCCTTAAAGCCCTTCCGTTGGCCTTTTGGCTTCGTAGCCTTTTTGAGGTGTGACTATATTTCTCTTGACTCTGACTACGTCATGGTTAAGCTTTATTGCCAACACGGCCCCTCATCGGTTAAGCCTGCTTAAGCAGGCAAAACTGCTGAGGGGTTTTTTAATGTCTGAATTTCCCAGCCCTGCTGCTAATTCTCAGGCACAGGTATCCTTCCGTTAGTTTTTTAAGGGCTTTTATAAGCTGTGTGGATCAAACCTCTCCACCCACGCCCTTGAACTTCTCCACAAAGGCCGCAATTTTCTCGAACACCGTCTGCTTCTTGGTCAGGTATTGCGGGTTCAGCGGGCTCATCTTTGGCAGGGCTTCGTTCAGTTCGGTGCCGTGATCGCTGGCGTATTCGCGCTTGAGTGAAGTCAGCAGGTAGCGTTTGGCGGCGGCTTCGTTCAGGCCTTCGCTGGCAATCAGCTCTTCGGCTTCGCGTTTTTGCTCGGTTTGGGCAAAGCTGAAAAACGCCTCGATGATCGCGGGCTTGTCGGGGATCTGGTCCAGGTCGGCCTGGTTGATGAAATCTACCACCAGGCTTTCCTTGGCGCGGTTGCCAAGGCTGGAGCGGATCAGGCGGCGCACCTCGTCCAGCAGGGCAGATTTGTCCTTGTTCTGTTTGTTTTTCTCGAAAATCAGCTCAAGGATGTAGTCCAGGTTGATTTCCTGCGACTTGAGCAAGTCCACTTCAAACACCACATCGTTCCAGTCGATGGTAGAGGCTGCCTGTTCCTGTCCGCTGCGCTCGCGTCGTTGCCATTCGCGGATGTCGTTGTAGGTGGAGCGGTAGTCCTGCACGGTACGCGGCGGCAGTACCGGAATAGTCTGCAAGTGAGCCAGCTGGGCATCGTCCAGATAGTGTCTGGCCTTGAAGTCTTCCACCGCCTGTGGGTCGCTGTGGTCGAGCTGCTGCAAGGCTTGCAGGCTGGCAAACTCGTCGTAGTTTTGCAGGATATTTTCCACCCGCAGGTATTCACCAAATAGCTTGGCAAAGGCCTTTTTGTCGGCCTCGGTTTCAATCTCGTCCGGGTCGGGAAAACGCTGCTTCAGATCGGCAACCACTTCCAGATAACCCCGGCTGGCCTTGCCGGTGATCAGGTCGTTGAAGCCTTCCATGTACTCCTTGAAGCTCTTTTCCAGCACCACGTTTTTGGTGTTCTTGTCGCCAAACAGCGTGATGGCGTCGATGGTGGCCTTTTCCAGATTGCGGAAGGTGACGATATTGCCAAAGGTTTTGGTGGCGTCATAAATGCGGTTGGTGCGTGAAAAAGCTTGCAACAGGCCGTGATAACGCAGGTTTTTGTCCACAAACAGGGTGTTCAGCGTGGGCGCATCAAAGCCGGTCAAAAACATGCCCACCACAATCAGCAGGTCGATTTCGTGGTTCTTCACCCGGCTGGACAGGTCGCGGTAGTAGTTCTGGAAGCCCTGGCTGTCGAGCCCGAAATTGCTGTTGAAGGCGCGGTTGTAGTCATCTACAGCAGCGGCCAGAAATTCCTTGGCTGTGCTGTTAAGGGCGTTGACTTCAAAGCCTTCGTCGGCAATGTCGCCGATGCCGTCCTGTTCCTCGTTGGCGGCAAAGGAAAAAATGGTCGCCACTTTTAGCGGATGGCTGCTGTTCTGTTGCAGTTGCTGGAAGCTTTCGTAATACAGCTTGGCCGCATCCACGCTGCTCACCGCAAACATGGCGTTGAAACCCTTTGCGCCTACCTGCAAACGGTGGGTCTTTTGCCGGTAGTTATTGAGGATGTACTGGGTGATTTCCCGGATGCGTTCCGGGTGCAGCAGTGCCTGACGGTTTTCGGCGGCGGTAAGTTTTTTCTCGTCCTGCTCGTTCTCGATCTCCTTGAACTTGGCGCGAACGTCGTTGTAGTCCACCTTGAACTTGAGTACCTTCTCGTCACGGATGGCATCGGTAATGACGTAGGAATGCAGTTCCTTGCCAAACACGCTGGCGGTGGTGTCCGCCCCCAGAGCGTTTTGCGGGAAAATCGGCGTGCCGGTAAAGCCGAACTGGTAATACTTCTTGAACTTGCGCTGCAGGTTTTTCTGCGCCTCGCCAAACTGGCTGCGGTGGCATTCGTCAAAAATAAACACCACCTGCTGGTTGTACACCGGCAGGCTGTTTTCGCTCTTGATCAGGTTGTTCAGCTTCTGGATGGTGGTGACAATGATCTTGTTGTCCTGCTTGTCCAGATTGCGCTTGAGCCCTGCCGTGCTGTCCGAGCCGTTTACGCTGTCGGGCGAAAAACGCTGGTATTCCTTCATGGTCTGGAAGTCCAGATCCTTGCGGTCCACCACAAAAAACACCTTGTCGATAAACTCCAGCTGCGTGGCCAGACGGGCCGCCTTGAAGCTGGTCAGGGTTTTGCCGCTGCCGGTGGTGTGCCAGATATAGCCGCCGCTTTCCAGACTGCTCCAGATCTTGTTCTGGTAGGCGCTGTTGATCTTCCACAGGATGCGTTCGGCGGCGGCAATCTGGTAAGGACGCATGATCAGCAGGGTGTCGCTGACATCCAGCACCGAGTATTTGCACAGCACTTCCAGCAGGGTGTTTTTTTGCAGAAAGGTGGCAGTAAAATCCTTCAAGTCCTTGATCAGCTTGTTGTCCGACTTGGCCCAGTTCATGGTGAAGTCGAAGCTGTTCTTGTTGCGCGTGGTGGTGTTGGCAAAGTAGCGGGTATCGGTACCGTTGGAAATTACAAAAATTTGCAGGTACCTGTACAGCGAGCTGTCGCTGTTAAAGCTTTCCTTGCTGTAGCGGTGGATCTGGTTAAACGCCTCACGGATGGCCACGCCACGCTTTTTCAGCTCCAGCTGCACCAGCGGCAAACCGTTAACCAAAATGGTCACATCGTAGCGGTTGGAGTTGCTGCCGGTTTGCTCGAACTGACGGATCACCTGTACCCGGTTGTTGGCCAGGTTCTTTTTGTCCAGCAGATAAATATTCTGCAGACGCCCGTCATCAAACACAAAGTCGTACACAGGGTCGTCGTGGATTTTGCGGGACTTCTCGACCAGGCCGTCACCGGGCTTGTCCAGATACTCGACCACAAAGCGTTGCCATTCCGCATCGTTAAACTGCACCTTGTTCAGGCTTTGCAACTGCTCGCGCACCAGAGCCAGCAGCTGCTGCGGCGTGGTAACAGCAGGCAGGTACTCATAACCTTGGGCCTGTAGGTCGGCAATCAGTTCGCGCTCCAGGTCGTTTTCTGACTGGTAGGCCTCGCCCACCTGGTCAATTTTGGTGTATCTGTCCAGAACGATGAAGTTGCCGGTTTCGGCAATGGCTTTGTAGGTGGTCATTTGTTAGTGCTCTTGTCCTTGAGAAGTTTTTTCACTTCGCGGTCAAAGTCTGATTCGATTTTTTGCTGCCGGTTGAATCTGTCGTACTCGGCAAAGGCTTTGCTGTTGGCCTGCTCGCGGGATACCTTGCCGTAGCCTTCCAGGATCTGGTATTCGTTGAAGTCCAGAAACTTGTTCACGCTTTGGGCAAAGCTTTCCATGGTGAAGGTGGTTCTGCTCTCGATGATGCGCTCGATGTAATCGAAAAAGGCCGAGATTGTGCGCTCCAGCTTGCGAATTTCGTTCTCACTCAGGTAGTTTTTGGCAACATTGCTGTCTGACTTGAGCACGCGGCCATCCGGCGCATTCTTGTAGCTTTGCAGACCCATGAAAGGTTTTTCTGCATCGGCCTTGAGCATCACGATTTCCGCAGCGGTGTGGCCGGTAATGGCGTAGTGAAACTTATCCTGCACATGGGCATAAAACAGCTTGGTGGTTTGTGACGCTGGATCATAATCCGTGCTGCACTCAGCAAAAATATCGGTAATTTGCTGGTAGACGCGACGCTCGCTGGCCCGGATGGAACGCACACGTTCCAAGAGGTCGCGGTAGTAGTCCTGGCCAAAGTAACGACCGTTTTTCAGCCGCTCATCATCCATGGCAAAGCCCTTGATGATGTACTCCTTGATCAGCTGTGTGGCCCAGATGCGGAACTGGGTCGCCTGGGTCGAGTTGACCCGGTAGCCTACCGAAATGATGGCATCCAGGTTGTAATACTTCACTGCTCTAGTCTGGGTTTTGCCAGCTATGGCACCGTGTTCAGTGGTGTGTTCCAAAGTGGAACAGACCAGTTGCTCGTCCAGTTCGCCGCTGACGAAAATGTTTTTCAGATGCTTGGTGATGGCGGGGCGCTGTACGCCGAACAGCTCGGCCATCCGCTCCTGTGTCAGCCAGATGGTTTCGTTGTTGAGCAGAACCTCTACCTTCACCTCGCCATTGGGAGCGGTGTAGAGCCAAAATTCTGTGGTCTGGTCTTGCAGGCTGAGTTCTTTCATGGGGCAAATTCCTTTTTAACCTATTCGTCTCTGTCATTGCGGCCAAGCTGGAGCTGTCTGGCGTTCAAGGGGCTGACAATGGCCTTGCCCGTTTCCGCTTCCAGTCGCTGGCGGGCCTCTTTGGCGATACTGCCGCCACGCCTGGCGGTATCAATATGTTCTGGCATGGTGACTGGATTGTTGGCCTCAGAAATTTCCTTGGTGGACAGCTCGGCCAGCATATTGAGAACCAGCTCCTTGTTGGTCATGTTGTCGCGCAGGTTTTCCTTCTTCAGACCCTTGAGCTGCTTGTATTCCTTGGCGCTTTTGCCTGCCCAGGTTTTGTAGATGACATCCGTAAGCAAGGCAAACTCCTGGCCTTCTTGCAGGCCGTGCTTTTTCCATTCATCGGTAAGCTCCTTGCGGATTTCAATGCTTTTCAGGCGCTGGTTGATCCAGCTGTCCGAATAGCCAAGGGCCTTGTAGTCGCGCATGGCCTGCTCGATGGACAGCTCGGGGTCTTGCAGCTGATCCAGGCGTTCGCTGCCAACCTGTGCCAGCCAGAGCTTGAATGGCTCGGCCTTCTTGGAGGGGATGGACTGGATGATGCGCAATAGTTGTTCAGTGGTTGCAGCAAGCGTTTTCCTTAATTTGCCTGTCGTGGTTTTCATGGCTACCTGGGGACAATTTGTCCCCAGGTAGTCGCCCAGCAAGGCATCACGCTTACGCAGCTTTTTGAGATAGTCCGTCGGGTTCAGGCTTTCAGTGAGCACTGCCACCACGTCAACAACGGAAAAGTACCACTCTTCCTGCTCATCATCCCAAACCGAGCGGATTTCTGTCGTCTCAAATAAATGACTTTGTGGCACTGGCACTTCAGGCATGGGCAAGTTCCCTTTGCTCAGGTTTGGGGAAGCTGAGTAGCTGCTCCCTGTAGTATTCGTATTGCTTCTGGCGCAGCTCGATTTCGCGGGGCAGGCCTTCGCTGATTGAGGTGGTCAGGGTGTCGAACTTGTCGAGAATGGCGACGATGCGGGCTTGTTCGGCAAGGGATTTTTCCGGTTCGTCTGGAAAGGGTATCGGAATAGTGACATTGGAAAACCCCTTGATTAAAAGTGTATTCACTTTGGTTTGAGTAATATATTTTATCTTTTGCAATGTAAACCAGGAAGCCTGCATACAGTAGGATATGTACTTGGGGTTTATCGAGTGGCGAAAAGCATAGCAATGGTCATGAATAGCCACTTTATCTTGACCTAGCCACGCAACCGCCTTGCCTACATCTTCAACTGTTTCGCCAACGTCCGTTATTATCACATCGCCGGGTTCTGCATAACGTAATTTTTCAGCCATTTCATGATTAACCATAGAGTATGCGTTGTGTGTAAAAACACCGTACTTGGTATAGATTTCACCATAGTGAATGGCGTTTATGCCATCGTCAGAATAATCGGCTTTGGTAAAGCGTTTGCCTCGAATAAAAGTACCTATCTCGGATAAGGCCATCCATCTTATTCTATCGTCCGTCCGTCCGTGGTTATTATCTAGCGGTTTTTCAAAAGTCAAGAGTAAATCGCGATAATGTTGATATTGCTGCTGCCGCATATTAAGTTCGCTGGTCAGCTCGCTGGTCAGCTCGCTGGTCAGCTTGGTCATTGTGTCCAGAATGCGGACGATTTCTTGTTGGACAACGAGAGGGGGTATGGGTGTTAATTTATTTGCGTAATTACTGATCCATTGCCTTTTGTGGTCGCCCTCAACCAATCCGGATGGAACTGTGTTTAGCCAATGAAATAAGTACCGCAACAAGACTAAACTTTCATCTGCTGATGTAATCATCTTCATGGCCGAGGACTTTACTTTGAAGTCAAATTCCACCCATTTGTTTGCAGTAGTAAAGTCATCAAAAATAATTACTGGACTGGTAGAGCCTTGATAGATTCCGGTTTCTTCATCTGTGTAACCTAAAACAAAGCTTTGCCCTGCGGTTAATACTGGAGTCGAATATGAGTCATCATACTTTGTTGATTTTACAATATATTTTGTTGGTTGTTCGTAGTTTGTAACCTCACCCAACTTCTTCCACTCTACCGGCGCATCTTTAATCAAATCCAAAATATTCGGCTGGCTCATTAGAGTTCTCCCATCTGTATCTCTAGCTTTGTCTCTTCATCTTGTTCTGCAAGCCAGAGGTCAAAGTCCGATTGTTTTGCACGTTTGTGGTCGCTTTCTTCCTGTAAGACCTCCAGCGCCGGTTTACCGGTCACGGTATCCATAAACTGGATGTCATAGGTTTTCTCGAAGAAGCGCAAAAAATCTTTTGGCTGAATGATGCTCATGGTTACAGCTCCTCGGTTTTAAATTCGCTGTAGCCTTCATAGAAGTAGCTGACGTCGATGCCTTTTATAAACAGGGCGCGGTCGTTAATTTTATCGGTCAGGGCTGGTTTAAGCAGTTGTTTTATGTCGCTGTCGTTGACGGGGCTGCGTTGCATGGCATTGAGGTAGGCTTCTTTATCTACCTGGTTCCAGTCGATGACGTGTTGACATTCTTTTTTCAAAATCAAGTCCAGCCAAATGCGGGTGGCGCGGCCATTGCCTTCACGGAATGGGTGGGCGACATTCATTTCAACGTATTTTTCAATAATTTGGTCAAAATTGCCTTGGGGCATTTGGTCGATTTGTTTGAGTGCCTGTTCCAGATAAATTAGCGGTGCAAAGCGGAAGTTGCCTTTGGCGATGTTTACATCACGAATTTTGCCTGCAAAATGATAAATATCTGCAAATAAATAGGCATGAATAAAGGCCAAACCTGCAAAAGTACCGATTTCTACTTGGCTAATGTCACCGCTATCAAAAAGTTGTTTGGCCTTTTGTTTGCTGATTTTTTCTTCTGCTTTAGCCAGTTCCACTTGATGGGTAATGCCGAGTTTGTTTTCCAGCATCATGCATTGGCTCCCTCAATTTCTGCCACTATTTCATCAATTTCTGCACGCAAACGGTCGATGTTGGCCACGGTGGTTTTCAGTTCGGCATTGAGCTGGGTGATGTTGACCACTTCGCGGGTGTCTTCGGCTTCCACGTAGCTACTGACGGACAGGTTGTAGTCGTTGGCCTTGATGGTGTCGTGATCTACGGAGCGGGCAAAGTGGTCGATGCATTCCTTGCTGTCGAACACGGCCATGATTTGGGCAACGTGCTCGTCGGTGAGGGTGTTGGTGTTGGTTTCTTTTTTGAACAGGTTGCTGGCGTCGATGAACTGGGTGCGGGTGTCGGCTTTGCTCTTGGACAGCACAAGGATGTTGACGGCAATGGTGGTGCCGAAAAACAGGTTGGGCGCCAGCGAGATGACGGTTTCCACATAGTTGTTGTCGATCAGGTACTGGCGGATTTTTTGCTCGGCACCGCCCCGGTAGAAGATGCCGGGGAAGCAGACGATGGCGGCACGGCCCTTGGCGGACAGGTAATGCAGGGCATGCAGCACAAAGGCAAAGTCGGCCTTGGATTTGGGCGCCAGCACACCGGCTGGAGCAAAACGGTCGTCGTTGATCAGGGTGGGGTCGTCGCTACCAATCCACTTCACCGAATACGGCGGGTTGGAAACAATGGCATCAAAGGGCTTTTCATCGGCAAATTCCGGTTTGGTCAGGGTGTCGCCCAACATCATGTTGAATTTGTCGTAGTTGATGTTGTGCAGAAACATGTTCATGCGGGCCAGGTTGTAGGTGGTATGGTTGATTTCCTGCCCGTAAAAGCCGTCCTGGATGATGTGTGAGTCGAAGTGTTTTTTGGCCTGCAGCAGCAGGGAGCCGGAGCCGCAGGCCGGGTCATAGATTTTGTTGACGCTGGTTTGCTTGTGCATGGCCAGCTGGGCAATCAGCTTGGAAACATGCTGCGGGGTGAAGAACTCGCCGCCGGATTTGCCGGCGTTGGCGGCGTAGTTGGAGATCAGGAACTCGTAGGCATCGCCAAACAGGTCAATCTGGTTGTCTTCAAAGTCGCCAAAGTCCAGCTCGGCCACGCCTTGCAGCACGGCGGTCAAACGCTTGTTTTTGTCGGCGACGGTATTGCCCAGGCGGTTGCTGGTGGTGTCGAAGTCGGCAAACAGGCCTTTGATGTCCGGCTCGGAAGGAAAGCCTGTGGCAGAGCTTTCAATATCGCTGAAGATGTTGGCCAGGTCCGTGTTGAGGCACTCGTTTTGTGCGGCAGTTCTGACCACATTGACAAACAGATCGTTGGGGTAGATGAAATAGCCCTTGGTGCGGATGGCATCGGCGCGGATGTCTGCGGTGATTACATCGTTGGGCAGGGCGGCGTAGTTGATGCTCTCGTCACCGGCCTCGATATAGCGGGTGAAGTTTTCACTGATAAAACGATAGAACAGCGCGCCTAGCACGTACTGTTTGAAGTCCCAGCCATCCACCGAGCCGCGCACCTCGTTGGCGATGGCCCAGATTCTGCGGTGAAGTTCTGCTCGTTGTTGGCTGCTGGTCATGTGAGTTCCCTGAAAATAGAAGGTAAAAACAGTGCTGCGCTGTCTGGCAAGGCAATCCGGGTAGTGTGATACTCGGACTGCTTCGCCTGGGTTGCTCGACAGTCAGGATGTGCAGCAATGTACCTGAAAATGCTGCAGCCTTCTATTTTCAGGGGCGTTTTGGGCTTATGGGTTGCTTTGATGCAGCTCCATCAGTTTGTCCACCGCAAGCAGGTAGTCATGCTGAGTTTTTGGCGCAAAATGCTTCAGGCTTTCGACAAATGACATCCGGTGTCGTTTACCGATCTGATCCATACGTGTGCAGCCCATGTTCTGGCAGTGGCGAATGAACTTGGCCATGCGCACAATTTGAACCTGACGGTACTTTTTAGAGCCCGAGCGCCGGTAGCCGCGTATGGCATTTTGAAACTCGTACTGAATGCCGACACGCCTCATGTGCGGCCACCTATATAGCTGGCGACAACTTCTATCCGGCCATGACCCAGTTCTGCCGAAATTTGCAGGCGTACCTCCCGGTCAAGGTCGCGGTCAAGAATGGTTCCCCCATTTACTGGCGCAGGGTGGCCGGTAAGCTCTTCGTAGCGCTGGGCAGCATAGGCGCTGCGAAACTCGTGGAAACGATGTATGCCGGTTTCGCGCAAGATTGGTCGGTTGGCCTTGATTTCTGAGTTCAGGAACTTGTGGTAGTTCTGGTCTTCGGGGATCAGGCTTCGACCCTTTGCCTGAATGGCTGCGGCATTTTTCAACGCTTGAATTTGTTGCTCATTGGTGATGGGGATTGTGCGTTTTTTACCGCCTTTGGTGCCTTTTACTATGCTCAAGCGATTATGTTTAAAGGCTTCACGCAGAGCTTTTTTGTTGTCCAATAGCGCAGCTTCTTTCAGTCGTAACCCAAATTCACGAGCAATACCGGATAGGGCCTGCACTCTAGGGGTCATCGCTTTGTATGCCATTTGATATTGGACGTTACTGACAGTGGGGTTGGTGCGCACAAAGTCACGCATCTCGATGCCCTGTTTCCGAGCTGTAACAGGAACCCAGGGTTCGGCATTGACGTAAGTGCGAACGCTATCCATAGCGGTATTCACAGCTGATAGCAGAGCATGTTTGTACTGGTTGCTATACGTGCTGTCTTTTAGATGCTGGGAGTAGGCCCTTACTAGGCTTTCATCGATCAGCTCCAGTTTACTAACCCCCTGTTTTTTAGCGAAGCTCTGAAAATGTTGGAAACGCTTTGCCACAGAATCAACAGTCGCATATGAGAAGCGTCCTTTGACGCGCTCGATGTTCAGAATCATTTTCACCGCGAAGCTCATGTTTCTGCTGCCTAATCCGAAATTTCTGCTCATGTTCTGGTCCTGCTTAGGTTGTGTTTGGTGGTGGAGGCGGGGGGAGACAAATACGGTTAGTTTTACGCGCGCATTCGAGGCTGCGGCAGCCTGTCCTCCGGTTGCTGGTATTTGGTGTGTGATGTGCTTCCCGCGCCCTCCCCAGGGCAGCCAGGTTTTATGTCTGGCCAGACGGGTTTTAACGCACGCTAGAACGTGCCGTTGCGGCAGTTTTAGAAGGTAACCTTGGCGTTTCGCCAGGCTGTAAGCCTTGTATTTGCTGGGTTTGGCTGCATCATGGTCCGCCTGTTTCTTTGCAAAAAAGAAACAGGCGGTAGGGCAAAAACATGGATGCTTCCCGGCCAGCGACGATGATCTGTCGAGACCGTTTATTGCCGCAAATACTGGGTGGGTAGGGGGGCAGGCAGGCCATCAAATGGCGGGCACAGCAAAGCAGTGGCATAGGTTGCCGAAGGAGACAAGAAATGGCGTTGAGCCAGTGATACAGAGGAGCTGTTCAGCGTGGTGCCGAACTGCTCGAAGTAAGGAAATCGCCGGCGTCTGCCGCCCCATGCTTCAGGCGATACAGGGGTTTGAGGGCATGTTGCCAATTTACAACCGGCTAACACGGAATTGATATTAACTCTGGTTTAACAACTGTGCAACAAGTGGTACGTAACTATGAAAGCAAAAGTGGGCTATGACGGTGTTTGCTACATCTGCTAAATCTGCTACAAGACTTTAATATCAGCCGGTTACATAAGCTACATGGTTGCTACACAATTGCAACAGGATCTGCAGTGTTCAACAAACGTGCATAAATCAAAAATTGAGCTTTTGTGCTTGACGGTATCAATTGGATGCGGATAATGTCAGCTTACGTCAGGTGGTTCTTACCAGACTTAAGCCTTGTACGTCATGAGAAAAGGCGCTCCATTATGTGAGTTGACGTTTGTTTTCCCCTCTCACGTATATATCGTCTGTTCGCTGGTTTTATCGAAGCCAGTGGCTTCCTCTGCGCGCAAGCTTTGCGTGCCATTAAACTTTCAAACTAATCTTTGTAGTTTGCCGTTCGGCAGCTGCTTATATTTGCCTGTTTGCCACTTATTACCCTTCTGCGTATATATGCAGCTTCTAACCCAATCCGGCTTGCCGGAACGGTTTGACGTAACCAAAGTAATACGTCTTAATTTTTTTTGGTTATAGGGTTAAGTTATGGATATAGAAAATAAATACAGTGATAAAGAAACTGGTTTACCACGCAAAGAATTGTTGCAAGTTGATGAGGTGGCAGCAAAGTGTGGCATAAGTCGGTCTTCTATTTGGCGTTTAATGCGTGAAGGAAAGTTTCCACAACGGCATAAGATTGGCGGCATGGCTCGCTGGCGTCTCGGTGACCTGGAGGCATGGCTGAGCAACCCCTCGGAATGGGCAGGGGAGGGTAAATAAAAATGGATTTTCAACTTGAACGTGTTTCTTTGCTACTTGATTATTTAGACCCTCATGATCGAGATGTTTGGCTCAAAGCGGCCATGGCCCTTAAGCAAGAGTATGGGGATGAAGCCCGCTATATTTGGGAACAGTGGAGTAAAAAGGCAAGTAATTATTGTCCAAAATCAGCTGAAAGTGTCTGGCGTAGCTGTGGAAATGGCACGATTTCAATGGGAACTTTGTTCTTTTTAGCAAAAAAATCAGGATGGAGAAATAAGGGTAAACTTTGCCCGCGTAGCTATAGAGAATTAAGTCATCAAAAAAGTGAGCTCGTTAATATAAGTAGGTGCGTGGATGAAATTATACGACCCCACAAAATTTGGTATGCTTCTAAACCAGCTAGTCCAGACCATCCATACCTAAAAAAGAAAGGTATTGCGCCTTACGGTATTAGGCAGTTGAACTGTTCGCTGGTTATTCCTCTCTACTCCTGTGATGAATTGGTGGGTTTTCAGTTTGTTAACCCTGATGGAGGTAAGCGGTTTTTGAAGGGGAATAAACTGTCCGGTTCTTATGCCGTTATTGGGGTGCTAAATCCAGAAGCTAATAATGTTTATGTATGCGAGGGGTATGCTACTGGTGCAACAATATATGCACATACAGGAGCCCCTGTTCTGTGTGCTATGTCATCAGCTAATATCAAAAAAGTTGCAATAGCAGTTCGTTGCAAAATGCCTAGTACTCATATTGTGGTTGCCGGCGACAACGACCATATGACCGCTGGAAACCCCGGTAGGAAAGCTGCTTTTGAGGCAGCCCATGCTGTTGGGGGAGAGGTTTTATTGCCACAGTTTCCTAGTGGCCACCCAGGGACTGACTGGAATGACTTGGCCCAACTCTTATTGGCTGAAGGGAGAGCTCTGCAATGGCGCTCAAGCTAGCAGCTATGTTGAAACCAACGGGCGGGACTGAAAAATTAGTCCCTGAGCCGTTAGAGTCAATTCGTGAGGGCGCGCAACCTTATCCGTTGGAGACTCTGCCGGTTCTGCTACGTGACGCAGCTGTGGGAATTGCTGATTATGCTCAGGGAGCATCGGCATTAGCTGCTCAAGTCGCGATTGGCGCGGCAACTTGCCTAGCGCAAAGCAGGGTAGATGCATGGTCGCACGTGTCGGAAAAAATGCCTTCGAGTATTTTTTCGTTAACTTTAGGGGTATCTGGCAGCGCAAAAAGTGCAATGCACAGCCTGGCCTTTTTGCCGATCGAGCGAGAGGAGAAAAAGCGGCTTGATGCAGCTGGCGGCTGGGCTCCTAGTGCCGTGAGCTTGGTAACAGGAGATGCTTCTTTTTCCAGAGTGAGTAGCATGCTTCTGGATGGATGTACTTCGCTTTTCTGGACTACTTCCGAGGGCGGACAGGTACTGAAAGGCCATAGTTTGCAGGCGGATAATGCAGTTGCTGTATTAGGCGCTCTGACACGCTTGTGGGATGGTGGTGGGTTAGAGCGTATAAGATCTAAAAGTAACGCCGATACCACTGGAATCGCCTTTAATCGCCGACTTAGCCTGAGCCTGATGGCGCAGGAAATAACGATTCGAGATGTACTTCGTGATCCAGTGCTGCGGGGGCAAGGGTTTCTGGCCAGATTCCTGTTTTGCGCCCCGGACAGCCTGCTAGGGAAGCGTAGCCTATCGTTGGAGCGACTAGAGCGCAAGCCTGGAGACGACCCGCGCATTACACGCTACTGGGAAAGACTCGAAGGCTTGCTACAGTTGCCGGAAGCTATTGACTCGCAGCGTTCTAATGAAATTTCCGCTTCGGTTTTAATGCCTACAGATGGTGCCAAAAAATTGTGGCTAGAGTTTTTTACAACGAATGAAGGCAAGTTGGGACGTTTCGGTGATCACGAACCCGTCGCTGAGTTTGCTTTGCGGGCTCCGCAGCAGGCGCTGCGCCTTGCCACCGTTCTGGCTTTTTTTGAAGGCAAAAGCCAGGTTGATGAAGAAGCTATGTATGCAGCAGTCAACTTAGCGGAGTACTCAACCCAGGAATGGAGGCGTTACACAGTATCAGTTTTCGACCCAGCGCTGGAGGCGGCAAAGGATGTCAGTGACTGGCTGGTAACCAAAGTTAGAGCAGGTGAAGAGAAGTGGCTGGAATTTACCGGTAGGCAGTGGCTGCAGTGTGGGTACGGTCGCTACCGGACTGCGCACAAGCGGGATCAAGCATTCCGGCTACTGTTGGAACGCAAACACCTGCTGGAAACGTTCGATGGTTACCGGCTCAATCCCCAGCTACTGGAAAATTCGGCTGAAGGAGGGGGCGAAGGAGTCTAGCACTCGGGTTCAACTGCGCTCTCTGGCACGGGGCGCAGCTTACTTTCGCGTGTAGTTTTCCAGCACTTCCAGGTGTTGTAAGCGAGCAGGTTTTCCATTTTTCATGCCGCCGGCGCTACAAAGATGATCTGCATGCGCAATTTTTTCGTTGGTGATTGGGCCCTTGGCGACAGCTTCCCTGAGATGGAAGAGCAAGCACTCCGGGTCGCTTGACTCATCCAGCATTTGGGTAAGGTATTCCGCAGAAGCTGTGTCATCCCACCAGATTAATTTGGCCGCCCCATAAGCCATTGCGCAAAGGCAGAATATGAAAAAGCCCGCCCGTATTTTTCTGCCTGAGCTCGTCGATTTTCCAAGTGTTGTCAAAGGAATAAGCGTGATAACTCCAACGAACGCCAGCAAAAATATAGCAACGTAAAATAGCATTTTACCCCCTCATGCTTGGTAAATTGTCGTCGTTACAAATCACGTTGACCATCAGGCTAACCTTCAAGCACTAATATACGGCATCCTTTTGCCGTTGCTTTGTTCTAACGAAAAAAACTTAAGAACTTTTTATACCAAGGTCTGTTATCAAAATCAGACCCAGGTGTGACTCTTTTCCTGTTTATGCAAGGAACCTCCAGCTCTTCCGGCCAAGATACGTCACCGGACTCACTGGTAGTCACCTGCTTGCTTGAAGGCTGACCCTGCTTCTCTTTTTCGATTGTGTCTAAAAAGTTTTGCGGCAGTTCTAAATATTCTGGTTCTTCTGGCATCGTCTGTTTCCGCAGTCGCCGTTTGAAATAACGAGTGTCCTATGATAAATTTTTTGGCCTGATTTTCCAGTCGTTGACTGGCTCAGGCCAAGAATCACTGTACGCCACGAAACAAGTGATGTCCGACCATCTGGCCGGAACTGGTGTTAATTTACTACCCTTGCGGAAAGCCTTTTTCCGCAAGGATCAAGGATGTTTCCGCTCCAGACCTGGAATGGAGCAATACTTTATGAGTAAAAAAAGACGAATTTTGACCTTGATCCTCGAAGACCTGAAAAAGCTTTTCATGGTTATGTCGGTGGTTTTTTTCGGCTTTGCTATCATCGGCAATGACATCGCTGAGAATGCTACTCGGGACTACCGGGACCTGTTGGGTTACGCGTTAGCCTCACTGGTCGCATCATTCGTTTTGGCAGTCGCTACAGCCTTTGTTGCTGCTGCAACAAAGGCTGAACGCGAATAGAACTCACACAACCGACCTACCAAAGCCCACATTACGTGGGCTTTTTTCTTTGAGCTGATGCAGAGTTACTTTCGGCTATTGGGCGAGACTTGTTTTGCTATAAGCAAAACTTTCGTACGGTGAGTCAGATGGTTGCAGGATCTTTACTGCCAGCACTTAGATCGCTGGCCAGCTGATCAATGACCACAGGAGGGCGATTTGGAAACTTTGCCACCAGCTCAAGTGTTCCGCCCATACCTTCAATGTAATGACGTAGTGTGGACAGCAGCATGTCACTGCGTTTTTCTATGCGTGAAATGGCATCTTGCCTAACTCCCAGGGCAGCAGCCAGTTCAACCTGTGTTTTCTCTGCTGCCTGACGCAAGTCTTTGAGGGTGGCCAGCTCCATGGCGCGGGCTTCTACCCGGTCTCGCCGTTGCTGAGGCAGCTTGGCCAAAATGTCGTCCAGTTTTCGTGCCATGACAAAGCTCCTTATTTGTTCGATTGAAGATTGTCCTGGTGTTCGCGGTAGCGTTCATCAGCCACCTTGATCAGTTTTTTGTAAAAGCGTGTCTGGCTGGTGCCTGCCTTATCCCCACCGACCAGAAGAATGGCCTGCCGGAGTGGGCGCGAAAGCAAATGCTACGCGCCAGACTTGCCCCATCCACGAAAAGCGTAATTCTTTCATGTTTGGAAAGCTTGAGCCCTTCAGGGTGTCCACTGTTGGGCGACCCAGGTTTGGGCCGTACTCTGCCAGCAGTCGTGCATGCGCGAGGCACTCATCTTGAAGCTCTTCCGGCATGTCGTTGAGTTCGGCCTCAAAAGCCTGATGGAAAAGTACGGTCCAGTTCATGCGCAAATTTTAGCCCTGTATGAATATGGCGTCAAAGACATATTTTAAACGGCAGGGTAAAATTAATCGAAGCCAGGCGGTAGGTGCTCATGTAGCTGACCTGTAGCACAGGTGTTGAGCCTCCACCCATTTGATTTGCAATGCTTGTAGCAGATTTAGCAAATGTAGCGTTCTGAGTGGTAAGCTTCGTACGCTTGTCATAAATTCCCGTGACAAGAACAGGACTTTTTAAGGGTAGAATTAAGGGTAGAAATTTAACGGCTTTTAAAATAATCTTTATTTTTCAACTGGTTGCATTGATTATCGATTCCGGCTCCGGGCACCATTTGCATGCTTCATGCAGTGTTGTTTCCACGACGATGTCGTGACATCTTCTGCAGATTTTCTTATAAGACAGTCTGCTAACAAGGCATCAGCTTTCTGTTCGTTGTTGTTTGGTGCGCATTGAAGCCGGCCCATACGGGGCTCTGAAAAGACAGGCCGACAGCAGGCACTTGCCTTGGTTATAGGTTGGGTATTGGGTTGGGTAAGCAAGTTGGGTAAAGAGCTGGCCTGCAATCGGGCAGACTGATATCCAGCTGTTACTGGCAGATCAGCACGTCAAGGCAAAAAGCATGCAGGGTGATGCCAGGAGTTTTGCTCCGGGTTACTCCTGCTCAGCAAGTTCAGCCATCGGCAAACGGTTCAACAGTGCCCGGCGCTGCCGCCAGTCGGGCAGGAACCGATCCAAATAGGCAATAAAGCGTTCGTTATGGTTGCGCTCCAGCAGGTGGGCCAGTTCGTGCACAAAAACATATTCCAGGCACTCGTAAGGTTTCTTGGCCAGCTCCAGATTGAGCCAGACACGAGCGGCGTCTATGTTGCAGCTGCCCCATTTGGTACGCATTTTCTTGATGCGGCAATCAGTCAGCTGCACACCCATGCGCTGTCCCCAGCGCTCATGCAGGCGCGGGATCTCTTCCTGTAGCTGACTGCGGTAATAGGCATCCAGCAACTTGCCCCGATTCTCCATGCTGGTGCCGGGCTGTACCCAAAGCTGTAAGCGCCAGTTCTTGCTCTTGCGTACCTGGTGGGCACCCTGATGCTCGATAACCTCCAGCCGCCAGGCACGACCCCACAGATAATGGGTTTCACCGCTGATCCACTGGCGGGCAGTCTGGCGCTCTTGCTGGCGCAGCTCCTGTTGCTGCGTCTTGATCCAGGGGATACGGGCGATAAAGGCCACCCGCAAGGCGGTATCGCTGAAATCATCCGGAACGACCACCTCCACCTCGCCGTGGGGCGGGCGGACCAGAATGCGCATGTGCTTGACCGGCTTGCGCGTCAGCTCAAATTCGACACTGCCGATGCTGTGCCTACTGACGGAATGCGTCACTGGTATTCTTCCTGCTGTTTGACCAGTTCCAGCAATGCGTTCACATCAATCTCATAGTCCACCAGCGCCTCGCTCAACTCAAAACGCAAAGCCCGTTCACGCATGCGTTGTCCTACCCAGTTGGCGTATTTTTTGGTGCGGATGGTTTCATCGGCCAGCTGTGCCAGGGTTTCGTCTTTGCCAAAGTTGTCGAAAATGGCGCGCTTGCCCTTGGTATCCATGCTGTCCGGATAGTCGCTGGTAGAGGTGGGCTGCAACACCTGCTCGGTCAGCTTGCGGATTTGTTCCAGATAATCCTGATAGGCAATGGCCTTCTTGCGACGTTGCTGGATCAGCTCTTCCAGCAGTTCCGACATGCGTTCGTAGTATTCCGGGTTGGTGGGGTTTTTCTCGGTAATCTCGCGCTGCAGGTTGTTTTCAATCCCTTCGTTGACCGCGCTATCCGGCCCGGCATCCGGCACATCCTTGATCAGGTCCGGGCCACGCTTGACCAGCATTTCCAGCAAACCGATATCTTCGAAGCTGGCCAGCAATTCGCTTTCGTCAGCACGGATATACATATCCAGCAGCTGGCGCATGGCCGGTTCAAGGCTTTTCATGTCGGCCTCGTCACCACTATTCAGGCGCAGCATGGCACGCAGCCGCTCATAGCCGGCAATCTCCTGACGGATACGCTCCTGCTCGTCGGGACTATAGCCGGCATCCTGCATGTCGTTGGCTAGATTGGCATAGGTACGGATCAGCCGGGCCACTGCCCGGTAGAAAGACAACCGCAATGCTTCCTTTTCCACCAGCTCATCCCGGTTGCTGCCGGACTCGCCACAAAAGTAATGCTGGAACTGCAATTCCTTGCGCGGGGCAGGGACCGGCTCGCACAGGGCGCGTACCATTTCCAGGCTGTCTTTCAAATCCTTGCTGGCTTCTTCCAGCCGGTTCTTGAGCAGGCCCTCGATATCTTTCTGATCGTAGGCATCAAAGGCACCACCGGTATAATCGCTGATGGCCTTGTCCAGCGATTGGAACAGGTCCTTGTAATCGACAATGTAGCCATATTCCTTGTCGTCGCCATCCAGCCGGTTGACCCGGCAAATGGCCTGGAACAGGTTGTGATCTGCCATCGGCTTGTCGATGTACAAGTAGGTGGCTGCAGGCGCATCAAAACCGGTCAGCAACTTGTCCACCACAATCAACAGCCGCATTTGTCCCGGCTCTTTGATAAAGCGTTCTTTCACCGCTTTTTCAAAATCATCGACTTGTTTGGCTGCCTCATCTTCACCGGTACCAAAAAACTCGGCCAGCATCTTGCGGTAGACGCCATATTTGAACAGTGACTCGGTTTCACCGGCACCGGTTTCCTCGCCCTTGATGCTGGCCGCATTGGGCTGGTAGCTGGTGACGATCGCCACTTTGCCGGCCAGGTCGGTGCGGCTGAACATGTCGTACGTGACACAGGCCTGATATACGCTGGAGCACACCAGGATGGCGTTGCCACGGCCGTCGCAAAGGCGCTTTCTGGTGGCCATGTCCATGCTGATGTCATTGACGATTTTTTGCAGACGATCCTTGCTGGACAGCACCTCGCGCAGGGTGCCCCAGCGTTTCATCACCTGTTCACGACCCAGCCGTGACAGCCCGTTTGTTTTGGCTGCAAACCAGCGGTCCACTTTTTCCGGGGAAGAAAGATCCTGGTCGATATCCCGTGCCTCATAGCGCAAATCCAGTACCACGCCGTCGGCCACGGCCTCGTCAAATTTGTAGGTATGGATGAAGCTGCCAAACACCTCAATGGATTTTTTCTTGTCACCCTCAATCAGTGGTGTACCCGTAAAGCCGATCAGCATTGCCTGCGGCAAGATGGCCGTCATCGCCGCATGCAGCTTGCCGGACTGGGTTCGGTGACACTCATCAACAAATACAAACAGCTGTCCCTTGGGCTGGAAGTTTTCGGGCAGGTTGGCAAGCAGCTGCTCGATATACTCTTCAATTTCCTGATCACGGGCCTTGTCGTCATCCTCGTCGCCCTGACGGCCGAACTTGTGAATCAGCGAACACATCAGCCATTCGGTCGGCTCATTCAGGGTAGCCAACAGGTCCCGGCCACTGCGGGCGCGGTAGATGTGTTCTTCCACACCACTGAATACCTGCTGGATCTGTTCATCCAGTTCGGTACGATCGGTTACCACCAGCACACGGCTGTCGGCGATGTTTTCGTGAATCCATTTGGCCAGCCACACCATGGTCAAACTCTTGCCGGAACCCTGGCTATGCCAGACGATGCCGCCATCCCGTTCGTGCGTCCGCTGTTGGGCGGCTTTGACGCCAAAATACTGGTTATGCCGACAGGTTTTCTTGGTGCCGGCATCAAACACGATAAAGTCGTGCAGCAGTTCCAGAAAGCGTGCCTTGTTGCACATCAGGCTCAGATGGTGATCGAGCTTGAAGCCGTAGGGATTGGCGACATCCTCTTTCCATTCCAGGTAGTAACGTTCCGGCGTTTCAATGGTGCCGTAGCGCAGCCCCTGGCTGTCGTTGCCGGCCAGCACCAGCTGCATGGTGGTAAAGAAACTGCGGATGAAATCCTTTTTCTGATTGTCCAGATTCTGGCGGATACCCTGGCTGATATCGATACTGGCCCGCTTCAGTTCCAGCACGGCCAGGGCAATACCGTTCACATAGAGCACAATATCCGGACGTTTGGTGTTTGCGCCATGGACGGTGACTTCCTCGGCAATGGCAAAGTGGTTGGCCTGTGGATTGTCCCAGTCGACCAGATAGACCGTTTGCGTTTGTTCGCCAGCGCCTTCGCGCACCTTCACCCCATAACGCAGCAGGCGGTATACCTCGCGGTTTACGTCATATAGGTTCATGCCGGCACCCAGTGCTGCCTGTTTGTTCAGCATTTCCAGCGCACGGGTCACCAGCCTGTCGCTATAGCGTTGCTTGAGCCAGAGAGTCAGGTGTTCGTATTCGATATTGCGGTTATTGTCGCGGTATTCCCAATTTCCCAAGTAGTCGTATCCAAGAACTTCTTGGAACAGCTTGACGATACGGTTCTGGGTAATGCGCTCTGGCGGTACCAGGGTCATGGGTAATCCTTACTTGTTAAGCTTGGCAACAAGCAGGAATCATAGCCTGTTGTGCTGGATATGCCATGACCAGAGGCTACAAAACTGCTAAAATAAGCTTCACGCCAGAGGAATTATCATGAGCATCAAGCCAGCCATACAGCAAGCCAAGCGTAGTGTGCAAAAAATCAGCCGCGAGCGCTTACTGCGCAGCGTTGCCAGTTCCTGCGCCATTGAAGGCAAGCAAAGCGTGGCGGATATCGAGCGCCAGCTTAAACAACGCAACCCTCAATTTAGCCATGTTTCACTGGCTTTCAAGTAACACATCCCGCACCAGCCGCTGCATGTGGCTGTGATCTCCCGCCACGCCCGCCTGAATCGACTTGAAGTAGAACTCCTTGTGCTTGTTCCACAGGCTGTAATCCAGTGGTTGAAAGCCTGCACGTACAACAAAGGCATCCAGCAGCAGTCGGGCCAGACGGCCGTTCCCTTCGCGGAACGGGTGAATCAGAATGAATTCCACATGCAGCCCGGCCAACAACTTCACCAGGCTGCTGTCGTCCAGCTGTGCCACTTTGGCAAACCGTGATAAGTAATCACGCTCCAGCTCCGGAACCTGACTGGCAATGCGATTGGCCGCCGCAAAGTGAAAGCCACCCTTGGACATATTGAATCGCCCCTAGTTTTCTAGACACCCGCTCGCCTCTGAAAATATCGACGCTCG
>ERZ1032915.6-NODE-6-length-99266-cov-7.939049_pt1 | contig 99266 bp, 87 predicted proteins | sample MGYA00517090_ERZ1032915 | MGnify/ENA primary metagenome ERZ1032915 (study PRJEB33719, sample SAMN04261607) | wastewater metagenome | biome: rural village; feature: latrine urine exit; material: soil | place: El Salvador | collected 2013-01-14 ...
CAATGGCGAAGCATCAATTCACTAAGCGTGTTGCACTCAGTTCTTGAATCCGCCCAACTATACGTTAAAAAGCTGGGTGCCAATAAAGAGTTTGTTGGATGATATCGTATCATTAAAAGATGAAGATAAGGTATCAAGTAATGGAATGGTGAGGGCTGCTTATCCTTGTGAGGTTTTTGTTAAGTTTGAAGAAAGTAGACAAGATGAAAAGGTAATTCCATACACGTTTGAAGATGCTTTAGTGTTAGCCAATATACCTATGTTTAGACAAATGCAGAATGAAAAAGGGCTTATAAAGAAAATGGCAGAGGCTGTCAATCAAAAAAACATTGATGCTGCATGCCAAAGCATGTTTGATGCTCTTGACTCCAATGCTAAAAAAGCAGAAATGGCTTTAGATTTGTTGTATACCACTGAGCCAAGAGAGCTTAATCCACCACAGTATATTGCGGAAGGGCTTGACTGGCTTAAAGACAGGTTAGATAGCAATGCTTCTTTTATAGCCACACTTTCAAAGGCAGCGGAGGTCGAAAGTGAGTAGCATTATTGATAACAATGCTATAGATGATGAAATTTATAGTTGTCTTGATCTTGATAACCCCAAAAGTTTCTTTCTGTTTGCGGGTGCAGGGTCAGGGAAAACTCGTTCTTTGGTAGAAGTGCTCAAGCGTTTTAAAGAAAACAATATCCACCGTTTACGGATTAATGCACAACAAGTAGCAATTATCACTTACACCAATGCTGCCTGCGATGAAATTAAGAGACGCTTGGAGTTCGACTCCGCATTTGACGTGTCTACTATCCATAGCTTTGGATGGGAGTTAATAAAGCCACACCAGTATGATGTTAGGGAGTGGCTTAGGATAAGGCTTGAGGCCGATATCGCGGAGCTTGAAGATGCACAACGCAAAGGTCGTGCCGGAACGAAAGCTGCTGAAGATAGACCTAGACAAATAGCAGCCAAACGCAAGCGGCTAGAGTCATTAAGTAGCATTAGAAAATTCACTTATAACCCAAATGGTGAAAACTTAGATAAAGACTCGCTTAATCATTCTGAAGTAATAGGTATAACAGCTGATTTGCTTTCAAGTCGTCCACTTCTACAATTGATTTTAATTCGCAAGTTTCCTATTTTACTTATAGATGAAAGCCAAGATACAACGAAAGAGTTAATCGAGGCATTCCTTAAAGTTCAAAGCATAAATAAAAATCGATTCTCTTTAGGCCTTTTTGGCGATGTTATGCAAAGAATTTATGCGGATGGAAAAGAAGATTTAGGGCGTTCCCTTCCTGATGACTGGCTAAAACCTAAGAAAATATTTAACTACAGATGCCCACGTCGAGTGGTAGAGCTGATTAATAAGATACGCTCAGAGGTGGATGATAATCTACAAGAAGCAGGCAAGTCAGAAGAAGGGTTAGTGCGTCTATTCATTGCTGATAGCAGTCTTATTCAAAATAAGATTGAATTTGAAAGAAATGTTTGTTTAGAGATGAGCAGACAAACGGGTGACCCTAGTTGGTTTGATAGCTTAGAACTTAATAAAACATTAACGCTAGAGCATCATATGGCAGCCTTGCGAGGAGGCTTTTCTAATTTTTTTGCACCATTATACAGAGTAAACAAACTTAAGACTGGGATTTTAGATGGAACTTCTCCTTATGTTAATTTTTTTTCTAAAAGAGTACTGCCATTGATTGATAGTCTGCAGTCAGGGAATAAATTCGCTGCTTCGAGGATAGTAAATAAATATTCACCGCTGATGCAGAAAGAAAAGATAAGGAATAATGATGATCCTAAAGCTGCATTGGCAAACGTAAACTCCGCAGTCCAGGCTTTATATGCTCTGTGGGGAAATTGTTCAGATCCGACGCTGTTGAGTATTCTTAAAGAAGTTCATGAAAGTAACTTGTTTAAATTACCTAATGATTTTGTCCTTATCGCAGAGAGAGCAGAAAATAGCTATGAGCCAGCGGAGAGTGTAAGTGACATCAATTCTGTTATTGATGCATGGGACAATGCCTTAAATTCTAAGTTTAGTGAATTTAAAAGGTATGTTGACTATATATCTGATGAGTCTCGTTTTGACACGCATCAAGGCGTAAAAGGTTTGGAGTTTCCTCGTGTAATAGTAGTGTTGGATGATGCAGAAGCTCGTGGCTTTTTGTTCAGTTACGATAAATTGTTTGGAGTTAAAGAGCCTACAAAGAGCGATATTGAAAATCAGAAAACAGGTAAAGAAACTAGTGTTGATCGAACAAGACGACTGTTTTATGTCGCTTGCAGTAGAGCTGAAGAGAGCTTAGCCGTTATTGCTTATACGAATGATACACAAAAAGTAAAAAGACATGTTTTAGAGCATGAGTGGTTTTTAGAAGAAGAAATTATTATATGTGATAGTGAGTCGATGGAATGATCACAACCAAGCTTCCAATCAACCTTAGCAACCTGCTCCACCAACGCACTATCGAAAGCGAACGCGTAGAATACAAGGCCGGCTGGAATCCGGAAAGCGTTCTACACACGCTGTCCGCCTTTGCCAATGATTTTCACAATTTGGGTGGCGGTTATGTGGTGATTGGGGTGGCGGAAGAAAATGGCCAACCTGTGTTGCCCCCCGTTGGACTGGAACCCGAACAGATTGACGCCATTCAAAAAGAGTTGCTGAACCTGGGCAACTCGGCCATTCAGCCGCCTCATCATCCGCTGACTGCCGTGTATGAGGTGGAAGGCAGGCACATTTTGGTGTTGTGGGCTTTTGGTGGGGAAACACGTCCCTATAAAGCCAAGGTCAGCCTGAGTCAGAAAAAATCTGACTGGGCCTACTATGTGCGCAAGCACAGCAGCACGGTTAAAGCCACGGGCGATACGGAACGTGAACTGATTTCTCTGGCGGCGACCGTACCTTTTGATGACAGATATCAGCAAAGCGCCACCCTTGATGACCTGGCACCGCATTTGATGCGCGAGTTTCTGGCCGAGATTGGCAGCGATTTGGCCAAAGACGCAGCCAGCATGTCGGTGGAGCAGTTGGCGCAGCGGTTGCAGATTGTTGGCGGGCCGTCCGAGACATTATTTCCTAAAAACGTAGGGTTGCTGTTTTTTAATCCCAGTCCTGAGCGGTTTTTTCCGGTTACACAAATTGATGTGGTGTATTTCCCCGAGGGCGCTGGCGGTGATCACTTTGAAGAAAAAATATTCAAAGGTCCGCTGGGGCGTATCACGCAGGATGCGCTGGGTTACATCAAGGCCCAGTATCTAAAGGAGTTTGTGGTCAAGCATCCGGATCGTGCCGAAGCCGAACGCTTCTGGAATTTTCCTTACGCTGCCATTGAAGAGGCGGTAGTGAACGCTGTGTATCACCGGTCTTATGAAATCCGTGAGCCTGTCGAGGTGCGCATTGATAAAAAAGAACTGATGGTGCTTAGCTTTCCTGGGCCAGACCGATCCATTCGCTTGCAGGATATTCAGCAGGGCAGTGCTGTGAGTCGCCGTTACCGCAATCGCCGCATTGGCGAGTTTTTGAAAGAGCTGGATTTAACCGAAGGCCGTTCTACGGGTTTGCCGAAAATGTTCAGTAAAATGCAGTCCAACGGCTCGCCCAAGCCCATTTTTGAAACTGACGAAGAGCGTACTTATTTTCTGGTGCGTTTGCCTGTGCACCCCAAGGTGCTTGAGCTTGAGCAAGCCGAGGCTGAGGGCACCCTGCAAGCAGGGACTAAGCAGGGAAAAAGTAGCGAACAAGTAACCCATCAAGTAACCCACCAAGTAACCCACCAAGTAACCCACCAAGTAAAAGAGCTGCTTTTGGCTTGCACTGGTGAGCTGTCGCGCTCAGAGCTGATGAGGGAAGTAAGACTGTCTGACCGTGTGAATTTTAGGGAAAACTACCTGAACCCGGCGTTAGAAGCAGACCTGATCGAAATGACACAGCCCGATTCACCACGCAGCCCCACACAAAAATACCGTTTAACCGCATTAGGCAGGCAGGTGCTTTCTGCTAAGGATTTTTAACATGAACACTGCTTCCATTGTTTCCCGTGTCTGGAGCTTTTGTACCACGCTGCGTGATGATGGTGTGGGCTATGGCGACTACCTGGAGCAGCTCACCTATCTGATTTTCCTGAAAATGGCGGATGAGTATTCCAGGCCACCCTATAGTCGTGACGTGGGTATTCCCGCCGAATACAGTTGGCAGGCACTTAAAAGCAAGCAAGGTGCCGAGTTGGAGGTGCTGTACGTAAAGGTGTTGCGCGAGCTTGGCCAGCAAAAGGGCATGCTCGGGCAAATCTTTACCAAGGCACAAAACAAAATCCAGGACCCGGCCAAGCTGTTTCGTCTGATCGACATGATTGACTCCACTGCGTGGGTGATGATGGGCGCGGATGTTAAGGGCGATATCTATGAGGGTTTGCTGGAGCGCAACGCTGAGGATACAAAATCAGGAGCAGGGCAGTACTTTACCCCACGCTCGCTGATTAGTGCGATGGTGGAGTGTGTGCGTCCTGAGCCGAATAAAACCATTGCCGACCCGGCCAGTGGTACTGGTGGCTTCTTTTTGGCAGCGTATGACTTCATTAATAACCCTGAAAACTACCGGCTCGACCGCGATCAAAAGCACTTCCTGAAGCACAAAACATTTTACGGCAATGAAATTGTCGCTAACACACGCCGCCTGTGTTTGATGAACATGTTTTTGCATAACATTGGTGAAATTGATGGCGAGAGCCTGGTGTCCCCCAATGATGCGCTGATTGCGCCTAGCCCAATCAGCGTGGACTATGTATTGGCGAATCCGCCGTTTGGCAAAAAAAGCTCGATGAGCTTTACCAATGAAGAGGGCGAGCAGGAAAGCGAAGACCTGACCTACAACCGGCAGGACTTTTGGGCAACCACCTCCAACAAGCAGCTAAATTTTGTGCAACACATTCGCAGCATGCTGAAAACCACTGGCAAGGCTGCGGTGGTGGTGCCGGACAACGTGCTATTTGAGGGCGGTGCCGGTGAAACCATCCGCCGCAAGCTGCTGGAAAACACAACGTTGCATACCATTTTGCGTTTGCCCACCGGTATTTTTTATGCTCAGGGTGTAAAGGCGAATGTGCTGTTTTTTGATAACCAACCAGCGAGTCCCGAGCCGTGGACCAAAGAGGTGTGGTTTTATGATTACCGCACCAATATCCATCACACGCTCAAGCGCAAGCCCATGCGTTTTGAGGATCTGGCTGATTTTATCCAGTGCTATAGCCCGCAAAACATCAATCAGCGTGAAGAAACCTGGCATGCGGAAAATAACCCTGACGGTCGTTGGCGCAAGTACAGCTATGAAGAGTTGGTTGCTCGCGACAAAACCAGCCTGGATATTTTCTGGCTGCGCGACAAGAGCCTGACCGATCTGGACAACCTGCCCGAGCCGGATGAGCTGGCTGAAGAAATTATCGAGAATATGGAAGCCGGGCTGGAAAGTTTTCGCGCCGTTTTAGCAGGCCTTTAATGCCCAACCCGCTGACTGAAATCTACCGCGACCAGCTGGCTGCTGGCTGTGCACAAGCCGGCCGGGCTGCTGGTGCATCGCAGCCCGATTGACCGCCACGCTACCGGGTTTGCCCTGCAGTATGCACGTGAGCTGAATGGCGGCGAGCATGTGTTTCCCTGCCACCGACTGGACCGGCCCACTTCCGGTCTGCTGTTGTTTGCCCGTAATCAGAAGCTCCACAGGGTATGGCGGATCGGGCATAAAACGCCTGACCAGGGCAGTACGGCCCGCAGTTAATCACCGCTACCACCCGGCAACGACCGGGTGATTTCCATTTTTGGGCGCTGAATGCCTTTGGCATGCATGCAGAGTTCTTGCTGGCCCGGCTTGACTGTCCATTCCGGGATACGCTGGCAACAAACAGGCCTGGAGCAATCACGCAGTTCAGTTCATGTGACCCTGTGTCACTGTGCTGAATCAATCTGGCCAACCTACACTGCTCCGTTCGTTGTTTCGCTCAACTACTTCCAATACATGGCGTACGCAAAAGGTGGTGCATGCCCAGGCTGACCAGATATCTTGATTTCATTGCCTTGCTTGACGGCGTGGCTTTGCTGTTGTTGTTTTTTGTTGGCGTGCCATTGAAATACATGGCGGATTTTCCCTTGCTGGTTAAAATTCTTGGGCCAACCCACGGAACATTATTTCTCCTTTTGGTTAGTCTGCTACTGCTTAACCTGTCCAAGAAGTACATTCCTTTCTGGCTGGCTGCATTGCTGTTTTTCGGAGCCTTGCTGCCAGGCGGTGCTTTTTTTGCAGACTACAAACTAAGAAAGTTCATGCGCAAATAACCGGACGAACTGGCAGAAGAAATTATCGAAAACATGGAGGCCGGGCTGGAAAGCTTTCGGGCGGTTTTGGCGAAGCTGTGAGATTTACTGGCTGCTTGTTGAAAATTTCCGCAACGGCAATCTGCTTGCAGGCTATACTGCGCGCTCCTGATTATCCCACCGGGAGGTGCCATGAACACTACCAACAAAGATCCCCAGTCAACTGAAGACCAGACCCCGCCCGCCGGCGAAAAGCTGCAGAAGGTGCTGGCGCGCCATGGCGTGGCGTCGCGGCGCGAGGCGGAGCAGTGGATCAAGGACGGCCGCATCAAGGTCAATGGCCTGGTCGCCAATCTGGGCATGCGGATCACGCCGCGTGACAGCATCAGCGTGGATGGCGAGCCGCTCAAGCAGGATGCCGGGGTCGCCACGCTGCGCCGGGTCATCCTTTACAACAAGCCGGAGGGCGAGGTCTGCACCCGCCACGATCCGGAAGGCCGGCCTACCGTATTCGAGCGTTTGCCGCGCCTGAAAAGCGGCCGCTGGATCAACATCGGGCGCCTCGACATCAATACCACCGGACTGCTGATGTTCACCACCGATGGCGAGCTGGCCAACCGCTTGATGCACCCGTCCTACAACATGGACCGGGAATACGCGGTTCGGGTACGCGGTGAAGTCACCGAGGAAATGATCGAGAACCTGAAAAAGGGTGTCATGCTCGAAGACGGTCCGGCAAAATTCACCGATATCCAGGCAGCGCCGGAAGGCGACGGCTACAACCGCTGGTTCCACTGTGTGGTGATGGAAGGTCGCAACCGCGAGGTGCGCCGTCTGTGGGAGTCGCAGGGGGTGGTGGTCAGCCGTCTGAAGCGGGTGCGTTTCGGACCGGTGTTCCTGACTGCCGAGCTGAGCGTGGGCCGCTGGCGTGAGCTGAACCAGAAGGAGCTGGATATCCTTAGCAAGGAAGCGGGACTGGAGCCGGTGGCGCTGCCCAAGGAAGACCCCAAGGACAGGGAGAAGCGCCAGCGCCAGGAAAAGCGCCTTAGCAAGCCATCCTTTGCACGCAATACCCGTAAGGGGCCGGGACGCTCAAGGGACGACAAGTAGGCAAAAAAGCAGCGAAGCACATGAAATAAAACCCCGCAATTGCGGGGTTTTGTTGTTTCAGTCTGCCAGGCAGACGCGGTTGCGGCCGGAATTCTTGGCCAGATACAGGGCGTTGTCGGCACGCTGCACCAGAACATCGCGGTGCTCGTCATCCTGCATCAGGGCGGCACCCAGGCTGGCACTCAGCTTGATCTGGCGGCCTTCATGGACGATCACCATGTCCTCAACGGCCTTGCGCAGGCGCTCGGCCACGTGCAGCACATAGGGCATGTCCGTGTTGGGCAGCACGATCAGGAACTCTTCGCCACCGTAACGGAAAATGGCATCCACGACGCGCAGCTTGTCCTTCAGCAGGCCGGCGACGGCAATCAGTACCTGGTCGCCAGCGGCGTGGCCGTAGGTGTCGTTGACGTTCTTGAAGTGGTCGATATCCAGCATCAGGACAGCCAGCGGGTTGGCCTGGCGGCGGGCAGTCTGGATGTCACGCTCCAGCAGCTCATCCATGCCGGAACGGTTGCGGGCACCTGTCAGCGGGTCATGCAGGGAAGCGAAGAGCACCGCGTGATACTTCAGCGCATTGCGCAGCGGGAAGACCAGGGCCGGAGTCAGGCTTTCCAGGCTGCCCAGATCCTGCTCGACCAGTTCGCTGTCATGGTGCAGGCTCAGCTTGCCCAGAAACTCGCCCATGTACTCCATGTGGTAGTCGATGCGGAACGCGCTGTTCCGCTGACCCAGTTCCAGTTGCACGGACTGGCCGGAATGCTGGTAGGACAGCCCCTTGTAGTCGACCAGCTGCTGGCTGACGGCAAAGAAGATCTGCATCAGCTCGGTAATGTCCAGTGTGGTCTGCAGCTGGTTGCGCAGCTGCTGGCTGACCTCCGCGTGGGAGGGGCGAACCTGTTCCAGTGCTTCGCCTGGCGACAGCAGGCGCTTTTCCAGAAGGGCACTGGAGAAGTCGAGAAGGTTGGAAGCTTGGCTGGAAATCATGGTCATGTACCTGGTTTATGTTTCTTGCCAGTACATAAGCCAGATTCGTGCCAATATTATTTATTCCAGTTGAAACAGGTAGTTATCTGTCCTGTTTCAATAAGTGACGGCTTGGTGTCAGCCGGTTTTGCTGTAGTGGCAGGATCTTGACGCAACTTTGGCCCGCCACATCTACGAGGTGACGGGTTCCTGTTTGCATGCCTGCCGGATAGGGAGGCTATTGGGCGTTCAGCGCCTGGCCGTTGATGCCCTTGCTGTCCGGACCCATCAGGTACAGATAGACCGGCATGATGTCTTCCGGTCGCGGGTTGCTGTCGGGATGTTCGCCGGGATATGCGGTGGCACGCATGGAAGTGCGGGTGGCACCGGGATTGACGCTGTTGGCGCGGATATGGGTTTCATCCAGCTCGTCCGCCAGCACCTGCATCAGGCCTTCAGTGGCGAACTTGGAGACCGCATAGGGACCCCAGTAGGCACGACCCTTGCGTCCGACACTGCTGGAGGTGAAGACGATGGAGGCGTCTTCCGACAGGTTGAGCAGCGGGAGCAGAGCGCGGGTCAGGGCAAAGGTGCCCTGTACATTCACCTGCATGACCTCGGCGAACTTGTCGTCGGCAATCTGTTGCAGGGGCATGCGCGGGCCAAGGATGGAGGCATTGTTCAGCAGACCGTCCAGGCGGCCGAATGCATCCTCGATCATGGCGGCCAGCTGGTCGAACTGCTCGCTGGTGGCTTTTTGCAGATCCAGCGGGATCACCACCGGCTCGGGGTGTCCGGCAGCGACGATCTCGTCATAGACCTGGTTCAGGTTGGCTTCGGTCTTGCCCAGCAGCAGCACGGTGGCACCGTGGGCAGCGAAGCTGCGGGCGGCAGCGGCACCAATGCCGCGGCCAGCACCGCTGACCAGAATGATGCGGCCGTCAAGCAAGCCGGGGGTGGCATTGTAGTCAAACATGCAAAGGATTCCTTGATGGTCAGAGCAGGGCTTGCACTGCGGCAGCCAGCTGGGTGGATTTCTGTACGTAGTGGGTGGCGTTCCAGGTTTGCGGATCTTCCTTCGCGCCGTGGTAGCCGTAACCGACGGCCATGGACGGCATGCCGGCTGCAGTGGCTGCCTGGATGTCGCGCAGGTCGTCTCCCACATAGAGTGCATGCCGTGGAGCGATTTCCAGTTGCCGGCAGGCCAGCAGCAGCATGTCGGGAGCGGGTTTGGACTGTTTCACCTGTTCCGGGCAGACGATCACCGCGGCACGTCCGGCCAGCTGCAACTGCTGCAGGATGGGACGGGTGAAGCGTTCCGGTTTGTTGGTGGCCACACCCCAAGGCACCTGCCGTTGTTCCAGCAGGCTGAGCAATGGCTCCAGGCCGTCAAACAAACGGCTATGGGTGCAATACTCCTGCCCGTAGCGTTGTAGAAAGTCGTCACGATGCGCTGCGAAGTCCGGGTGTTCCGGTGATATTTCCAGGGCAAGGCTGACCATGGCCGTGGCTCCGGCGGAAGCCTGCTGGCGGATCAGCCGGGCATCCATGGGGTCCAGTCCCTGCTCGGCACGCATCTGCTGCAGGATCGCGATGAAATCCAGCGCGCTGTCCAGCAGGGTACCGTCCAGGTCCAGCAGTACGGCCTGTATGGTCATGGAGTTACAGCGGCTTGCTGCAGTGCAGCATGTAGTTGACGTCCACGTCCTTGTCCAGCTTGTAGCGCTTGAACAGGGGGTTGTAGGTCAGCCCGATGATTTCATGGATTTCCAAGCCGGCCTGGCGTGCCCAGGCACCCAGTTCGGAAGGCCGGATGAACTTCTTGTAGTCGTGGGTTCCACGCGGCAGCATGTTCAGCACGTATTCGGCGCCAATCACCGCCAGCATGTAGGACTTCGGGTTGCGGTTAATGGTGGAGAAGAACACCTGCCCGCCGGGCTTGACCAGCTTCTGGCAGGCGGCAATGATCGAGGACGGCTCGGGCACATGCTCCAGCATCTCCAGGCAGGTCACCACATCGAACTGGCCGGGCATTTCCTCGGCCAGTTGCTCGGCGGTTACCTGCCGGTAGTCGATGTCCAGGCCGCTTTCCAGCTGGTGCAGCCGGGCCACCGACAGCGGCGCCTCGCCCATGTCGATGCCGGTCACTTCGGCGCCGCGCTGGGCCATGGCTTCGGCGAGAATGCCGCCACCGCAGCCCACATCCACCACCTTCCTGCCTGCCAGTGGTGCCCGTTCGTCAATCCAGTTGACCCGCAGCGGGTTGATATCGTGCAAGGGCTTGAACTCGCTTTCGCGATCCCACCAGCGGTGGGCCAGGGCTTCAAACTTGGCGATTTCCAGAGGATCGACGTTGCTCATCGGGCTTCTACCTTAGTACTCGTGGGGCACAAGCGGGCTTGTGCGGGAAAATGCCGGACATGATGCCAGTTTTTGTCGGGAATTGCTGTAACAGCAGTCAAGAAGGTTGACGCAGGGCCCTGCCTTCACACAGGGACTCATCCCTTGCTGATCCGCTCGCGCCACCTCCCGGCACGGGCACGGATGGCGTCGGTATCCATGCGTAACAGCCGGCGGTTGTCGACCAGTTGCTTGCCACCTACCCAGACATGTTCCACCGTATCGCTGCCACAGGCATAGACCAGCTGCGATACCGGGTCGTACACAGGCTGCGCATTCAGTGCGGACAGGTTGATGCTGACCAGATCCGCCAGCTTACCGGCTTCCAGCGAGCCGGTCTGTTCAGCAAGGCCCAGGGCACGGGCGCCGTTCAGCGTTGCCATGCGCAATGCCTGATGAGCGCCCAGCGCGCTGGCATTGCCGGCAACCGCCTTGGCCAGCAATGCGGCAAGGCGCATTTCCTCGAGCATGCCTAGCCGGTTGTTGCTGGCCGCTCCGTCGGTGCCCAGCGCAAGGTTGATGCCTGCCTGCCACACACGGTCAACCGGGCAAAAGCCGCTGGCCAGCTTGAGGTTCGAGGCCGGGCAGTGCACCAGGCTGCAATTGTTGGCCAGCAGCAGCTCGATATCCGTCGCATCCACCTGGGTCATGTGCACGGCCTGAAAGCCCGGGCCCAGCAAGCCGTGTTCCGCAATCCGCGCCAGCGGTCGCTTGCCGTATTGCTGCAGACTGTCAGCCACTTCCTGTGGCGTTTCATGCAGGTGCATCTGCACGCCAATATCCAGTTGGTTGAGCAGGGCGGCCAGCTTGCCCAGGCTGTCATCCCCCAGCGTATAGGGCGCATGCGGGCCAAGGGCAACGGAGATGCGCGGGTGCGTGCGAAAGTCGTCATGCAGCTCCAGCCCCAGGCGCAGCGCCTCGTCCACATCGCGGACGCCTGGCATCGGGAAATCCGCCACCGGCATGCAGATCTGGGCACGGATGCCGCTGTGATGTACCTGTTCGCAGGCCGTGTGTGGATAAAAGTACATGTCGGAAAAACAGGTCACGCCACTGAGCAGCTGCTCGGCAATGGCCAGCTCGGTGCCGTCGCGGACGAATTCCTCATTGACCCACTGTGACTCGGCCGGCCAGATGTGGTTTTCCAGCCAGCTGTACAGGGGCAGGTCATCGGCCATGCCGCGAAACAGGCTCATGGCTGCATGGCCATGGGCGTTGACCAGCCCGGGAATGACCAGGCTATCGGGCAGCTCCAGTACCCGGCTGTAGCTGTGCCTGAGTGCCCGTTCGCGGGGCGCAAGCAGCGCAATGCGGTCACCGGCAATGGCAATACCGTAGTCTTCCAGCATCACGCCGGCCGGCTCGACCGGTACCAGCCAGCGGGGCAGCAGCAGGGTGTCGTAGCGATTGGGCGTGTTCATGGTGATTCCGTTCCGGTAGGTTGTATGGTGCAAATGTACCTGATGCGGCCAGGGTTTTGTGCTGCCCATGCTTTGTTGTCCGAATACATTCGGTGTATCTGCAGGGTGCGTGTTGTCGTTTGCGACATGTAGGTGCGGATTTATCCGCACACCCCCGTTGGTCGTGTGTTCGAATACATTCGAACCTGCAGATCTGCGCAGCTGTCCGGTTGCCGCTATACTCCGGCGCGGTATGGGTTTGGAGGTGTGCAGATGCGTGAACGGTTGTTGGCGGCGGAGCGTATCCGTCCGCTGAAATGGGAAAATGGCGTGTTGCACCTGCTGGATCAGCGCGTCCTGCCGCTTGAAGAGTGCTGGCTGGAATGCCGTGACGCGGCGCAGACGGCAGCCGCCATCCGTGACATGGTGGTACGCGGTGCACCGGCCATCGGCATCGCCGCAGCCTATGGCGTGGCACTGGCCGCCCGGCAACGGTACGCACAGGATCCGGACAACTGGCAGGCCGTCTTGCAGGCCGACATGCAACTGCTGGCGGCTTCCCGGCCCACTGCGGTGAACCTGTTCTGGGCACTGGAGCGCATGCAGCAGAGGCTGGACAGCCTGCAGCCCGGCAGCTGTCCACTGCAACAGCTCGAAGACACCGCCTGTGCCATCCATGCTGCCGACCGCGAGGCCAATCTTGCCATGGCGGAGCTGGGCATGCAGATCATCCGTCACCATTGCGAGGCACCGCAGCACTTGCTGACCCATTGCAATGCCGGAGCCCTGGCGACCGGCGGCTTCGGTACCGCGCTGGGTGTGATCCGCGCGGCGCACCTGGCGGGGCTGGTCGGTCACGTGCACGCCGACGAAACGCGGCCCTGGCTGCAGGGCTCCAGGCTGACTGCCTGGGAGCTGGCCACGGACGGAGTTCCGGTAAGCATCAATGCGGATTCGGCGGCCGCCCAGCTGATGCGCGAAGGGGACATCACCTGGGTGATTGTCGGTGCCGACCGCATCACCGCCAATGGCGATGTGGCCAACAAGATCGGCACCTATTCGCTGGCGGTGCTGGCCCGTCACCACGAGGTACGGCTGATGGTGGTGGCGCCCAGCTCGACCATCGACATGCAATTGCGCAGCGGTGCGGACATTCCCATCGAGGAGCGCAGTGCCGACGAGTTGTTGAAATTCGCCGGCAAGGCCATCACCACCCCGCTGGCTGCGCACAACCCGGTATTCGATGTGACCCCGGCCAGCCTGGTGGATGTGATTGTCACCGAGCTGGGCGTGGTCGAGCGGCCCGATATGGAGAAAATGCATCGGCTGATGCAGGCAAAGCAACTGCACTAGACGGGCGCTGTTGCGGATGAGGACGGGCGTTCAGGACGTCTTCCGTGGCACGCCTTGCAGGCATTGTCCGATGCAAAGCCGGCATGCTCCGGCAAGCCGCTTTTGTGCTATACTCCGCCGATTCTGGGAAAAGGCCGGAATCGCCTTTTCCACACAGCCAGACTGACTAAGGAACCTCGCTTCCCATGGGTGAACTCGCCAAAGAAATCCTGCCGATCAGCATCGAAGACGAAATGCGCCAGTCCTACCTCGATTACGCCATGAGCGTGATCGTCGGACGTGCGCTGCCCGATGCCCGTGACGGCCTCAAGCCGGTACACCGCCGCGTGCTCTTTGCCATGAAAGAGCTGGGCAATGACTGGAACAAGCCCTACAAGAAGTCCGCCCGTGTGGTGGGTGACGTCATCGGTAAGTACCACCCGCACGGTGACAGTGCCGTATACAACACCATCGTGCGCATGGCGCAGCCGTTTTCGCTGCGCTACATGCTGGTGGACGGGCAGGGCAACTTCGGGTCGGTGGATGGCGACAACGCCGCAGCCATGCGATACACCGAGGTGCGCATGGCCAAGCTGGCGCACGAGCTGCTGGCCGACCTGGAAAAGGAAACCGTCGACTGGGTGCCCAACTATGACGGCACCGAGCAGATTCCCGAGGTACTGCCAAGCAAGGTGCCCAACCTGCTGGTCAACGGTTCCTCCGGTATCGCCGTGGGCATGGCCACCAACATTCCGCCGCACAACCTGGGAGAGGTGATCGACGGCTGTCTGGCGATCATCGACAATCCGGACGTCAGCGTGGACGAGCTGATGCAGTTCATCCCCGGTCCCGACTTTCCGACCGCCGGCATCATCAATGGTCGTGCCGGCATCATCGAGGCGTACCGGACCGGCCGCGGCCGGGTCTACATCCGTGCCCGTGCCGAATTCGAGGACATGGACAAGAGCGGTACCCGCCAGCGGATCGTGGTTACCGAGATTCCCTACCAGGTCAACAAGGCGCGACTGATCGAGAAGATCGCCGAGCTGGTCAAGGACAAGAAGATCGAGGGCATCAGCGAGCTGCGTGACGAGTCCGACAAGGACGGCATGCGCATCGTCATCGAGCTGCGCCGTGGCGAAGTGGCCGAAGTGGTACTCAACAACCTCTACGCCCAGACCCAGATGCAGACCGTGTTCGGCATCAACAACGTCGCCCTGGTGGATGGTCGGCCGCGCCTGCTCAACCTCAAGGACATGCTTGAGGTGTTCGTGCGCCACCGCCGCGAGGTAGTGACCCGCCGTACCGTCTACGAACTGCGAAAGGCTCGCGAACGTGGCCATATCCTGGAAGGCCAGGCGGTTGCGCTGTCCAACATCGACCCGGTGATCGAGCTGATCAAGTCCTCGCCCACGCCGGCCGAAGCCCGGGAGCGCCTGATCGCCACCGCCTGGGAGTCCAGCGCGGTCGCCGCGATGGTCGAGCGTGCCGGTGCCGAATCCTGTCGTCCGGACGAGCTGGACGAGCAGTATGGCCTGCGTGACGGCCTGTACTACCTGTCTCCGGAACAGGCCCAGGCCATTCTGGAACTGCGCCTGCACCGCCTGACCGGCCTGGAACACGAAAAGCTGCTGACCGAGTACCAGGAAATCCTGGAACTGATCGGCGAGCTGCTGGAGATCCTCGGCAGTGAGGAACGCCTGCTGCAGGTGATCCGCGACGAGCTGGCGGAAATTCGCGACGGCTACGGTGACGAGCGCCGCACCGAGATTGTCGCTTCGCAAATGGATTTGACCATTGCCGACCTGATTCCGGAAGAGGAGCGGGTGGTGACCATTTCCCATGGCGGCTATGCCAAAAGCCAGCCGCTGGAAGCCTACCAGGCCCAGCGCCGTGGCGGCCGCGGCCGCTCGGCAACCGGAGTCAAGGAAGAGGACTATGTGGAACACCTGCTGGTAGCCAACAGCCATGCGACCCTGCTGCTGTTCTCCAGCAAGGGCAAGGTGTACTGGCTGCGAACCTTCGAGATTCCGGAGGCCTCGCGCGCCTCGCGCGGACGTCCACTGGTCAACCTGCTGCCGCTGGAAGAGGGCGAGCGCATCACCGCCATGCTGGAGATCGACCTGGAGGCGCTGAACGCCCAGGCCGAAGCCGAAGGGCTGGATGACGAGGATCTGCCGGAGTTGCAGGACATGGCCGAAGAGGTCGATGTGGACGAGACTGTGGATGACCTTGAGTATGACGAGCCGGATGGCGCCTACATCTTCATGGCGACCGCCCGTGGCACGGTCAAGAAGACACCCCTGATCCAGTTCAGCCGTCCGCGCTCCACGGGCCTGATCGCGCTGCGCCTGGAAGAGGGCGACACCCTGATTGCCGCCGCCATCACCGACGGCTCCAGACACGTGATGCTGTTCTCCGATGGTGGCAAGGTCATCCGTTTCAAGGAAGGCCGGGTACGCCCGATGGGCCGCACCGCGCGGGGTGTGCGCGGCATGCGCATGCCGGCCGACCAGCAGCTGATTTCCATGCTCATTCCCGAGCTGGACGCATGGATCCTGACGGCTTCGGAAAACGGCTTCGGCAAACGTACCGCCCTTGAGGAGTTCCCGCTGCGCGGACGTGGCGGCCAGGGTGTCATTGCCCAGGTCTACAACGAGCGCAATGGCAAGTTGGTAGGCGCCATCCAGGTGCAGGACGGTGAGGAGATCATGCTCATTACCGACCAGGGAACCCTGGTGCGCACCCGTGTCGACGAAGTCTCCAGTCAGTCCCGCAACACCCAGGGCGTGACCCTGATCCGCCTGACCAACGGGGAGCACCTGGTCGGCATCGAGCGGGTCCAGGAACCGTCCGGTGACGACGAGGATGCGGCAACGGAAGAGGGTGCGGATCCCGCCGTGGCGGACAACGTGGAACTTGACGACGACCAGGAGTGACCAGCGATGACCACAAGAGCCTTCAATTTTTGTGCGGGACCGGCAGCGTTGCCGGAAGAGGTGCTGAAGCAGGCGCAGGCCGAATTGCTGGACTGGCAGGGACATGGCCTGTCGGTGATGGAAATGAGCCATCGCAGCGACGAGTTCGTGGCCATTGCCGAAACCGCCGAACAGGACCTGCGCGACCTGCTGCAGGTGCCGGACAACTACAAGGTGCTGTTCGTGCAGGGTGGCGCCAGCCAGCAGTTTGCCCAGATCCCGCTCAACCTCATGCCGGAAGGCGGCCTGGCCGACTATGTGGATACCGGCATCTGGTCCAGAAAGGCGATTGACGAGGCGCGCAACTTCGGCAACATCCATGTGGCAGCCAGCGCCAGAGAACAGGACTACTTCGCCATTCCAGGCCAGAACGACTGGCAAACCAGCAAGGATGCCGCCTACCTGCATTACTGCAGCAACGAGACCATCGGTGGCCTGCAGTTCGACTGGATTCCGGACACCGGCGAGGTACCGCTGGTAGTGGACATGTCTTCCGATATCCTGTCCCGCCCCGTCGATGTCAGCAAGTTCGGCATGATCTATGCCGGCGCCCAGAAGAACATCGGCCCCAGCGGTCTGGTGGTGATCATCATCCGCGAGGACCTGCTGGGCCGCGCCCGCGCCGGCTGTCCGACCATGCTGAATTACCGGGTGGCCGCCGAACACGGCTCCATGTACAACACCCCGCCCAGTTTCTCCTGGTACCTGGCCGGCCTGGTGTTCAAGTGGCTGAAAGAGCAGGGCGGCATACAGGCCATGGCCCGCATCAACGAGGAAAAGCAGCGCAAGCTGTACGAATACATCGATGCCAGCGGGCTCTACAACAACCCGGTGGTTCGCAGTGCCCGCTCCTGGATGAACGTGCCTTTCCGTCTGGCCAGCGACAAGCTGGACAGCGCCTTCCTGACCGGTGCCGAAGAGCGCCGGCTGCTGAACCTGAAAGGACATCGCTCGGTGGGTGGCATGCGCGCCTCCATTTACAACGCAGTGCCCATGGCCGCCATTGATGCACTGATCGACTACATGCAGGAATTTGAAAAGGAGCACGGCTAATGAGCGAACAGGAACTGCAGGCCCTGCGGGTACGCATCGACTCTCTGGACAACAAGATCCTTGAGCTGATCAGCGAGCGTGCACGCTGTGCCCAGGAAGTGGGCAAGGTGAAAATGGCCAGCCTGGCCGAAAACGAACAACCCATATTCTATCGCCCCGAACGTGAGGCCCAGGTGCTCAAGCGCATCATGGAGCTCAACCCGGGCCCGCTGGACAACGAGGAAATGGCTCGTCTGTTCCGCGAGATCATGTCCGCCTGCCTGGCGCTGGAGCAGCCGCTGCAGGTGGCCTATCTGGGGCCGGAAGGCACCTTCTCGCACGCTGCGGCGCTCAAGCACTTCGGCCAGTCGGCACATGCCAAGCCGATGGCGGCGATTGACGAGATCTTCCGTGAGGTGATCGCCGGAGCGGTCAGTTATGGTGTGGTGCCGGTGGAAAACTCCACCGAAGGTGCCATCAACCACACGCTGGACAGCTTCCTCGAGCATGACATCGTCATCTGCGGCGAGGTCGAGCTGCGCATCCACCACCACCTGCTGGTGGGCGAGAACACCAAGACCGAGCACATCACCCGCATCTATTCCCATGCCCAGTCGCTGGCCCAGTGCCGCAAGTGGCTGGACGCCTACTATCCGAACGCGGAGCGGGTGCCTGTTGCCAGTAATGCCGAAGCTGCCAAGCGGGTCAAGGGTGAATGGAACAGCGCCGCGATTGCCGGCGACATGGCCGCACAGCTCTACGGCCTGAGCATCCATGCCGAAAAGATCGAGGACCGTCCCGACAACTCCACCCGCTTCCTGGTGATCGGCACCCGTGAGGTACCACCGTCCGGTGACGACAAGACCTCGGTGATCGTTTCGGTCAGCAACAAGCCCGGTGCACTGCACGAGCTGCTGATTCCGTTCCATGACAACGGCATTGACCTGACCCGCATCGAGACCCGCCCGTCACGCAGCGGCAAGTGGTCCTACGTGTTCTTCATCGACTTCCTCGGCCATCTGAGCGATCCGCTGGTCAAGGATGTGCTGGAGAAGATCGTCAGCCAGTCGACCGGAGTCAAGGTGCTGGGTTCGTACCCCAAGGCCGTGCTCTGAAACCGCGAGGGATTCCCTGTGAGTTGTGATTTTTTGCAACTGGCCCGCCAGCCGGTCCAACAGCTGTCGCCCTATGTTCCGGGCAAGCCGGTGGAGGAGCTGGCCCGCGAACTGGGTCTGAATCCGGCCGACATCATCAAGCTGGCCAGCAACGAGAACCCCCTGGGCCCAAGCCCCAGGGTGCTGGAGGCTATCGAAAAGGCGCTGCAGGAGCTGACCCGCTATCCCGATGGTAACGGCTACGTGCTCAAGCAGGCGCTGGCCAGGCACTATGGTCTGGAAGAGAACCGCATCACCCTGGGTAACGGTTCCAACGATGTGCTGGAACTGATCGCCAAGGCCTGGCTGGAGCCGGGCAACAATGCCGTGTTCAGCCAGTACGCCTTTGCCGTCTACCCGATCGCCACGTTGGCGGCAGGTGCGGAGTGCCGTCAGGTTCCGGCCCGTGACTACGGGCACGACCTGGATGCCATGCTGGCCGCCATGGATGAAAACACCCGAGTGGCTTTCATTGCCAATCCCAATAATCCTACCGGAACCTGGTTTGATATCACGGCACTGGAGCGTTTTCTTGAAGCGGTTCCTGAGCATGTGCTGGTGGTGCTGGACGAGGCCTACATCGAGTACGCCTCGGGTTCGGAGCTGCCGGACGGCATCAAGTTCATGGCACGTTTCCCCAATCTGGTGGTTTCCCGCACCTTCTCCAAGGCATACGGACTTGCCGCGTTGCGGGTGGGCTATGCGTTGTCTTCAGCGCAGGTGGCCGAGGTGCTCAATCGTGTCCGTCAGCCATTCAACGTCAACAGCCTGGCGCTGGCGGCAGCCTGTGCTGCACTGGAGGACGAGGATTACCTGTTCCGCAGCCGCCTGGCCAATGACCAGGGCATGCAGCAGCTGGAAAGCGGGCTGGAAGCGCTGGGTCTGGAGTGGATTCCATCACGGGGCAACTTCATTGCCGTCAACTTCAGGCAGGATGCAGCCGCCATCAACCGGGCCCTACTGGAGCGCGGTGTCATCGTGCGCCCGGTAGCCGGTTACGGCATGCCGGAGTTCCTGCGCATCTCCATCGGTACCCACGAAGAAAACGCACGCTTCCTGGGCGTGCTCAGGCAGGTGCTGTCGGATGACGAATGAGGCGGGTGATGCTCCGCTGACCGGCCGGCTGGTTGTGGTCGGCCTGGGGCTGATCGGAGCATCCTTTGCCAGGGCCGTGCGTGAGCAGGGCCTGTGCCGTGAAGTGACCGGCGTGGACAGCGACCCTTCCACCTGTGAGGTCGCGGTACGCGAAGGCATTGTCGACAACGGTCACACCGACCTGTTGCAGGCCTGCACACAGGCCGACGTGATCATGCTGGCCGTTCCCGTGCTGGCCACCGAGCGGATCCTGCACCTGCTGGCGGAACATGACATCGCCAGTCACGCCGTGATCACCGATGTCGGCAGCGTAAAGGGCGCCTTCATCCGCTCTGCCGAGGTTGCCTTTGGCGACTTGCCGCCCAGCCTGGTGCCCGGACATCCGATTGCCGGCTCGGAACGCAGCGGCATTGCCGCAGCCAATGCACGGTTGTTCCAGCAGCACAAGGTCATTCTCACTCCGCATGCGGCCACCAGTCCGGAAGCCCTGGAGCTGGTTACCCGGCTGTGGCAGTGCACGGGTGCCGATGTCGAGCACATGAGCGTGGAACAGCACGACCGGGTGCTGGCGGCCACCAGCCATCTGCCGCATCTGCTGGCCTTCGGGCTGGTGGATTCGCTGGCCCGGCGGGATGAAAACCTGGATATCTTCCGCTATGCGGCGGGCGGCTTTCGCGACTTCACCCGCATCGCCGCCAGTGACCCGCAGATGTGGCACGACATCTTCCTGTCCAACCGCACGGCCGTGCTGCAACAGCTGGATGCCCTGAACGACGACCTGCGCACCCTGCGCCAGGCGGTGGAAGAAGGCGACGGCCGCTACCTGATGGGGGTGTTTACCCGGGCCCGGGTGGCACGTGAACATTTCAATACGATTTTGGCTCAACGGGCGTATATGCAAACCATGTTAGACAAAGAACTCATTTTTATGGCGCAGCCCGGTGGCGGCGTCAACGGCACCATTCGTGTGCCGGGCGACAAATCCATTTCCCACCGCACCATCATGCTGGGCTCCCTGGCCAGCGGCACCACCGAGGTCGAGGGTTTCCTGGAAGGCGAGGACGCCCTGGCCACCATCCAGGCGTTCCGCGATATGGGCGTGGTCATCGAGGGTCCGGTCGAAGGCAGGGTGGTGATTCACGGTGTCGGCCTGGACGGCCTGCAGCCGCCTCCCGGCCCGATCTATGTCGGCAATTCGGGTACCACCATGCGTCTGCTGGCCGGCATCCTCGCTGGCCAGTCATTCGATACCACCCTGACCGGTGACGCTTCTCTGAGCCAGCGTCCGATGAATCGCATTGCCAACCCGCTGCGCACGATGGGTGCGGTGATCGAGACGGCCGAAGAAGGACGCCCGCCACTGACCATCCGTGGCGGCCGGAAACTGTCCGGAATCCATTACGACATGCCGATGGCCAGTGCCCAGGTCAAGTCCTGTCTGCTGCTGGCCGGCATGTATGCCTCCGGCAGCACCTCGGTCACCGAGCCGGCCCCGACCCGCGACCACTCCGAGCGCATGCTGCAGGGCTTCGGCTATCCCGTCGAGGTGCACGGCTCCACGGCACGGATCCAGAGTGGCCACCAGCTGCGGGCCACCCGCATCGAGGTGCCGGCGGACATTTCCTCGGCAGCCTTTTTCATGGTGGCAGCCAGCATCGCCGAAAACGCCGACCTTCTGCTCGAGCATGTCGGCATCAACCCGACCCGCACCGGCGTGATCGACATTCTCAAGCTGATGGGTGCGGACATCAGCATCGAGCGCGTACGCGAAGTGGGCGGCGAGCGGGTGGCCGATATCCGTGTGCGCAGTGCACAGCTGAATGGCATCGAGATTCCGGAGGAGCTGGTACCGCTGGCGATTGACGAGTTTCCGGTGCTGTTCATCGCCGCCGCCTGCGCGCAGGGCCGTACTGTATTGCGTGGCGCGGAAGAGCTGCGCGTCAAGGAGTGCGATCGCATCGAGGTGATGGCGGACGGCCTGCGTACCCTGGGTGTACAGGTGGAAACCCTGCCGGACGGCATCATCATTGATGGTGGTCCCATGGGAGGTGGCGAGGTCTGGGCGCATGGCGACCACCGCATTGCCATGTCCTTCAGCGTGGCTTCGCTGCGTGCCAGTCAGCCGATCCGCATTCACGGCAGCCAGCATGTGGCCACATCGTTTCCGAATTTCCTGCAACTTTGCGCCCGTCTGGGCATGCGTGTCAGCGCGGAGGTTGGCGAATGAACCAGGCAGCAGTCATCACCATCGACGGCCCAAGCGGATCCGGCAAGGGCACCATTACCGGACTGGTCGCCGCCCAGCTGGGCTGGCATGTACTGGATTCCGGCGCGATCTACCGGGTTCTCGCCTTTGCGGCGGAACAGTCCGGCATCGCTCCTGATAACGAGGCCGCGCTGCGTGCCATGGCCCTGCAACTGCCGGTCGAGTTCGTGAACGGCAGGATCCTGCTCGATGGAGCGGACATCAGCCGTGCCATCCGCAACGAGAGTGTGGGTGGCTACGCCTCGCAGATCGCCGTCCTGCCCGGGGTCCGTGAGGGCCTGTTGCAGCGCCAGCGCGATTTCAGGCAGGTACCTGGGCTGGTGGCCGACGGTCGCGACATGGGTACCGTTGTCTTCACGGATGCCAGCCTGAAAATCTTCCTTACCGCGAGCGCCGAGGAACGTGCACGCAGACGCTATCTGCAGTTGAAGGAGGCTGGCGTTTCTGTTAATCTTCCCGATCTTGTGGAAGAGATTCGCGCGCGCGACGAGCGTGACATGAACCGTGAAGTGGCTCCGCTGCAACCGGCCGATGATGCCGTCGTGCTGGACTCGACAACCCTGACCATCGAGCAGGTGGTCGAGCGGGTGCTGGCCGAGGCCACCGCAAGGGGCCTGACCGGCTGAATCTTTCATGAAGCAGGACAGGGAACAGCCCAGACAGCGTTGTCCCTGTTTTTTTATCAATAAACCCGCATTGTCTGGAATGTGGACGGGCCAAACGGCCCTTTAATCAGCAGGATTAAACATGAGCGAAAGCTTTGCAGAACTTTTTGAAGAAAGCCTAAAATCCCTGGACATGCAGCCAGGTTCCATCATCACCGGTATCGTGGTTGACATCGATGGTGACTGGGTAACCGTACATGCAGGCCTGAAGTCCGAGGGCATCATCCCCGTTGAGCAGTTCTACGACGAAAACGGCGATATGACCATTGCGGTGGGTGATGAAGTCAGCGTTGCGCTGGATGCCGTGGAAGATGGTTGGGGTGAAACCCGCCTGTCCCGTGAAAAAGCCAAGCGCGCCGAGTCCTGGCTGGTTCTGGAAGCCTCTTTCAACGCAGAAGAAGTGGTTAAGGGTGTTATCAATGGCAAGGTCAAGGGTGGCTTCACCGTTGACGTCAATGGTATCCGTGCGTTCCTGCCAGGCTCCCTGGTAGACGTGCGCCCTGTGCGTGACACCACCCATCTGGAAGGCAAAGAGCTGGAATTCAAGGTCATCAAGCTGGACCAGAAGCGCAACAACGTGGTGGTTTCCCGCCGCAGCGTTCTGGAAGCTGAAAACAGTGCCGAGCGCGAAGCCCTGCTGGAGAACCTGCAGGAAGGCCAGACCATCAAGGGTATTGTCAAGAACCTCACCGACTACGGTGCCTTCGTTGACCTGGGCGGCGTAGACGGTCTGCTGCACATTACCGACATGGCCTGGAAGCGCATCAAGCACCCAAGCGAAATCGTCAACGTTGGCGACGAGATCGACGTCAAGGTGCTGAAGTTCGACCGCGAGCGCAACCGCGTCTCCCTGGGTCTGAAGCAGCTGGGCGAAGATCCATGGGTAGCCATCACCTCCCGTTACCCGGAAGGTACCCGCGTCATGGCCAAGGTCACCAACCTCACCGACTACGGCTGCTTCGCCGAGCTGGAAGAGGGTGTCGAAGGCCTGGTACACGTGTCCGAAATGGACTGGACCAACAAGAACATCCACCCATCCAAGGTGGTTCAGGTGGGTGACGAGGTTGAAGTCCAGATTCTGGATATCGACGAAGAGCGTCGCCGCATCTCCCTGGGTATCAAGCAGTGCAAGGCCAACCCATGGGAAGAGTTCTCCAGCCAGTACAACAAGGGCGACAAGATCTCCGGCACCATCAAGTCCATCACCGACTTCGGTATCTTCATCGGTCTGGATGGCGGCATCGACGGCCTGGTTCACCTGTCCGACATCAGCTGGCACGAAGCCGGTGAAGAGGCGGTTCGCAACTACAAGAAGGGCGACGAGCTGGAGACAGTCATCCTGTCCGTTGACCCGGAGCGCGAGCGCATCTCCCTGGGCATCAAGCAGCTGGAAGACGACCCGTTCTCCAACTACGTGTCCCTGAACGAGCGCGGCAGCGTGGTGCGTGGCACCATCAAGGAAGTCGACGCCAAGGGTGCCGTTGTGGTGCTGGCTGACGATGTGGAAGCCTACCTGCGTGCCTCCGAGATCAGCCGTGACCGCGTGGAAGATGCACGCAACGTGCTGAACGAAGGCGAAGAGGTTGAGGCCAAGATCATCAACATCGACCGCAAGTCCCGCGTGATCAACCTGTCCATCAAGTCCAAGGATGTCGAGGACGAGAAGGACGCCATGCGTGAACTGCGTATGCAGGAAGCCGAAGCTGCCGGTCCGACCACCATTGGTGATCTGATCCGTCAGCAGATGGAAGGCCAGAACTGATTCTGGATACCACCATCAGGAAAAGGGGATGCTAGCATCCCCTTTTTTGTTTCTGTCAGAAGGAAAGTGAGCGATGCTGCATTGCCGTCTTTTCAGCACCCTGGGCTGCCATCTGTGTGAGCTGGCCGAGTTGGAGTTGCAACCGCTACTGGGCCTGCTGCCCTTGCAGATCGAGTGGGTGGACATCGCGGAGCGCGAGGACTGGGTGGAACGCTATGCCGTGCACATACCGGTATTCGTGCGCCTGGATACCGGGGCCGAACTGTTCTGGCCGTTCACCACGGAACAGGCCTGGCACTTCTGCACACAGCAGGGGCAAGAGAGCCAGCAATAGCCTTTCGCCTGTTACCGCTTGCCACTGTGCCAGCTGCGGAGATGGTTCCGGCAACGGAGAGGGAAGGAAGGGCAGGAGCGTCACTCCTGCAAATGCCCCAGTGCCTCGTACAGCACCTCGATGACACGATCGATATCCTCGCCGCTCAGGCTTCCGGTATCCAGCTGTATGGAGAAGCCGTCCAGCTCGTGCGCCAGGTAGCTGCTGCTGGGTCCCAGATCACGACGGTAGTCGATGATCTGGTAGATCTGCACGGGCCGCGCAAAACCCTTGACCTGGATGTTGCCCTTGTCGCGGCCCATCACTTCATCCTTGACCAGACTGTAGGTTTCACCTGACACCAGAATCTCGTCCGAGCCTGCCGCATTTTCCAGCCGGCTGGCCAGGTTCACTTCGCGGCCGATTACCGTATAGTCCCTACGGGTATCCGCACCAAAGGTACCGACCGTGCAGTAACCCGTGTTGATGCCCATGCGGATTTCTAGCCGTTTGTTGATCCCCTGGGCCTGCCATTGCTGACGCAAGACCTTCATGTGCCTGCGCATTTCCAGTGCCATGGAGACGGCCGCCATGGCATCGTTCTTGGAACCCTTGCTGTACGGGTCGCCAAAGAACACCATGATGCTGTCGCCGATGAACTTGTCGATGGTACCGCCATGACGAATGGCGATCTCGCTCATCTCGCTCAGATAGCCGTTGAGGATTTCAGCCAAATCCTCGGGTTCCAGCTCTTCCGACAGGTCGGTGAAGTCCTTGATGTCCGAGAAGAACACGGTGAGTTTCTTGCGCTGGGTTTTCAGCAGGTTTTCCGGCTGGCCGCTGAATGCCATGTGCCACACCTGGGGTGACAGATACTTGGCCAGTCCTTTGGCCAGGCTTGCCTGTTTTTCCTGCTCGATGCTGTACAGCTCCTGCATGTTGGCAATCTGCTGGTTGTGTTTGCGGAGGGTGTAGGCAACCAGGGCAAGCTCGATCATCATGCACAGCAGGCTGACCAGCGCGGTATACAGGGGGGTGTCAAAGACAGGCCGGAAACCGGCGACCAGGAATACCAGGCCGCAGCCTGCCGCCACCATGACCAGCGCCTGTATGGCCTGGATCAGCTGGTTGCGCAGCACCAGGTAGAACAGCAGCAAGGCGAGCAGCGCCAGTGCGGGAATCAGTGACAGGCTCATGACGCCTATGGCGACGCCATAGCCGAAAGAGTCGGCCATCAGCAGCGTGCTGTGGATACGGCCCGGTGTCCAGCTCTGCTTCAGGCTGCCGGCCAGAAAGTGGCTGATGTGGGGAAACAGCAGCATGTAAAAGGCAAGCAGGATGGCCGGAGCCTGAAAGTGGTTTTCCAGCCAGCCGGTAAGCAGGATCAGGGCCACGCCTAGATGGGCAAGCGCCCTTAGTGGATAGATGCTGACATCCTGCCTGCAAAGATCGTCGCCCGTTAGCAGTTTGCTATATTCCACCAGATTGTTTCCTCATCGATACAGCATAATGAAGCTGCGCTATCGCACGCCGGCTCCTTTATCACTGGTTGCATCCATGCGTTACGGCTGTGACAATTACAGTCTCGGCAGAATTGAATGTCAATCTGACATCAGTAGAACTCTGCCCATGTTCTTCTGCACAATCGTAAAGTATAACCGTTTATCAGGACTGGCGGTTGGCCCGCCAGAAACAAATATTGCCCGTCCGGGCCTCTGGAGTAGTCATGAATCCCGCATTGCAACTATTGCTGGAAAGAAGTTCCTGTCCACGCTTGCAGGCACCCGCCCCGGATCCTGCCCAGCTGGAGTTGATGTTCCGGGCAGCCGTGCGCGCGCCGGATCATGGGCATTTGCGTCCCTGGCGGTTTCTGGTCGTGCAGGGTGATGGGCTGCATGCACTGGGCGAACTGTACGCAAAGGCGTTGTTGTCTTCCAGTCCGGACGCCACGCAGGAACAACTCAAGCGTGTCCGCAGCATGCCGTTGCGTGCTCCGATGATTGTGGTACTGGTTGCCTGTCTGCAGGAGCACCCCAAGGTACCGGAGTACGAACAGTTGATTGCTGCCGGCTGTGCCGGGCATGGCATGCTGCTGGCTGCCCAGGCACAGGGAATGGGCGCGTTCTGGAGGTCGGGCGAGATGTGTGAGCACAGCCATGTCCACAAGGGGCTCGAGCTGCAGGACAACGAGCGGATCATCGGTTACATCTATCTGGGCACGCCATGCCCGGAGTCACGCCAGCATGCGGGCCCCGATCCGGCCGGTTTCGTCAGCAGCTGGCCGCCAGCCTAGCCGGGTACCGCGCCGGCAGGCAGCTCGATGCAGGCCACGAAACCTCCTTCTGCGTGGTTTTCCAGCAACAGCCTGCCATTGAGCTGCTCGGCGCAGCGTCTGGCAATGGTCAGGCCCAGCCCATAGCCGTTTCCGTTCTGTCCGGCTGCCCGTACAAAGGGCTGGGTCAGCTGGGCGAGCATCTTTTCATCCACCCCCGGCCCATGGTCGCGCACACAGATGAGCAACCGGCCATCAGCCTGCCGGGCATACATCTCGATGGGCAGGCCGGGCGGGTTGAAGCGCAATGCATTGCGCAACAGGTTGTCCAGTGACCGTTGCAACAGGCGCTCGTCCGTGCGGGCGGCCAGCAGGGCAGGGCATTGCACCTTGACCTCCTGCTCCGGTGCGAGCAACTGTGCATCGTCGGACAGGCCATGCAGCAGGTCCGGAACCGACAGCATTTCCAGCTCCGGACTGGCCTGCTCCAGCCGCGCGAGAGTGAGGATCTCGTCAATCAGCTGGTCCAGACGTTCACATTCCAGGGCCAGTTTGGGCCAGAGCTCCTGCCGCTTCTCTTCATCGGCACGCTCGGCCAGCGCCAGGCCGACCTGCAAGCGTGCCAGCGGCGAGCGCAGCTCATGGGATACATCACGTAACAGCTGACGCTGGCTTTTCAGCATGCCTTGCAACCGCTGGCCCATGCGGTTGAAGTCGGCTGCCAGCACACCCAGTTCGTCACGCCTGCGCGCCAGCCGCGCCAGGCTGTCCTGCTGATAGGCGGTTTCACCCAGCTCGTGCACTGCATGACGCAGGCGCATCAGGGGACGGGTAAAGGACAGGGTCAGCAACAGGCTGACCAGGGTGATCACCAGAATGGCAATGATCAGCATGGCAAAGGGACCCAGCCCGCGGCTGTAATGCCATTTGGCCATTTCGGCAGGCGGTACCCGGTAGACGAACAGCAGGTGCTGTTCGGGGTTGAGCCTGACCTCCTGGGTCAGGCGCCGCCAGGTGGAGCGGTGCAGCTCCTGCGTCCGGTCCATGGAGGCGTTGTTGCGCGTGCGGCTGTTCGAGGCGATCAGCTGGCCATCCTCGGCAAACACCTGCACATCGATATGATGCTCGCGCCGGCTCTGTTGCAAGACCTGCTGGGCCGAACGCAGATCACCCTGGCTGTAGTGTCCCAACCACTGACCGGACAGGTCCTTGAGCCCGGGGTGCTGGGAAAGCACCCAGCTGTCCTGATTGAACAGGCGGGTGATCAGGAAGGTCAGGGCCCCGGTCAGTACCAGGGCCAGCCAGAAGGCACCAAGAATGCGCCAGAAAATCGATCTCATGTGTGCTCTTTCAACAGCAAAGCCGCCAGCTGAAAGCAGCCGGCGGCAGAGTGGTGGTTCGGGAATCAGCGTGCATCACGTCTGTACTGGTTGTGCTGCTTGTGCTGTTTATGTTGCCTGTGCTGTTTGTACTGCTTGTTCTGCATGCCTTGCTGCTTCTTGCCTTGCATGCCGCGCTTGTCCTGCTTGTGTTGTTTGTTGTGCCGCTTGTCAGTCCGCTGGTTGTGTTTGTGCATGCCACGCTTGTCTTCGCGGTCATTGCGCTTGAATTTCTGGCGCTTGTCATTCGGCCTGTTTGCCTTGTAGCCATCCTTCTTGCCGGCGTTCTTGTAACCGCGCTGGTTTTGCATGGATTCGCGGCGCTGGTCCTGCATCAGCCTGCGCTGCTCAAGGTGACGGTCAAAGGCTTTCTGCTGGTCCGGCTTGAGCATCTTGCGCAGGTCCTGATGATGACGCTTGCTGTGCTGCTCCTGTCGGGCACGCCAGTCGTCACGCGGCATGTCCGGTTTGTTGCGGTATGCCTCGCGCTGTTTCTGCTGTTCGGTCCAGTAGGCATTGCGCTTTTCCATGAACTTCTTGCGCTGTGCCTCATCGAGTCTGAGTTCCTCGGCCCACTGCTGGTTCGAATGCTGCCATTGGCGGCGCATCTCTTCCTTGTTGAGGTCAGCAGCCTGGGCGGTAATGGCCAGGGGCATCAGGGCAGCAAAGGCAAGGGCGGTCAGTTTGGTACGCATGGTGTCTCTCCTTGTGTCTTTCCGGTGATCCGGCTTGGGACACAGTATGCCGTGCTGGATGTAAAGTGCAGTCAGTGCTGTGTAAAGTGCAGGTAAAGCCAACGGCCGCTCTGTAAAGATAGCGGCTGAAGCCGCCGGCTAGCTTTCTTCGCCGGCGGTATACAGGTAGCCGCGCCCACGAATGGCAACGATGCGCGGCTCGCCGTTGGTGTTGGGGCCCAGCTTGCGTCTCAGGTTGCTGACATGCATGTCGATGCTGCGGTCGTAGAGTGTCAGCTTGCGGTCCAGCGCACGCTCGGTGAGTTCGTGCTTCTCGATGGGCTCTTCCGGCTGGCTGAGCAGAACCTCGAGGATCTTGCCCTCGGAGACGGTCAGACTGACCTCCTCGTCGCCAAGTATGACGGTGCCCCGTGCCGGGCTGTATTCCAGGTCGGCATAGCGGAGCAGGGCAGGGGTTCCCGCCGTTTCGACCGGTGTCTGGCTGCGCCGCAAAACGGCTTTCAGGCGTGCGGTCAGTTCGCGGGGATCGCAGGGCTTGGACAGATAGTCATCGGCACCCAGCTCCAGACCCAGAATGCGGTCGGTCGGCTCGCCACGCGCCGACAGCATGACTACCGGCAGTTCCGCATGGCTGGTGCGCAGTGTGCGCAACAGCTCCAGGCCATTGCCGTCGGGCAGCATCACATCGAGCACCACGGCTTCGGGTAGTTCCGCCTGTTGCAGGCGGTGCAGGGCACTGGCCGTATCGTGCAGTGCCTCGACCCGGAAACCGTCCTGCTCCAGCCAGGTGCCCAGCAGCATGCAGAGCTCCTGGTCGTCATCAACCAGCAATACGTGACTCATGTTGGCCGTCATCTATCGTTACCGTGGGAAAACCTGCTTGAACGGGCGAATGCTGACTTCCTTGTATACGCCTGCGGCCACGTAGGGGTCTGCATCCGCCCACTCCTGCGCCGCCTGTAGCGAAGCGAACTCGGCCACCACCAGGCTGCCACTGAAGCCTGCCGCACCGGGATCCTCACTGTCGATGGCAGGTGTCGGTCCGGCCAATACCAGACGACCCTGTTCCTGCAGCCTTTCCAGACGTTCCAGGTGGGCAGGGCGGGCAGCCAGCCGCTGTTCCAGGCTATCGGCTATATCCGTGGCGAAAATGGCATACAACATTTCAGTGCTCTCCCGACGAACCTTGTGGCTGTTCCTGCATGTGGCGCGCGATGTAGATACCCTGCAGGATAATGAAAATGACGGTCATGGCCAGACTGCCGAAAACCTTGAAGTCCACCCAGATCTCATGAAAGGTGAAGGCTACAAACAGGTTGGCCGCACCGGCAATGATGAAAAACAGGATCCAGGCAATATTGAGCCTGTGCCAAATGGCATCCGGCAACTCGATGGCATGTCCCATCATGCGCTGGATCAGTGGTTGCTTGCCAATGAAATGGCTGCCGAGGAAACCCAGTGCAAACAGCCAGTTGACCACCGGCGCCTTCCATTTGAGAAAGGTCTCGCTATGAAAGGCCAGGGTGAGGCTGCCAAATACCAGGCAGCCGATCAGGGTCAGCCACTGGCCTTTCTCCAGGCGCTTCTGGATCAGGAAAAGCGTTCCGTATACCAGAATCGAACTGGCAATCAGCACAGCGGTGGCGCTGAAGATGCCGCCCAGCGTCCAGCTTTGGCCGAGCAGTTCCAGCTCGCGCGGCTCCAGTTTGAAAACGATGAAAAACAGCAGCAGTGGGATAAAATCGATAAACTGTTTCACGGTATCAGCCAAATCACTGTGGAAGAGGCATAATATAGCAGATACCAACCATCACCATAACGAGGAGTAGCTGCAATCAGCACGTCCAGCGCCACAGTCAGTCCCTTCATCATCGACCTGCATTGCCACAGCACCGCCTCGGACGGCGCCCTGGAGCCGACAGAGCTGGTGCGCCGTGCCCATGCGCGCGGCATCCGCATTCTTGCGCTGACCGATCATGACACGCTGAAGGGGATCCCCGAAGCCCGTGCCACCTGCAACGAACTGGGCATGCATCTGGTCAACGGCATCGAGCTGTCCTGCAGCTGGGGTTCCAGTACCATCCATGTGCTCGGCTATGACTTCGATCTGCACAATCCCGAACTGGATGCCCTGGTCCGGCAACTGCATGACAGCCGCTGGTTGCGTGCCCGCAAGATTGCCGATCGCCTGGCCGGCAAGGGCATGAACAATGCACTGGAGGGTGCCTGTGCGCTGCTGGAAGGGCCCGGCCAGGACGGGCAGCCCCCGGGAAGGCCGCACTTTGCCGAACATCTGGTCCGTTCCGGGCTGGTCCGTGATCATGGTGAGGCGTTCAGGAAGTGGCTGGGAGCCGGCAAGATCGGCGATGTACGGCAGTTCTGGCCGCCCATGGAAGAGATCATGCAGGCGCTCAAGGCAGCGGGGGCATGGATCAGCCTGGCGCATCCGTATCAATACAACCTTACCCGCAGCAAACGCCGGCGTCTGGTCCGGGAGTTCATGGAACTTGGCGGCCATGCCCTGGAAGTCAGCAACGGACTGCAGCCGCCGGAGCAGGTGGGTACCCTGGCCGTGATGGCCCGTGAATTCGGCCTGGAAATCACCGCCGGCAGCGATTTTCATGCACCACACCAATGGTCCGAGATCGGTCTCTACCGTGCGCCGGCCGAGGATCTTGCGCCCCTGTGGCAACGTTTTACCATACCGGCCTCACAGCTTGAGCCGGCACCTGGAGTTTGACCATGAAGTTTTTTCAGATTCACGCAGAAACCCCGCAAGCCCGCCTGGTTCGCCAGGTGGCGGATGTGATCCGCAAAGGGGGGGTCGTCATCTATCCGGCTGACAACTCCTATGCGCTGGGTTGTGGAGTGGGGGAGAAGGCAGCTCTGGACCGGATTCGCCAGATCCGCAAGCTGGATGACAAGCACAACTTCACCCTGATGTGCCGCGACCTGTCCGAGCTGGGCCTGTATGCCAAGGTGGGCACCAGTGCCTTTCGCCTGCTGAAAGCGCACGTGCCGGGCCCCTATACCTTCATCCTGAGCGCCACGCGCGAGGTTCCGCGCATGCTGATGCATCCGAAAAGGCGCACCATCGGTCTGCGTGTACCCGCCAACCCCATTGCCCAGGCACTCCTGCAGGAACTGGGCGAGCCCATGATGAGCGTCAGCCTGATCATGCCCGGCGAAACCGAGCCGATGAGCGATCCCTACGAGATCCGCGACCTGCTGGAAAGCCAGGTGGACCTGATCATCGATGGCGGCTACGGCACCTACGAAGCATCCACCGTGATCAGTCTGGTGGACGAGCAGCCGGAAGTCATCCGCTTCGGCAGCGGCGACGCCAGCGCTTTTCTGGATTCCTGAAATTGACCGGCGCATCCATGGCAACCGGACCGGGAGAGCAACTGCCCCTGGCGCTGGTCTACGGCGAGGCGCTGACCCGCTTGCCGCAGGATCTCTATATCCCGCCGGATGCGCTGGAGATCATCCTTGATGCCTTCGAAGGCCCGCTGGACCTGCTGCTGTACCTGATCCGCAAACAGAACATCGACATCCTCGACATACCGGTGGCCGATATCACCCGCCAGTACATGCAGTATGTCGAGCTGATGCGTGCCACACGGCTGGAACTGGCCGCCGAATACCTGGTGATGTCGGCCATGCTGACGGAAATCAAGTCGCGCATGCTGCTGCCCAGGCATCAGACCGGCGATGATGACGAGGAAGACCCGCGAGCCGAGCTGGTGCGCCGGCTGCAGGAGTACGAGCGTTTCAAGGAGGCTGCCGAAAAAATGGACAGACTGCCCAGGGTAGGGCGTGATGTTTTTCTTCCGCTGATCCGTGTCACCCATGTCCACAGCAATGCGCCGCATCCGGATGTGGGTATGGACGAGCTGCTGCAGGCGCTGGCGGATGTGCTCAAGCGGGCAGACATGTATGAAAGCCACCAGGTGAGTCGCGAAACCCTGTCGACCCGGGAGCGCATGGGCATGGTGCTGGAAAAACTGCGCGGTAACAGCGATTTCGTGCCATTCCGGGAGTTTTTCAGCATGGAAGAAGGGCGACTCGGTGTGGTGGTCACCTTCATGGCGATCCTGGAGCTGGTCAAGGAAAGCCTGGTCGAGCTGGTGCAGAACCAGCCCTATGCGGAAATTCATGTACGGATGAACCAGTCATGACAGAGGAAGCTGGAGGGCTGCCCGACATCATTCAGGCACTCCTGATCGCGCACGGCAAGTCCTTGAACTTGCAGCAGTTACAGGGACTCATGGAGCCGGAGCGGCTTTCCGCGGGCCAGCTCCAGGAAGCCCTGGAGCAGCTTGGCCGACAACTGGAAAACGGCCCATTGCAGCTGGAAAAGGTGGCCAGTGGTTACCGCCTGCAGATCCATGGCCGCTACAACACCTACATCGAGCGTCTGTGGGAGGAGCGTCCGCAGCGGTATTCGCGGGCCATGCTGGAAACCCTGGCGCTGGTTGCCTATCGCCAACCGGTCACCAGGGGCGAAATCGAGGATGTGCGTGGGGTATCCGTCAGCAGTCACATCATCCGCACGTTGCAGGAACGCGACTGGATCAAGGTGGTTGGCCACAAGGAGGTACCGGGCCGGCCGGCCTTGTTTGCCACGACCCGCACATTCCTGGATTACTTCAATCTGCAAAGCCTGCAGGATCTGCCGCCGCTGAAGGAAGTACGCGACCTGAGCGCTGCCTTTGAGCAATTGCAGGACAGCTTGCTGGAACAGCAGCAGACTGCCGGCAAGAGTCTCGAGATTCCCGAAGAGGAACAGGTTGCCGTACAGGAGCTGAGTTTCAGTCACTTGCTGGCGGAACTGGAGCGCATGGAAAGCAACCTGAAAACGGATTTCGAGGATTTGCTGCCGGAGCAGGAAGAGCAACAGGAAGAACAGCAAGAAACCGGATCGTCCTGAGCATCCGGGAAAGCACCTTTCGAAGTCATAATAGATATTATGTTAAATTGACTGTGCGATTCCATTGCCTGGCTTTCTTCCGTCAATACGCATTACCGAAAACCTGCATCCCCCTGCACCTTTCCGTGCAACAAATCACCGCACTGCTGCACGGCTTCGCAGCCTGTTATCCTTGTCCGACCGACTTTTCTCATCCGATAAGGAAATTGCCGACCCATGTCATCCCTTCATGCATTCAAGGCCATTCTTCTGGCTGTCTCCCTGTCTCTTGCCGGCGGAATCGTCCATGCTGCAGAACAGGAACATCACGGTGACAAGGTTGCACCTGTGGCGACTTTGAACAATCTGGCCATCGGCCAGCCCTGGTCACGGGCACTGCCGCCCACCGTTCAGACCGGTGCCGCCTACGTGAGCATCGCCAATCTTGGCAAGACGGCTGACCGGCTGACCGGTGCGGCTTCCAGCGCGGCCGACAAGGTGGAGCTGCATGCCCACCTGCTGCAGGGAGATTTGCTGCGCATGGTGGCGGTGGACAGCATCGAGGTTCCCGCCAAAGGCATGCTGGAGCTGGCGCCGGGTGGCTACCACATCATGTTGATCGGTCTGAAACAGCCGCTGCGTGAAGGTGAGCGCTTCCCTATCCGGCTGGAGTTTGAAAAAGCTGGCGCCCTGGAGCTTGAAGTGGAAATTCGCAGCCCGGATGCAGGCACGGCAGCGGAGCACCTGCACCACTGACTGACCGATGCCGGCACCTGCTGCTGGCCCGGATCCGATCCCTGGTAAAACGGCTGCCTTGAGGATTACCTACAAGGCAGCTACATGGATTTCACTTTTGAATCAACGTGTTGCGCTGCGCATGGTGACAAATTCCTCGGCAGCAGTCGGGTGAATGCCGATGGTGTCGTCAAATACCGCCTTGGTGGCTCCCGCCTTGAGTGCCACGGCCAGACCCTGGATCAATTCGCCGGCATCCGGCCCCACCATGTGACAGCCAAGCACCCGGTCGGTTTTCCTGTCGACAACCAGTTTCATGAAGATGCGCTCCTGCACGTCGGAAAAGCTCAGCTTCATGGGACGGAACCGGCTGGTGAAGATGCTCACCTCATGGCCGGCTTCCAGTGCCTGTTCCTCGGTCAGCCCCACAGTGGCGATATTGGGCAGGGTGAATACCGCGGTAGCGATGTTTTCATAGCTGACCGGCTTGTACTCGTCCGGCTTGAACAGGCGACGTGCCACGGCCATGCCTTCTGCCAGGGCAACCGGGGTTAGCTGTGGTCCCGCGATCAGGTCGCCGATGGCCAGGATACCCGGCTGGCTGGTTTCATAGCGTTCGTTGACGGCAATCAGGCCGTGCTCATCCAGCTGCACGTTGACGCTTTCCAGTCCCAGGTTGTCCAACATCGGGCGGCGGCCAATGGCGCCGAACACGCAGTCCACTTCCAGCTCGCGCCCATCTTCAAGTATCACTTTAAGGCTGCCGTCTTCATTTTTTTCAACGGCTTGCAGGTTGGTATTGAAGTGAAGTCTCACCCCCTTCCCTGCCATCAGATCACGCATGTGCTCGCGGACTTCCTGATCGAAACCACGCAGGAAGAGATCGCCGCGATAGGAAACATGGGTCTCGCTGCCCAGTCCGTTGAAGATGGAAGCGAACTCCAGGGCAATGTAGCCGCCGCCGATCACCAGCACCCTCCCGGGCTGCTCATCCAGAAAAAATACCTGGTTGGAATCGGTGATGTGTTCCTTGCCCGGAATATCCGGCACCACTGGCCAGCCACCGGTCGCCAGCAGAATGTGCTCTGCCGTATGGACCTTGCCGTTGACTTCCACCTTGTGTGGCCCGACCACCCGCGCATGGCCATTGAGCAGGGTCACCCCGCCATTTTGCAGCAGCTGTCCGTAAATGCCGTTGAGCCGGCCGATTTCACGGTTCTTGTTCTCGATCAGCGTTTTCCACTCAAAACCCTTGGCAGCGGCATCCCAGCCAAAACTGCGGCTCAGGGCGATATCCTCGCTGCTGTGTGCGGCGTAGGACATGAGCTTTTTCGGCACGCAACCCACATTCACGCAGGTTCCGCCCAGATAACGGCTTTCCGCAACGGCCACCCGTGCACCGAAACCGGCCGCAAAACGGGAGGCACGCACACCACCGGAACCGGCACCAATCACGAACAAATCAAAATCATGGCTCATGGACAACTCCTGACAATGCAATCCCGGTATAATAACAGATGCCGGCAGTCGTTTAGTGCCGACAACCTCAATCGAACACCAGGCAGCAGGGCTGGTTTTGCGGAGAAGATGCTTTGGCCTATATCGCGATTTTGCTGATTGCCGCCGCTTTCATCGGCGGCTGGTGGTACACCGTGCGCACCCTCAAGGATATGGGGCCGCTGATGCCGCACCTGCTGGGAATTCCGGTTGGTTTTGTGGCCATGTTCTGTGTAGCCGCCATCTGTTTCTTTTTCGGCATCATCAGTATCTAGCGGCCTGTTGGATCCAGCCTGATCTCTACGGCAGACAGCGATCTCTCATGCCAGTGCCTGCCCCGCTTCCGGATGCAATTCGCTGAAGCGGTCAAATGCCTGGGCCATTTTGATGTCGTACTGGTTTTTCTCGTAGGCAGGGCCGTTGTAGTACTTGGCAAAGAGGGCCCACTGCGAATTCTTTAATGCCTTGTGCAGAACCTGATCCGTCTCGATGAAACGCACAAAGGCTTCCAGCTGGCGGGACTCGCCCTCCTCCATGCTGGCAACGAACGACTGCACACTGTCGTAGCCGAGGCGCTTCCAGTGGTGACCCATGATCTGGAAGAGTCCATAGCTGGCCGACTCGAGTGCGGCACTGTCGTGGACGGTCCGTGCCCTGTTGAGCCGTTCCCACTCCCTGCTGCCACCCAGATAGCCGCCAGCCGAAGGATTGATGATGTCCGGATGCCTGCTTGCCAGCGCATCGATGTCGGCCTGGGAATATCCATGAGCCTGCAGGCGCCTGCGCATGACATGGCGCTCGAACAGAATGATCAGTGAACCGTCCGCATTGAATCCCCTGCCCCGGGATTCCACACTGTTGACCGCCATGACCGAGGCCACGGGCACTCCCAGCCGGAGTGCCGCCCGCTCGATGTCGGCGTGGGTCAGCAGTTCGCCCCGGTCCTCCTTGGGGCTGTATAGTGCCAGTTCGGTCTTGGGGCCATAGATCCCGTCTTCCACCAGACCGCTTTGCCGCTGGAAGCGGGCGACGGCAGCAGCGGTTTTGGGACCGTAAATGCCATCGATCTCAAGCGGGAACCCTGCCTGGACCAGCGCGCTTTGCAGGCGGCTCACTTCAGTTCCCTTGTCACCTTTTCTCAGGATCATGCATCTACCCTCCGGTGGCGGCTTGCCGGGGCGATAGGCCCCGGGTACTTGTCCAGCAGCTGCCTGCAGCACGCGCAAACACCGAAAATGCTCCACGAGTCCTGCATTGGCCAACTGCCTGGATGACATGCTTCCAGTGTCTGTTTTTTACAGCCACTTGTCCATGTTGCCCTGTGCAAACAGGCAATTTTTAATCGACAAAGTTGCGGCGGTTGCGGAACGGGCCGCATCGACGGTGCGGCGCCCGCTTCGTGCAAAGTCTCCGGAAACGAAAAAGCCCCGGATTTCCGGGGCTTTGGTAATGCGTATGGCGGAGGAGGTGAGATTCGAACTCACGGAAGGTTGCCCTTCGGCGGTTTTCAAGACCGCTGCCTTCAACCACTCGGCCACTCCTCCGTCTTGCGGCGGTGATTCTACAGTATAGAAAACTTCTGTCAAACAGATTTTGGCATGGCGCAGGCCGGATCTGTTATCATTCAGCGTCAAATTCCAGCCGTGGTTTCCAACAAGGAGAATCATGACCATGCAGCGTTACAACACCCACGAAGTCGTCATCGAGCGGACCGGCAATTCGGTACTGCGCAACACCTACGGCCTGCTGGCCCTGACCCTGGCCTTCAGCGGCCTGGTGGCCTATTTCTCCCAGCAGCTGCGCCTGCCCCACCCCGGCCTGATGCTGACCCTGCTTGGTTTCTACGGCCTGATCTTCGCCACCATGCGCCTGCGCAACTCCGGCTGGGGCCTTGTAACCACCTTTGCCCTCACCGGCTTCATGGGCTACACACTGGGCCCGATCCTCAACATGTACCTGAGCATGAGCAATGGCTCCAGCGTCATCGCTTCGGCCTTTGCCATGACCGCACTGGTATTTGGTGGTCTGTCCGCCTTTGTATTGATCACCCGCAAGGACATGAGCTTTCTGCGCGGCTTCATCACCGCGGGCTTCTTTGTGCTGATCGCAGCGGTCATTGCCAGCCTGATCTTCGACCTGTCCGCCTTCCAGCTGGCCATCAGCGCAGGCTTTGTGCTGTTCTCCTCGGCTGTCATCCTCTATCAGACCGGCGAGATCATCAATGGTGGTGAGACCAACTACATCATGGCCACCATCAATCTCTACGTGTCCATCTACAACCTGTTCCTCAGCCTGCTGCAGATTCTTGGCGTAGCCAACAGCGACTGACGGACCCGCTCCCGGCAAAGCCCCGCCCTGCGGGGCTTTTTCATTGGCCAGCCAAGCGTAGGGGCAACCGAGCATGCGTGATACAAGCCTCCATCAGCTGAACCGGACACTGGTATGGGCCGGTTTTCGCCAGCTGGTGCCGCTGTCCCTGTTCGTTATGGTGTTTGGCATGGCCTTTGGCCTGGCAGCCGCACAGGTCGGTCTCAACGAAGCCACCATCATCGGCATGAGCGCACTGGTGTTTGCCGGTGCGTCACAGTTTGCCGCTTTGGAGCTCTGGGGTGCTCAAATCCCGCTGTTCACCCTACTGGTCACCGTGTTTGCCATCAATGCCCGGCACCTGCTGATGGGTGCCACGCTGTATCCTTGGCTGAGCCAGCTGCCACCCGGCCGGCGCTATGGCATCATGCTGGTCGCCTCGGACGCCAACTGGGCCATGTCCATGCAGGCCTTCAGCTGTGACCGGCCCGGCTTTGGCCTGCTGTTCGGCGGCGGGTTGTCCCTCTGGCTATTCTGGGTGGCCGGCTCATGGCTGGGCATCCATTTCGGCAACGCGATCAGCGAGCCGGAACGTTTGGGCATGGACATGGTACTGGCCTGCTTCCTGTTGGCCATGGTCGTCGGCGGAGAGAGAAGCCCGCGCATGTTCGGTATCTGGTGTGTGGCGGCCATCAGCTCATTGCTGGCCTACCGGATGCTGCCGGAAAACAGCCATGTGGTGGTGGGCGCGCTTGCCGGCGGAGTTGCCGGCATCCTACTGGGCAGGGCTGAAGATGAACATTGAATCTTCCGCTGCCGGCCTGGTGCTGGTTGTAGTGCTGATGGCGCTGGTCACCCTGGCGACCCGCTGGGGTGGCGTGTTCGTCATGTCCTTCGTGCCCATCAACTACCGGATCATGCAGTTCATCCAGGGCATGTCCGGTTCGGTGCTGGTGGCCATCCTGGCACCCATCGCGCTGGAGGGTGATCTGGCTGCACGCATGGCATTGCTGACCACTGCCGTGCTGATATGGGTCATGCGCAAGCCGCTGCCGGCCATTGCCGCCGGCATTCTGGTGGCGGCCCTGCTGCGCCAGATCCAGTGAATCAGCCTTTGCGGGCAGCCTTCTCTTTCTCGATCCGTTCGGTGACATCCCGGGCCATGGAGACACTGCCCTGCACTTCGCCGGCATCGTTCTTGACCAGGGCAAAGGTCATTTCCACATAGCGTTTGCCGCCATCCTTGTGCAGGGCGCGGGTCAGGGTCGGTTTGCCGGACAGTTTCAGCTCGCCGCTGGCCATGGCCGCATCGAAACCGTGCCAGTGTGCGTCGCGCAGATGGGGCGGGATGATGATGTCCAGGCTCTGTCCCATGGCTTCTTCGGCACTGAAGCCAAACAGTTCGCTGCAGGCGGCATTCCAGCGTTGGATGGTGCCGTCCTTGCCGGCATAGATCAGGGCGTCGCTGGTCTGTTCGATAATCCAGTCGGCCAGTTGGCTTGCTTCGGTCATGACATGTTCTCCGCGGGAAGTCGTAGGGCCACTCCATCCTACTCTCCGGCGGAACATAAACCATAGTGAAATGGTCGGACTTGGCCTCCTGCCTTCTACAGGCGACCGCCCGCGCCGGCCAGATAATCGAGAACGTGGGTACGCTCACCCCGGAACACCACCCGTTCCTGCACCCTGGACTGCTGGTAGTCGTACATGGGGTCGTAGTATTTTTCCAGCAGTTGCCGGATCCAGTCGCGGTGGCGCTCGATGCCCTGCCCGGCCAGCTGTTCGTCCAATGCCTGCTGCAGGATGGCCGTCAGCTGCTGATGCAGCTCGCCTCCCAACCGTCTGCGGATGTTGTGCATGCTCTGCAGCAGGCGTTCGGCAAACAGCCGGTCGCCCTGCTCCTGTCCGTGCAGCTGGACAAACTCCTCGCGCAGCAATACCACATAGTCTCGCAGGATGCGTTCGATGCGGTTGTCCAGACTGTCTTCCAGAATCACGATTTGCGTTTGCTGCATGCGCCGGAACAGCTCAAGCGGCACCGAGCAGGAACCGACGATCCGCGCCTCGTTCTCCAGCACGAAATGTCCGATGCCCCGGTCACGCTTTTTCAGGATGTCGATGGCCAGGGCATTTTCAAAACCGATCTGTGAGGGCTGGGGAGTGGCATGCTTGCCAAAGCTGGAGCCGCGATGGTTGGCGTGGCCTTCCAGATCCAGCGCATTGGGCAATTGAAGCAGCACATCGGTCTTGCCGGTTCCGGTCAGGCCGTCCAGCAGCACGAAGCTGCATTCCTGCACGGCCTGCTCCAGCGTCTCGATCAGGAAACCACGTAATGCCTTGTAACCACCGGCCACTCTGGGGTAGTCGACACCGGCCTCGCGCAGCCACTGCTGGCTGATCTGGGAACGCATGCCGCCACGGAAGCAATACAACAAGCCGTGCGGATTGGCAGTGGCGAACTCCGCCCAGGCAGCGACCCGCTCTTCCTTGACCTTGTCCCGTACCAGACGATGCCCCAGCTCGATGGCTGCCTGCTGGCCCTGCCGTTTGTAGCAGGTGCCCACCTTTTGCCGCTCGCTGTCGGTCATCAGGGGCAGGTTGACCGCTTGTGGAAACGCCCCTTTCGAGAACTCGATGGGGGCACGGGTATCAATCAGTGGCAGGTCTTGCAGGAAAATCCGCCGGTAGTCGCTGCAATCTTCAGACATCGCTTTCACCTGGCAACAAATGGACGGATTGTACGCCTGACCGCAGTGAATGCACAGCAGTCCCGGTTGCTGCTGCATGGACAACGGAAAACCTGCTAAGCTGCCGCCCACTCCGGGCTCATCCATCACTGAACGACACGGCACAAGCAGCAACCATGCTCAGCGCATTTTCACCACGAACCCAGGGGCTGCTTGCCATCAACCTTGCGGCCGTCATTTTCGGCACGGCCGCACTGTACGGCAAGCTGGATGTATCGCCCTTGTGGATCACCGCCATGCGTGCCGGTTTCGGTGCGTTGGCACTGGTTCTGGTCGGCGGTCTGGGTATGCAGGCATTGCGACTTCCGCGTCGTGCGTGGACGTTGCTGGTGGCCAGTGGCGGACTGCTGGCCGTTCACTGGCTGACTTTCTTTATGGCCGTGCAGCTGGCCGGTGTCGCGGTGGCTACGCTGACCTTTGCCACCTTTCCGCTGTTTACCGTGCTGGTCGAGGCCGCGGCAAGAAATCGCTTGCCCAGCCGCACAGAGGGGCTGACGGGACTGGTCATCCTGTTTGCCGTTGGCTTGCTGGTGGAACCGGGAGCGGATGATCCCGATGTGGCCAGTGGTGCGGTGGCGGGTTTGGTGTCGGCGCTGGCCTATGCGTTGTTCTGGCGGCTTACCCAGCGTCTGCAGCAGCCCCTGTCTCCGGCCAGCCTGTCCTTCTGCCAAAACGGCGTGGTCTTCCTATTGCTGGCTCCTGTCTTGCCGTTTGCCACACCGGCACTGGCAGCCTCAGCCCAGTGGCTGGCCCTGGCGGCACTGGGCGTGCTCAACACCGCCATCCTGCTATTGCTGTACCTCTACGCGCTGCGGCGCATCCCGGCCAGTGCCTGCAGCGGTTTTGTCGCGCTGGAACCGGTATACGCCATCGCCTTTGCCGCCTGGCTGTTCGGTGAACCGGTCACTGCCTGGATCCTGCTCAGCATCGTGCTGATCGTTGGCGCCTCACTGGTGCTGCTGCGAACGGACAGCAAGCAGGCTGCCTGATATCCGGCTGCACTACTTCACCTCAACCGCAAACCCGCCCTGCTCCACCAGCTCGCCAATGGGACTCAATTCAAGGCCTAGGCTGGCAGCCAGTTGCAGGAATTCATTCTCGCCTTCTCTCGCCACCGCGACCAGCAGGCCACCGCTGGTTTGTGGATCACAGAGCCAGTGCCGGTCCTGCTCGCTGATGGGTGCGATGCGCTCACCGTAGCTTTCGAAATTGCGCAGGGTTCCACCGGGAATGCAGCCCAGCCTCAGGTACTGCGGCACGCCGGGCAGACGGGGTACCCGATCCTTGCGAATGCGAGCGGTTACAGCGGAGCCATCGGCCATTTCCACCAGGTGTCCCAGCAAGCCAAAGCCGGTCACGTCGGTCATGGCCAACACCTGCGGCAGCTTGGCAAATTCGGCTCCAGCGCTGTTGAGCTGGCACATCAGGTCGCGGGCCACATGCTGATCCGCCTCCTGCAGCACGCCTTTCTTTTCTGCCGTGGTATAGATGCCGATACCCAGCGGCTTGGTCAGGTATAGGCGTGCACCGGCACGGGCCGTATCGTTGCGCTTGAGCCGGCTTTTGTATACCTCGCCGGTGACGGCCAGGCCAAAAATCGGCTCCGGCGCATCAATGGAATGCCCACCGGCCAGTGGAATTCCGGCTGCGTCACAGACCGCACGGCCACCACGGATCACCTCTGCGGCAATTTCCGGTGCCAGCACATTGACCGGCCAGCCCAGAATGGCAATTGCCATCAGGGGTGTACCGCCCATCGCGTAGATGTCGCTGATCGCGTTGGTGGCGGCGATACGGCCAAAATCAAAGGGATCATCGACAATCGGCATGAAAAAGTCGGTGGTGGAGACCACTCCGCGCTCGTCATCCAGCCCGTAGACCGCCGCATCGTCGCAGGAGCTGTTGCCCACCCACAAGCGCGAGTCATTCAGCTGATCACCGCTGCTGGCGAGGATGGTGCTCAGCACGTTGGGGGCAATCTTGCAGCCACAGCCAGCACCGTGGCTGTATTGGGTCAGGCGGACGGGTTCGGACATGGCACAGCTCGCATATTTAGAAAACCATGGATTATACGCCTGTTAGCTGTTCTCCGCAGGTGCTTGCTAAGCTGCAATGCGCATCAATTGCACAGCTATAAGTCACGCTTGAGCTTCTGATTACCGGATGTGAAGGTGGGGTTTTCAAGGACATACCTGTTTTTAACAGCTATGATTACTAGCATTTTGCCAAACAACAGCCATAGGACTAGTAAGGGGTAAAGGAAGTGAGTGACCAGTTTTTTACACAGCCCATTCTCAACTCGCCTTACGATTATCCGGTGCGGCACTGGGAGCTGGATGAAAGCGGCCAGCCCACCCAGCAAATTTCCGAAAAACGTCGCCCTTCCAGCTTTATCACCCCCATTCCTAAGCCCCGTCGTCAGGCTGCCCGTCAAGCCACCTTGGCACTGGATGAAGTGGATGATCTGGCCGATGACGGACAACGCTACCACCATTCCGAACTAATCAACGCAGTGCGTCGCGAAGTGGATACCTGGCGTCGCCTACCAGAGTCTAAATGGCGCGTCACAGCCGAAACCGCTCGCCTACTCAAGCATTGGCGGCATCACAAGTTCTCTGGCATCCGTCCGTTTTTCTGTCAGGTGGAAGCTGCCGAGACTGCAATCTGGCTTACCGAGGTTGCTCCCCAGCTCGGCAAACAAGGTGCTTCTTATCTGGACCACCTGCAAAAAGTCAGCGACGACGCCAATCCCGGCCTGCTGCGTCTGGCACTCAAACTGGCCACAGGCGCAGGCAAGACGACAGTGATGGCTATGCTGATTGCCTGGCAAACTATCAACGCTGTACGCCACCCAAATAGCAAAAAATTCACCCGTGGCTTTCTGCTGGTCGCTCCCGGCCTAACCATCAAAGACCGTCTGCGTGTACTACTGCCCAATGATGTAGACAGCTACTACGCCAGCCGAGAGCTGGTACCGCAAGACATGCTTGGCGAGCTGAATAAGGCCAAGATCGTCATCACCAACTACCATGCCTTCCGTCTGCGTGAGCGTCTGGAAATCTCCAAGGGGGGACGCCGCCTGCTGCAAGGCCGTACCGGTGCGGCACCCGATACCCAGGAAAGTGAAGGCCAGATGATCCAGCGCGTCATGCCCGAGTTAATGGGCCTGAAAAACATACTGGTCATTAATGACGAAGCCCACCATTGCTACCGCGAAAAACCGGCCAGTGATGAAGATTTTATCGACGACCACGGCAATCAGCTCACCGGCAACGACCTAAGAGAAGCTAAGGCCAATGCCAAAAATGAAAACGAAACGGCCCGACTGTGGATTTCCGGGCTTGAGGCCGTACAGCGCAAACTGGGCCTGCAACAGATCATAGACCTGTCCGCCACGCCTTTTTTTCTGGCCGGCTCTGGTTATGTGGAAGGCACACTGTTCCCTTGGACCATGAGCGATTTCTCGCTGATGGACGCCATTGAATGCGGCATTGTCAAACTGCCCCGCGTGCCCATTGCCGACAGCATTCACAGTGCAGAAATGCCCATCAACCGCGACCTGTGGAAACATATTGGCAAAAAAATGCCCAAAAAAGGCCGTGGAAAAAACGCCCAGGCTGATCCCCTCGCCCTACCCACCGAGCTTCAAACCGCGCTGGATGCTCTCTACGGCCACTACGCCAAGACCTTTGAAGCGTGGAAAAAAAGCGGCATCAAGATACCGCCCTGCTTTATCGTGGTGTGCAACAACACTGCCACTTCCAAGCTGGTGTATGACTACATCAGCGGTTTTGAGCGCACCAACGAAGACGAAACAATCTCTTTTGTACCCGGTCGGCTGGAGCTGTTCCGTAACCATGATGAGCACGGCAATCCCCTGCCTCGCCCCAATACGCTGCTGATTGACAGCCAGCAACTGGAATCGGGCGATGTCCTGGATGACAACTTCCGCACCATGGCAGCCGACGAAATCGAGCGTTTCAAACGCGAAATCATTGAGCGCACCGGCGATATACGCCAGGCAGAAAAACTCACCGACAGTGAGCTGCTGCGCGAAGTCATGAACACAGTAGGCAAAGAAGACCGTCTGGGCGAGCAGGTACGCTGCGTAGTCTCGGTATCTATGCTCACCGAAGGCTGGGACGCCAACACCGTCACCCATATTCTGGGCGTACGTGCCTTTGGCACCCAGCTGCTGTGCGAACAGGTCATTGGCCGCGCCCTACGCCGCCAGTCCTACCAGCTCAATGAACAAAATCTGTTTGATGTGGAATATGCCGACATTTTCGGTATTCCCTTCGACTTCACCGCCAAGCCTGTGATTGCACCACCCAAACCACCGCCTCCCAGCGTTACGGTCAAGGCATTGCGCCCGCAGCGTGATCACCTAGAAATTTGTTTTCCTCGTGTGCAGGGCTACCGCATTGAGCTGCCAGAAGAACAATTGGAAGCCGAGTTCAATACCGACCTTCACCTCACCTTAAGCCCGAAAATGGTTGGCGCACCTAGAACTCACAACGCCGGCATTATTGGCGAAGGCGTGGAACTCAACGTTCGGCATCTGGGCGATGTACGTCAGTCCACCCTCATCATGGAGCTCACCAAGCACTTAATGGAGCACTATTGGCGCGAACAGGGCGAAGATATTCCCTTTGCCCTGTTTGGCCAGCTCAAACGCATCGTGCGTCAGTGGCTGGACAACTGCCTGGAGTGCAAGGGTGGCACTTACCCGGCGCAGCTGATGTACCGCGAATTGGCCAACATGGCCTGCGAGCGCATTACCAAGGGCATCACCGCCAAGGAGCTACAAAAGGGCCGTCAGGTCAAGGCTATCCTTGATCCCTACAACTCTGAAGGCAGCACCCGGCATGTGCTGTTCCACAGTACTCGTCCGCCCGAACAACGCTGGGAAACCCTTGGGCTGGATAACCAACCGAAAAACCAGGTCAACTGGGTGATTCTCGACAGCGGCTGGGAAGCCGAGTTTTGCCGTGTGGCCGAAAGTCATCCGCGAGTGCTGGCCTACACCAAAAATCACAACCTGGGGCTGGAAGTGCCCTACCGTTTTGGTTCAGCCAACCGCATCTACATTCCCGACTTTGTTGTGCTGGTGGATGACGGCCATGGCCCCGATGACCCGCTGCACCTGATTGTGGAAATCAAGGGATACCGCGGCGAAGACGCCAAAGAGAAGAAATCCACCATGGACACCTACTGGATACCCGGCGTCAACCACCTTGGCACCATGGGCCGCTGGGCCTTTGTCGAGTTCTGCGATGTGTACGAGATGCAGGACGATTTTGAGCAAGAAATAGAAACACGATTCAACCAGATGCTGGAAGCAGCCACCGCTGCGCCGGGCAACAAGGAACCCTGACATGAGCAACACACAACAACCCGGCAAACGTATCGACGACCTAACCCACCCCGATGCTACCCGCAAAAACATTCCTTCGGCAGAACATCAATCCGTCATGCCGCCCGAGCAGCAAAGCCCGGTTGATCTGCGTTACAGCCGCGACGGTAGCGCCCTGCTGGATGAAAAAAAACAACGTAATCCCGATCTGGACCCGCAACTGGTCTGGCGGGGCAAGGACCAGCAGGACTGGTCCGACCTAGTAGTCAAGGCACCGCCGCTCTACATTCAGGAAAAGGTCAAACCCAAGGTATTGATTGAAGACCTACGCCGCGAAACGGAAGCCCGCAAGGCGCAGCAACAAAACGCCCAACAGCCGGAAACCCTGGATCTGTTTGGCGACTTCAACGGTCTGCCGGAAGACGCCGACCGCACCGAGTTTTACCAGCACGATGCCCACTGGCAAAACCGCATGATTCTGGGCGACAGCCTGCAAGTGATGGCCAGCCTGGCCGAGCGTGAAGCCCTGCGTGGCAAGGTGCAGTGCATTTATTTCGATCCACCCTACGGCATCAAATTCAACTCCAACTTCCAGTGGTCTACCACCAGTCGTGATGTCAAAGATGGCAACGTTACCCATATCACCCGCGAGCCGGAACAGGTCAAGGCTTTTCGTGATACCTGGAAAGACGGCATCCATTCCTATCTGACCTATCTGCGCGACCGCCTGACCGTGGCGCGGGATTTACTCACCGAATCCGGCTCCATCTTTGTGCAGATTGGCGATGAGAATGTGCATAGAGTGCGGGCGGTAATGGATGAGGTGTTTGGGGATGAGAATTTTATATCTCTTATTGCGTTTACAAAGACGACCGGGCTCGGTTCATCACGCCAGCTTCCAGGTCGCTTTGACCTGATCCTTTGGTATGCGAAGAAGTATTCTGATTGTAAATACCGGCCTTTATATGAAGAGCTTAATAATCCACAGTTAGCAGGCTATACGAGAGATGATCCAGATCGCCCTAGTCTAGGGAAATACATGAGTGCGGATCTAACCAAACCCGGGCCTGGGCAAAAATATAAAGTTTCTGCTTATGGACGTTTCTTTGAATCTGGACGTAGGTGGTGGGGCTACCCTCCCGAAAGCATTGAGCGAGCTCGTAAAGCTGAGCGTTTAGCTCTCACAAAAACCACCATAAGGTACAAAAGGTTCTTTTCCGATTATCCAGTTTCAGCAATTAATAACCTATGGGCTGGATTTGGTGGCGCACTGAACGCGCAATATGTTGTAGAAACAAATCCAGCTATAATTGAGCGCTGTGTCTTAATGAGTACCGACCCAGGTGATCTTGTATTAGATCCCACTTGCGGCAGCGGCACCACCGCCTATGTGGCCGAACAATGGGGGCGTCGCTGGATCACCATCGACACCTCCCGTGTCGCATTGGCGCTGGCACGGGCACGCATTATGGGCGCACGCTATCCCTACTATCTGCTGGCTGACACCCTGGAAGGCAAGCAAAAAGAAGCCGAAATCACCCGCATCCCGGTGTCCAGCCAGCCCAGCTACGGCAATATCACCCACGGCTTTGTTTATGAGCGCGTGCCACATATTACCCTCAAGGCCATTGCCAACAATGCCGAAATTGATGTGATCTGGGACAGTTTCGAGGTCCGCCTGCTGCCCCTGCGCCGGCAACTCACCGACGCCCTGCCCGCCGGCTGGCTGGCCACTCATCGTAAAGCGCAAAAATACACCGCCGAAGTACCTGCCGAAATCCAGGAGTGGGAAGTACCACGCGAAGCGCCTGAAGACTGGAGCGCCGCAGCCGGCAAATTGGTACAGGAGTTTTGGCAATTACGCATTGCCCGCCAGCAGGAAATCGACGCCAGCATTGCCGCCAAGTCAGACTTTGAATACCTCTATGACAAACCCTACGAAGACAGAAAGCGTGTGCGTGTGGCCGGTCCCTTTACCGTGGAATCCCTCAGCCCCCACCGCGTACTGGGCGTTGACTACGACGATGAGCTGATCGACGAAGCCGCCGACGACCGCGCCGCATATGGCCAGGACTTTGTCAGCCTGATTCTGGACAACCTGCGCAGCGCCGGCGTTCAACAAGCACACAAAGAAGACAAAATCGCATTTACCAGTCTCACCCCCTGGCCCGGCGAGATGATTTGTGCCGAAGGCCAGTATCAGGAAAACGGCCAAAGCAAACGCGCTGCCATTCTGGTTGGTCCCGAATTTGGCACCCTCACCCGTATCGACCTGGTAGAAGCCGCCCGCGAAGCAGGCGACGCCAACTTTGATGTGCTGATTGCCTGCGCCTTCAGCTACGACGCCCAGGCCAGCGAGTTCAACAAACTAGGCCGTATCCATGTGTTAAAAGCGCGCATGAACGCCGACTTGCACATGGCCGAAGATCTGAAAAACACTGGCAAGGGCAACCTGTTTGTCATCTTTGGCGAACCCGATGTGGATGTTTTGGATAGCAAAGGCCACAGCATCCGTCGTTACGACGGCCAACGCGATGTCATTGACCTACCTGCCGACGGCCAACTGGTGGTGCGCATCAATGGCGTGGATGTGTTCGATCCCAGCAGCGGCGAAATCCGCAGCGACGATGCAGACGGCATTGCCTGCTGGTTTATCGACACCGACTACAACCAGGAGTCTTTCTTTGTACGCCAGGCGTATTTTCTGGGTGCCAACGATCCTTACAAATCCCTGAAAACTACCCTCAAGGCCGAGATCGACCCCGACGCCTGGGCCAGCCTTAACAGCGATACCTCCCGCCCGTTTCCCGTCCCGGCCAATGGCCGTTTCGCGGTCAAGGTCATCAACCACCTGGGGGACGAGGTGATGAAAGTATTCAAGGTGTAAAAGCAAGATGCATGAAGTATTGAAACCAGAAATAATCCATTATTTACAGTTGGTTACCAACAACAAATCGTTAAGGTAAAAAATTTTACCTTAACGGGTGAGAAGCTATGGACAAGCCGGTTTGGGCCTTTTATGGCCGCCATGTGGAGCAACAGCAATTGCGTGACATTCTGCAACGCAAACGCTGGTTTTTTCTGCAAATTTCGGGTCGCCGCAGAATTGGCAAAACCTCGCTGATCCAGCAGGCACTGGCCAGTCTGGATATCGAAAAAACACTGTATATCCAGATCCCGGATTCAAACCAAGCAGGTGTGGTCGCTGCATGTAACGGTTACCTGGAAACCTTTGGCCTGCCACACAGGGTTAACAGCCTAGGCGAGCTGGCCAAGCTGATAGGAACACTGGCACATCAGGGGTATGTGGTGGCGCTGGACGAGTTTCAGTACTTTCACCGCAAGCAGTTGTCTGACTTCTGTTCCTTGCTGCAAGCCGAGGTGGACCAGTTGGCAGCCCGAGCAACCGATGTTCCTGGCGGACTGATCGTGCTGGGTTCGCTGCATGCTGAAATGACAGCCTTGCTGGAAGACCGGACAGCACCACTGTTTAACCGTACGACCGATCAGCTAGAGTTGGGACATCTGGATGTGGGTTCCATTCTGGAAATCCTGCGTGCCCATGCCGACGACAATCCCATGCGTTTGTTGTTTCTATGGAATTTGTTTGAAGGCGTTCCCAAGTTTTATCGTGATGCCTTTGAACAAGGGGTGCTGGCTGCCGAAAGGGACGAATTCCTTGAGCGTATGTTTTTCTCCAGCTCGTCACCCCTGCGGGGTGAAGCCGACAATTGGTTTTTGCGTGAGCTGCGTGGCCGCTATGACATGCTACTGCAACACTTGGCTCGCCACCCAGGCTGTACCAATGCAGATATAGAAGCGGCACTCACCCAGGTTTCCGGCCCGGGCGAAGCCAAACAAGTGGGCGGTTATCTGAAAATCCTGAGCGAGCGTTACCGTATGATCGAGCGGCGCTTGCCCATTTTGTCCAAACCCCGCGCTCGCAGCGGTCGCTATTACATTCGCGACAACTTTTTGCGGGCCTGGCTATCAGCTCTCCAGCAACCAGTAGCAGCTACTGCCTTTCGTCCGGCAGGCAGCATGATCAAACTGGCTAATGAGCGCCTGGCAGACAGCGAGGGACATGCGCTGGAGGGCTTGGCCGGTCAACTCTATGAAGAACGCAGCCGCCGTGGTTTGGGTGATTTTCCTCTCAGCGCACGTATTCAAGGCTACTGGGATCGCTCCGATGTTGAAATCGACTTGGTGGCCATTAGCGAAGATGAACAACGCATACGCTTTGGCAGTTGTAAACGCAATGCGGAGCGACTGCCGGGTTCAATGGACGACCTGAAGCAATCGGCTGTCCGTTTTTTGCAAGCGCACCCCCGCTATCAACACTGGAATATTGAGTATGTTGGGATTGCGCCGAAGATCCCGAAAGAAATACGCCAGGTCTTGCAAGCCAGTGGTACCAAGCCGGAAGACCTCAACGACCTGACAGAAGGATTGTGAGCCATTATGCAATTTCGTATCGCCGACACCTTTACCGCCAGTTTGGCACGCCTGAGCCGTGACGAACAAAGGGCTGCCAAAACCACCGCTTTTGACTTGCAGGTGGACCCGACGGGCAACGGCAAGAGTTTTCACCGGCTGGACCGGGCACTGGATAAAAACTTCTGGTCGGTGCGGGTAAGCAGCGATATCCGCCTGATTGTGCACAAAACAGCCGACAGCCTGCTGCTGTGTTACGTGGATCATCATGATCCGGCCTATCGCTGGGCAGAACGACGCAAGCTGGAAACCCACCCCACCACAGGCGCAGCACAGCTGGTGGAGATGCGTGAGCGAGTGGTTGATGCTCCTGTACCAACTAGTCCCACCACTGAAGTACCGTACCCAGTCAGGCCTGCTCTGTTTTTTTCTTATGCGGACGAGCAGTTGCTGGCCTATGGCGTACCGGCCGAGTGGTTGGATGCGGTTAAAAGAGCGGACGAAGACGCACTTATGGAGCTGGTTGATCACCTGCCTGCCGAGGCGGCTGAAGCTCTTGTTGTTTTGGCAACCGGCGGTACTCCAGAGTTACCTGTGATCGCCGCCCCCGGCTCCGACCCTTTCCAGCATCCGGATGCGCAGCGTCGTTTCCGCGTAATGACCGACAGCGAAGAACTGGCGCGGGCGCTGGAGTTTCCCTGGGATAAGTGGACTGTGTTTTTACACCCATCCCAGCGCCAGCTGGTGGAGCGCAATTACAACGGTCCCGCCCGGGTGGCCGGCTCAGCCGGCACTGGCAAAACTGTAGTTGCACTGCACAGGGCTGTCTGGCTGGGGCGCAGCCATGAAGATTCACGCATTTTATTGACTACCTTTTCCGATACGCTGGCCAACACTCTTAGAGCGAGCCTGTACCGTTTGATCTGGAATACACCCAGACTAGGTGAGCATATTGAAGTAGTGGCCATGGAAACCATTGGTATACGGCTGTACACAGCGGAATTTGGCAAGCCAGTTTTTGCCAGCCAAGATGAAATTGCCGCCCTGTTGCAAGAAGCTGCCGCCAAAGTTGGGGGGCTCAGGGCCAACCGTGCCTTTATGTTGGCCGAGTGGAATGAGGTGGTAGACAGCTGGCAGGTGAATAGCTGGGAAGCCTACCGGGATGCCAAACGTTTGGGCCGCAAGACCCGTCTGCCTGAAGCCCAGCGCGAATTGTATTGGCAGGTATTTTCCAGCGTGCAAACTCAGCTTGAGCGGGCGGGCAAGATTACCCCTTCCACTATGTTTGCCCGGCTGGCCGAGGCCATGAGCAAGCGTCAGCATCCGGTTTTTGACTATGTGGTGGTAGACGAGGCACAAGATATTGGCGTGCAGCAGTTGCGTTTCCTGGCCGCCATTGCTAGTGATCGTGCCAATGCGCTATTTTTTGCCGGCGATCTAGGCCAGCGTATCTTCCAAATACCTTTTTCCTGGCTCTCCTTGGGCGTGGACGTGCGTGGCCGCTCCCGCACCCTCAAAATCAACTACCGTACTTCTCATCAAATCCGCTCCCAAGCTGACAAGCTGTTGGGGCCGGAAATTTCCGACCTGGACGGCATTGTAGAAAACCGCAAAGGAACCGTTTCTGTATTCAATGGCCCGGAACCCATGATTTGCACTTATGCCAGCGAGAATGAAGAAAGCAAGGCCGTTGGTAACTGGTTGCAACAATGTCACGCCAATGGTGTGCAGGCACATGAAATGGGCGTCTTCGTACGCAGTGAAGCCGAGTTACCGCGCGCACTTGAGGCTGTTGCACAGGCCGGCTTGCAGACTCGCGTACTGGGCAAGGACATGGCCACCGAAGAAGGGCAAGTCAGCATTACCACCATACATCTGGCCAAGGGCATGGAGTTTCGCGTGGTGGCCGTGATGGCGTGCGATGAAGAGGTGCTCCCGTCACAGGATCGCATTGACACAGCGGCGGATGAGTCCGAACTGACCGAAATTTATAACACCGAGCGCAACCTGCTGTATGTAGCCTGCACCCGGGCACGGGACCAGTTGCATGTTTCCGGGCTCAAGCCAGGCTCGGAGTTTTTGCAGGATTTACTAAGTTAGCGGCATGCCGCTAACCTAGTAGCCGCGCCACCCATCCCGACTGTACAAGCCACCAGCAACCGCCAAGGTTCAACGCTACGCTGAGCCAGAACACAATCTGAAAAGAAGTTTTGGAAACCTTGTGGTGGAAGAGCTGCTGGGCAATGATGCCGCCGGGCCAGCCGCCAAGCAGATCCAACAGATGCAATGAGCTTTCCGGTGTGCGCCAGGCTTTACGTTTCGCCGCCCGCTTGTCCTTCAGATAGGCTAGAAAGGAAAGCAGGCTGAACAGCCCATAGGCAGCGGCGATCATAGGCGGGATCAGCTGCATGGCGTAGCCGGCAATCACCACCAGCAGAATGCCCAGGCCAATGATTGCACGGGGCAACTGAAAACCCTGAGAGCTGGTGGATGCCAGATGTACGGCAGATGCCCTGGCCCGCCCCTGCGGGTCCCTGCTCGTCGAGTAGCGGACCCGGTCACCAACGGCAGGTCTTGGCTGCTTGCGCTGCAGAGCGCTGATATGCAGGAATATTCGCTCGCCGGCATCATCCGGAGCAATGAAGCCGAAACCACGCTCATCGTTCCAGTCGGTTATTTTTCCCGTTTGTTTCATGGCTTTCCTTATGGCCTGTCGTTGACGAAACGGACAAATGATACGGAAAAGACCGGCCAAGGACTGCGATCTTGCCTGCACATCAGGACAAGAAAACCGATTCTGCGTACCATGCAACCATCCGGACTCTGCAATACAAGGTGGTTTCGTGTCCCATCCGCAAACTGCGTCAGCTCCGCTGGCGGTATCTCTCGGTATTTTGCTGGCCATCAGCAGCACGCACCTGATCAACGACATGATGCAGTCGGTGCTGTTGGCGCTCTATCCGCTACTGCAGGGCAGTTACGGGCTGAGTTTTGTGCAGATCGGCCTGATTACCGTGGCTTTTCAGTGCTCGGCGTCCCTGCTGCAGCCATTGATCGGCCTGTACACCGACCGTCGTCCCCTGCCCTGGCTGTTGCCGGCGGGAATGGGCTTTACCGTATTGGGATTGTTGCTGCTGTCGCGAGCCTGGAGCTATCCGCTGGTGCTGCTGGCCGCTGGGCTGATTGGTGTGGGCTCGGCGGTGTTCCACCCGGAGTCCTCACGGATCGCCCGTATGGCCTCGGCCGGCAAGCATGGGCTGGCCCAGTCAATCTTTCAGGTCGGCGGCACCATGGGCTCGGCAGTTGGCCCCTTGCTGGCCGCGGCTTTCATTGTGCCTTTTGGCCAGCACAGCGTAGCCTGGGTGGCCGTACTGGCGCTGTTGGGCATGCTGATGCTGGTCGGTATCAGCCGCTGGCATGCTGCCAACCTCAACAGCGTACGCGGTAAGCGTGCTTTGCGAACTGAGAGCCTGCCCCTGGATAGCGGCAAGGTGCGCTTTGCCCTGCTGTTGCTGCTGGTACTGATGTTCTCCAAGTTTCTCTATCTGGCCAGTCTCAACAGCTACTTCACCTTCTACCTGATCGAGCATTTTGGCCTGGGCATTCAGCAGGCGCCGTACAGCCTGTTCCTGTTCATGTTCGGCTCGGCGCTGGGCACCATTGCCGGCGGCCCCATGGGGGATCGCATTGGCCGCAAGCGCATCATTCTGTTTTCCATTCTGGGCGCGGCCCCCTTCAGCCTCGCCCTGCCCTTTGTCAGCCTGCCTTTAACGCTGGTGCTGGTATTTGTGGTGGGCTTTATCATCGCTTCGGCCTTTCCAGCCATTGTGGTCTACGGTCAGGAGCTGATGCCCGGCAAGACTGGCGCCATTTCCGGACTGTTCTTTGGCTTGTCATTCGGCATTGCCGGCATCGGCGCTGCCGCGATTGGTGCGCTGGCTGACTGGTACAGCATTGAAACGGTGTATCGGCTGTGTGCGCTGTTGCCGTTATTGGGATTGGTGGCGTTTTTGTTGCCGGAGATGAAAGAAAACGCCAGGTAGGTTTCTCTACCTGACGCAGCATTGTCAGTACGGCGTGATCCAACAACTACTCAAAGTTGTAACAGCAGTACATGGGAGGTGAAGATCACCGCATCAAGTGCGGTGATGACGGGTGTGTGCCGGAAGTGCCGGTTTGCACATCAGCCGTCCGTACTGGCTTCAACCACCTCGGCAACCTGCAGCTTCTCCGGCTTGATCAGGAAATGCGCCAGTGCCGGCAGCAGCCAGATCGCGCCGAACATGTTCCACAGAAACATGAAGGTCAGCATCAGGCCCATGTCGGCCTGGAACTTGATGGCGGAGAAGATCCAGGTCGCAACACCAATGGCCAGGCAGATGCCGGTGAAGAACACCGCCTTGCCGGTGGATTTCAACGTCTCGTAGTATGCCTGTTGCAGCGGCATGCCCATGCGCAGGAAGGTTTCCAGCCGGCTGTAGATGTAGATGCCGTAGTCGACACCGATACCCACGCCCAAGGCAATCACCGGCAGGGTGGCGACCTTGACGCCAATGCCAAGGAAGGCCATCAGCGCGTTGCCCAGTACCGAGGTCAGCACCAGCGGCAGGATCACGCAGGCGGCGGCGGCCACCGAGCGGAAGGTCAGCAGGCACATGAAGATCACCGCCGCATAGACGGCAATCAGCATGCGGGTTTCCGAGGTGGCGATCACCTCGTTGGTGGCGGCCTCGATACCGGCGTTGCCCGACGCCAGCAGGAACTGGTAGTCGTCGGTGTCACGCTCGGCAGCAAACTCTTCCACTGCCTGCACGGCCGTGCTCAGGGTTTCGGCTTTGTGGTCTTCGAGGAAGACCAGTACCGGTGCCAGCGAGCAGTCGGCGTTATAGAGCGAGTCGGCCCGGGCAATGGAGTTGTTCAGCACATGTGGGTTGCGTGAGAGGGCTTCCCATTTGAGGTTGCCCTCGTTCATGCCCTTGATCACCTGCTTGGATACGGTGACCATGGAAATCACCGACTGCACGCCGGGTGTGTTTTCCATTTTCCAGGTCAGGTCATCCATGGCTTCCATGACGGGGTAAAGCGAGCAGGACTCGGCCCCGGTCTTGACCATCACCACCAGCACGTCGGAGCTGGTGGAGTAGTTCTGGATGACGAAGTCGTTGTCCAGATTGTAGCGTGACTCAGGCCTGAGTTCGGGTGCGCCCTGGTCCAGGTCGCCGATTTGCAGGTTCTTTCCATACCAGAGGCCAAAGCCGGCGGCGGCAATCGCCAGGGCAACGGAGATGGGCGCGACCTTGCCGCTGGCAAAGTTGGACATGGTACGGGCCAGCCGGCTTTCGCGCTGGTCGAAGTTGCGGCTGTATTCCAGCGCCTTCTTGCCCAGTCCCAGATAGGACACCACCACCGGCAGGAAAATCAGGTTGGTCAGGATGATTACCGCTACACCCACGGAGGCGCCAATGGCCAGCTCGCGGATCACCCCGATGTCGATCAGCAGCAGGGTGATGAAGCCCACCGCATCCGAACAGAGCGCCACCATGCCAGGCACGAACAGCTGGCGAAACGCCATGCGCGCGGCACTGAGCGGGTTGACCGAGGTGCTGGAGGAAATGGCAATGCCGTTGACCACCTGCACACCATGGGAAATGCCGATGGCAAACACCAGGAAAGGCACCAGCATGGAATACGGGTCAATGCCGAAACCCAGCAGATTGAGCAGGCCCAGTTGCCAGCCTACCGCAATCAGCGTGGTGAAGAGCACCGCCAAAGTACTGCGGATGCAGCGGGTGAAGCGCAGCAGCAAGATAAAGGTGATGCCCAGCGCCACGGCAAAGAACATGGCCACGCCGATCAGGCCGTCAATCAGGTCGCCGACCTTTTTGGCAAAGCCGATGATGTGGATCTTGATATGGGGATTCTGCTGCTCGTACTTGTCGCGGATGTGTTCTTCCAGCTGGTGGGAGAATTCGCGGTAGTCCAGTTGCAGCAGACGGCTCTGGTCGTCCGGATCGGGAAAGACTTCCAGCAACGGAATCTCGACAATGCTGGACTTGAAGTTGTTGGCCACCAGCCGGCCCAGCTGTCCAGACTTGAGGATGTTGCTGCGCAGTTCTTCCAGAGTTTCGGGCGAGCCGTCGTAGGTCTGCGGAATCACTTCGCCGCCGTCAAAGCCTTCCTCGGTCACCTCGGTCCAGCGTACGTTGGGACTCCACAGCGAGCGTACGCCAGCGCGGTCCACGCCGGGGATATAAAACGCCTCGTCGCTGATCTGGCGCAAAGTGTCCATGTATTCGGCACTGAAGATGTCGCCATCCACCGCTTCTACGGAAATGCGTACGCTGTTGCCCAGGTTGGCCAGGTCATCGCGAAACTCCAGCATCTTCTCGATGTAGGGATGCTTGAGCGGAATCATCTTTTCGAAGCTGGTGGCCGGCCGGACCTGAGCGGCCTGCCAGAACAGGAACAGACTGGCCAGCAGGGTGAGCAGAATGACCGCCGGCCGGTTATTGAATACCAGGCGCTCCACAACGACCGCAGGGTTACTTTTGGGCTTGGAAATCATGCGTTGTAATCCCTTTATACTTGTTATGAGTTACGGGTTGGCAGCCTTGCTGTGGCTGTGCACACCACCCTGGCCGATCAGCAGCAGGCTGCCATCCTTGCGGGCAGCCACACCCGCATAGGAGAGGCGATCGGGACGCAGTTCGGCGCGAAAGCTCTGACCGTCATCCGTACTGCGCAACACGGCCCCGCCATGACCGACAATCAGCAGGCTGCCGTCCGCCAGCAGCGCGCCATCGGCCAGGCCAAATTCGAAGCTGCCACCAGCCGGGGTTTGCAGCGCAATGCGCTGCCAGCTGTCACCAAAATCCGCCGAGCGGTATACATGGCCGCGCAACCCGTATACCACCAGGGTCCGCTCCTTGTCCGCGGGCAGCACGCCGAACAGCGAGCCTTCATAGGGGCTGTCGACAGCCTCCCAGCTGTCACCATCATCCTGCGAGCGGAACATGACGCCCATTTCACCAACCACGAAGAGCCCTGCTCCCTTGACGCCGGTGATGGCATTCAGGTGAAAGCCGTCTTCATTGTCCAGTTCATCGGCCATGTCTTCCCAGCTTGCGCCACCATCATCGGTGCGCAACAGGGTTCCGTATGCACCGGCAACAAAACCACGCTGCTCATCCAGGAAAAACACGTCCAGCAAGGGAGCTTCCAGCTCAAGATCCTGGTACTGGATTTCCCAGCTGACGCCGCCGTCGCTGGTATGCAGAACCAGGGCATCATGACCTGTGGCCCAGCCCAGTTGGTCGTTGTAGAAAAATACCGAGGTCAGTAGTTGGCGTGCGGGCACCTTGGCCTGCTGCCAGCTCTGGCCTTCATCATCGGAATACAGGATATGTCCACGGTCACCTACGGTCACCAGACGCTGCCCGGCCCGGGTAATGCCCAGCAGCAGGCTCTGGCTGGCGCGGCTGGACTCAATGGCGAAGGAAGGGGTTTCTGCGGCAAGAGCCTGCAGGGTACCCGGCCAGACAAGCGGCAGGGCCAGCGCCAACGACAGCATGCTGCGTTTGCAGACGCTCAGAAAAGGCAAAACGGACTCATGCATTGAAGGCACTCCCGCTCTCTGTTGATTTTTTTGTATGAGGTGGTGAAACCCGAAACGTCGCATCACCATAGAGGGAAAAACCGCCTTAAACAAGTGTTTGATTATGGTTTTTGCATGCCTCTTGAGTCCGTTCGTGACCCGTTGGTTCAGTTGTCAATCAACGCCTTGTCCAGCACCTCGTACAGATCCTTTGACAGTTTCGGCAGTGCCTGCAGCTTCTCCAGTTCCTTGCGCATCCGTTCCCCCAGGGGTGCCGAATGGCGGCGCCAGCGGGTCAGCGGATTGACCATGCGGGCCGACATCTGCGGGTTGAGGGCATCCAGTGCGGCCACCTGCTCCGCCAACAAGGCATAACCACTGCCATCAGCGGCATGGAACTGCGGCAGGTTGTGCTGGCTGAAGGCACCGAGCACGGCACGTACCTTGTTCGGATTCTTGATGCTGAAGGCCGGGTGCTCCATCAGCTTGCGGATTTGTGCGGCATCGCTGAACACCGGACTGGATGCCTGCACGCTGAACCATTGATCCATCACCAGCGGCTCGCCGGCAAACTCCTCGCCAAAAGCGGCCAGGGCCTGTTCCGCCTGCCCACGGGCATTGCTGTTGACCAAGTTGGACAGCGCAGCCAGTCGCTCGGTCATGTTGTCGGCCTGTTCGAACTGCTCGATGCAGGCGGCAAGATACTGGCCGGCCTGTTCAATAACGGCTGGTTCCGTCATCATCCGGCTTGACCGGGTGATCTCCTCACTACTCTGCACAGGGTCAGGAGATTGCCGGATCAAGTCCGGCAATGACGAGGTCTGGCCCGGCAGTGATGAGGTTTGGTTTGACAGTGATGAAGTTTTTTCCAGCAGCATCAGGTAGCTGAGCGCCATGCTTTGCAGGCGGCGACGGCCGATCTGCCCGGCCTCGGGGCGGTATTCAGTGTTGCGGGCTTGCTCACGCAGCTGCAGGTAGATTTCGCGTAGTGGTTGCTCCAGTTGCTGCGCCAGACTCAGACGCAGCGCTTCGCGTACGGCATGGCTGTTGGCCACATCGACGATATCCTGCAGTTCAAGCAGGTAGGCCAGACTGGGCAGGCTGATGATTTCCGCCTTGAGTGCCTCGTCCAGCTGGTCGTCGGCCAGCACTTTGGTCAGCGCCTGTGCCAGTTGCGGATCGAACTCCAGCGGTTGACCGTTTTGCTGCTGGTGCAACGCTTCGCTGAACACCTGGATGGCGAGCTGCTGGCCGGCCTCCCAACGGTTGAAACCGTCCGTGTCGTGGGCCAGCAAAAAGGCCAATTGCTCGCGGCTATAGTCGTATTCCAGCTTAACCGGCGCGGAAAACCCGCGCAGCAGGGACGGCAGTGGCTGGTTGGCAATGCCGGTGAAGACAAATTCCTGAGCGGCTTCGGTGACTTCCAGCACCACATTATGGGGCGCGTCCTCTCCTGCACTACTCATTACGTTATCAGCTGCACTGTCTGATACACCATTACTCACATCACACAGTGCATCATCACCAGCATCACACACTACGTCATCACCCGGCTTGACCGGGTGATCTCCCTGCCCTGCTGCACAATCGCTGGAGATTGCCGGATCAAGTCCGGCAATGACGAGGCTTGGTCCGGCAATGGCGGAGTCTTGGGCAGCAATGACGGGGTCTAGGGTTGTAGTATCTGGGCTTGGGACGACAATGGCCGCAGGCAGGGGCAGCCTGATCTCTTCGCCCGTGGCAGCATCCAGCAGACCCATGGCCAAGGGAATCACAAAGGGCTCTTTTTCCGGCTGGCCGGGTGTGGCTGGGCAGCTCTGGCGCACTTGCAGGCGATATTCCTGTTTTTCGGCATCGTAGCGGTCGCTGACGTGCAACACGGGTGTGCCGGCCTGGCTGTACCAAAGCTTGAACCGGGTCAGGTCTCGGCCGCTGACCGCTCCCATGGCGGCAACAAAGTCGTCACAGGTGACGGCCTGGCCGTCGTGACGCTCGAAGTAGAGGTCCGAGCCTTTGCGGAACAGCTCCGGCCCTAGCAGTGTGTGCAGCATGCGTACCACTTCCGCGCCCTTCTCGTAGATGGTCCAGGTGTAGAAGTTGGAAATCTCCATGTACTCGGGCGGACGGACCGGATGCGCCAGCGGACCGGCGTCTTCGGCAAACTGATGGGTACGCAGAAAGGTGACATCCTCGATGCGCTTGACGGTGCGCGAGTTCATATCGGAGGAGAACTCGGCATCGCGAAACACGGTGAAACCTTCCTTGAGCGACAGCTGAAACCAGTCGCGGCAGGTCACCCGGTTGCCGGACCAGTTATGGAAATACTCGTGGGCAACAATGCTTTCGATGCGCTGGAAGGCGGCATCGGTGGAGGTTTCCGGTTTGGCCAGCACGCAGCTGGAGTTGAAGATGTTGAGTCCCTTGTTCTCCATGGCACCCATGTTGAAGTCGTCCACGGCAACAATCATGAAGATATCCAGATCATACTCGCGACCATAGACTTTCTCGTCCCAGCGCATGGATTTTTTCAGGCTGTCCATGCCATGCTGGCACTTGTCAATGTTCTGCGGTTCGACAAACATGCGCAGGGTCACTTCGCGACCACTCATGGTGGTGAAGCTGTCCTCGACACACCAGAGATCGCCGGCCACCAGCGCAAACAGATAAGCGGGTTTCTTGTGCGGATCTTCCCAGGTGGCCCAATGGCGTTCGCCCTCCTCGCCTTCGTCGATCTTGTTGCCGTTGGACAGCAATACCGGATACTGCTGCTTGTCGGCACTGAGCGTGGTGGTGAAGCTGCTCATCACGTCCGGACGGTCCTGGTAATAGGTGATCTTGCGGAAGCCCTCGGCCTCGCACTGAGTGCAGAACATGCCGCCGGAGCGATACAGGCCTTCCAGCTCGGTGTTGTTCTGCGGTTCGATGCGCACCGTGGTATCCAGCGTGAATTCGGCTTTTACCGGCTGCAGCTGCAGGCTCTCGGCATCCACTTGGTACTCGCCCTCGTCCAGCACCCGGTCATCCAGCGCAATGTGCTTGAGCTCCAGATTGACACCATCCAGCACCAGCGGCGGCAGCTGGCTGCTGTCCAACTGCGGATTGCGTTCCAGCAGCAGATGGGCATGCACCAAGGCGTGATCGTCATACAGCTCGAAATGCAGATGGGTTTCATGGATCAGATAGTCCGGCTGACGGTAGTCGGCCAAGCGGATAGTTTTCGGGGTATTACTCATGATATTCAAACTCGAAATTATGAATTAGATCAGGCCGGATAAGCACGGCCTTACAAACATCGCTGATCGCTTTCTGTAGGTGCGAATTTATTCGCACAATACGTGTGGCTGTTTTTGTACGAATAAATTCGTACCTACAAAACACACCGCCACTCCACGCATAAGGACAACCCAAACACCACCAAACCCAACCACAGCACACGACAGCAGCCCGGCAACGTCGGACCACCCCCTCCCAAACGCCACGGTGTTTTTACAGGGCAGTCGGAATCGGAGCAAAGCCTCAGCAACAGGGACGAAGCTCGCTTCGGCACTGGCAGCGCAGCTTTGCTTTGCGCAGCGTTCCGATTGCCCTGCCCACACCAAAGGCAAAAAACCCATTATTGATGCAAAAAAGCGCTTCTGCTCACCTTATCTGCCGGCACCAGACGCTCGAGGGTGGCAATCAGCGTATCCATGCCTTCAAAGCCGACCAGTTTAAAGATCTGGCCTGTATCTGCCTTGAGAATGATGGATTTCACGCGGCCAAACCTGGTTTGAAAGCGCATGCTTTTGACCTGCAACAAGTCCACATTGACGATCGCACCGTTGTAACGTACGGCAACCTGGTGGTTCTCTTCATCCACGGTCAAGGCCGGGTATGCAGCAGCACCTTGCTTGATGTGGTTGTAGCTGGCAAAAATCGCCACTGCGAAAATCAGCAGCCCGGCAACCGGCAAAAGCAGCTCGGATGCCGCATTGGCCTGTACCGCCCTGACCAGCAAGACGATGCAGCAAAGCACCAAAACAGCCATCAACACCATGGCCCAGCGCCGGTCCTTGCGTAGTTTTTGTTCAGAGATGTGAAACTGCATATTCTGTTCCTTTAACTGACCACACCAAGTGCTGTTTGAGGCTTACTACCATGGATTCTATGACTTCGCTTCGCTACGCGCAGAATGCCATTGTTGGGAATTTGCCGGTCATCACGCAAAGCGTTTTGTGCGAATGAATTCGCACCTACAATTGCGTACCCAGTTGCCACCTCAAGCCCAACCGCTACAAGCGGCAGCAGTCCGGCATAGCCGGGCTACCCTCCCTCACCCGCCAAGGTGTGATTTGCAGGTCGGGCGGGACCGGAGCAAGCATCCGCAACAGGGTCGAAGCTTGCTTCGGCACTGGCAGCGTCAGCTTGCGGAGCGTCTCGCCCGACCTGCCAACGTCGAAGGCAAAGCCCACTCAAACCAACACCAAAAATATCAAATCTTACGCAAGGCCAGCTGATACCCGGTGTACTTGCGGATATTGATCACTCCGGTATCGAAGATCAGATACTGCCCCTTGATGCCCAGCAGGGTGCCTTCGGCCAGCGGATCCTTGTCGAGATTGAAGCTTTTCACCTTCTTCGGATATTCCAGCACCGGATAGCTGATGTTCGTCACTTCGGCGCCGTCCAGCGGCTGGATGGCCTGGAGTCCGAAGCGTTGCTGCAACTCGTCCAGTTCGCGGTTGCACAGTTCCATCAGTCGGTCGCGCTGTGCCGGCAGGTCGACCGGTTCGGGATCGCCCTTGAGCATGGCCTGCCAGCTGGTACGGTCGGAAACATGGGCACGCAGCGCATCCTCGACAAAGCCGGATTGCTGGCGGGTTTTCACCCGAAAAATCGGCAATGCCTGCGATGCGCCCTGGTCCAGCCAGCGGGTCGGAAGCTGGGTGCCGCGGGTGATGCCCACCTTGACCGAGCTGGAGTTGGCCAAGTAGACAAAATGGTCAACCATGCAGTTGGCTTCGCCCCACTCCGGCTCACGGCAGGTGCCCGCATCGTAGTGGCACTTCTCCGGACTCATAATACAGCTGTCACACTGGGCAAGGTTCTTGAAGCAGGGCCAGCAGTAGCCCTGGGCAAAGCTTTTTTTCGTCTTGCGCTGGCAATGGGTGCAGTGGATTTCACCCATGAACTCCAGCTGGATTGCCTGTCCCAGCAGTTCGTTCATCGGCAGGGCCTGATCGCCGAGCCGCATCTGGTACTGTGCCGGCTGTTCCGCCTTGATACGCATTTTCTCCGCAGCGCCACGCAACAATTCCGTCATCAGTGCAGGGTTCCTGCAGCCGGTGCAAACAGGCTGGTGTCCACATCGGCATCTGTCTTTTTGGACATGGAGCTGCACTGATCACCACCCAGATAGCCGGTGCGCTCCTCTTCGGGCAGGTTTTTCTGCTCCCAAGCGATGATGGCCATCATGGTCAGCTCCTTCTGCTCACGGGTCAGCAGCGTTCCATCGGGCCACTTGCCCAGCTCCAGCGACTGCTTGAGGCTGGCATAGGTTTCCGGATTGATATCATCGATCATCTTGATGAAGTCGGTCATGTTTAATCTCCAACCTGTTGTTTGATAAGCGCAGAAAGAGAGTTTCGGCTTTAAATGAACTGCCTGTCCCAACTGCGGAAGATGCGTTACGCTACCATGTCCCGCGCCTTTACAGTACCACTTACTGTCCGGCCCGGCGGCTTCTGCCGCGGGCCAGACCGCCGGTCACCCAACCAGCCAGGCAGCCGGCCAGCAGCCCGCTGACATGCGCCGCGTTGGCGATTTGCCCAAACCCCAGCGCGCTGACCACACCCAGCAAGCAAACCACCAGCCAGACCAGCATCATGCCGACCACCCCTTTCGGCAGGCTGTAGGCCGCAACCGGGTGCAAGCGCTGGTAGATCCAGCAAAACCCAAGCAAGGCATACAGCACACCGGACAGGCCACCAAAAAAAGCGGGCCCTGAAAAGGCGAATTGGCTGTAGTTGGAAACCAGAGCCGCAATCAGCACCAATACCAACAGGAACAGGCTGCCCTGGTGATGCTCGATGCGACGCCCAAGCTCCCAGAACCACAGGCTGTTCATGGCCAGATGCAGCCAACCGAAATGGATCAGCATGGGGGTCAGCAACCGCCACCACTGGCCTTCCGCAAGGCTTTCGGACAGAGGAACGAACCAGGCCTGATCGCCCTCGATCAGGACCGCGTTGAAGGTCAGCAGGGCTACCTTGTCCAGCGCGTCACCCAACCCGGTCCAGAGAGCCACCAGCAGGGTGAGCACCAGCACCAGTGCAGTCAACGGAAAGCGGAGCAGCTGTTGCCGGATCGAGGAACGTTCCTGCTGCAGCTCGGGGTGCCTGTCCATGAACTCGAGATTGTCCGCCGGCATCTGCAGGTACAACTCATGCAGCATGCGAACCTGCCGGGCAGTCATTGCATCGGCAACCCAGAGCTGCTGTTCTCCACTGGCCTCGCTGATGCGGTGTGCGATGTTCCGCTCGTGCAACAGGCGGGAAAAACCGGACAGGTCCTGCTGCAGGGGTGCCTGCAATGCCAGGTGCCAGCTCATGTCCTACCCTCCACCCAGACGAAGTTTTCCGGCTGCAAACGGGCTTCGCTGCCCAGTCGGTACGCTACCAGATGCCCGCCACTAACCGCGCTGTAGTCCAGGCAAGCCAGGTTAGGGGTGATCAGCCGTGGCGTGCCGTCGCGCCAGTAGTGGCCGACGAAAAGCATGGGATCTTCCGCCTCGTGCTGCACCAGCTGCTTATAGAAGCCGCGCGGCAGGGGCTTGCCCGCCGCTTCCTCGGGAATCGGATCCGGCTGGAATGCGAGCTCGGCATAGGTTTGCGGTGCATGTTCCTCATGCCAGAAGCGCGCCCGAAAAGAGGTCCGGATCAGTCCGTCCTGTCCGGTTACGCTCATGCCGGCAGGCAGCGGCAGGTTGATGCCGCGCAACAGGCGATTGAAGACCCGGTTGGCGAAGCTGCCGGAATGCACGGATGCCTGCAGGAAGGCGCGGTCAAAACGGCCATCCTCGAAACGTTCACGCAGCTCCGCGATCAGCTGCTTGTCCCAGCAAGCATGCACGACGCGGAAGCGGCCGCCATCCATGAATAGCGGCAGCTCAGCAAACCAGTCGAGATGGTCCTGCCACTCCTGGGGGTGCCCGGCAAACTCTTCGGCGGTTGCCTTCCACAGGTTGGCATGCCGGCTGGTGTGATCGCGAACAAACAGTTGACGGCACTCTTCCGGTGCCGGTGTGTGCCAGGCCAGTGCGTAGTACTCATGGTTGCCCATGATGCAGTGGGCATGACCACTTTCGACCATGCTGCGCACGATGTTCAGGCTTTCACGGATCTGTGGTCCGCGGTCGATGATGTCACCGAGAAAGATGGCCTTGCGCTGCGGGTGTTGCCACACCCCGCCCTTCCTCTGGTAGCCCATCTGCTCCAGCAGGCGCACCAGCGCATCGGCACAGCCATGGATGTCGCCGATGATGTCATAGCCGCGCTGCGGATCGATCTGCATCAGCCGCGCCCCTGGTCCAGGCGGGTTTCCCAGCCGAGCTTGGTCCGGCAGATTTCGTAGAAGTTGTGCTCCAGCGGATGCAGCAGATGCAAACGCTGGGCTTTGCGCCGGATGTGGATCACATCGCCGGGGGCGCAGTTGGCGTGGTTCTGACCGTCACAGGACACCAGCGGGTAAATGCTCATGTCAGGGGAAATGACGATTTTCAGCTCGTTGTCCGCACCGACCACGATGGGCCGGCTGGAGAGGGTGTGCGGATACATGGGGACAATGACCATGGCATCGATCTCAGGATGCATGATCGGGCCGCCTGCAGACAGGGCGTAGGCAGTGGAGCCGGTTGGCGTGGCGATGATCAGTCCGTCCGCCTTGAGGCTGTAGACAAACTGCTCGTTGATATAAAGGTCGAAGGAGATCATGCGCGTGGACTTGCCCGGGTGCAGCACGATGTCGTTCAGCGCATCACCACTACCGATCAGGGTTTCGTCACGCATGACCTCGGTTTCCAGCAAAAAGCGCTCTTCCACCTCATAATCGCCGGCCAGCACCGCACCCACCTGCTCTTCCAGGTGCTCGGGGCTGATGTCGGTCAGAAAGCCCAGGTTACCGCGGTTGATGCCCAGTACCGGCACGTTCTGGCTCACCATGGCCCGTGCCGCACCCAGCATGCTGCCGTCACCGCCGACCACAATCACCAGGTCACACTGTTCACCCAGCTCCTTGTGGTTGACCGTGCGCAGGTTGTGACCCGGCAGCATTTCGGCAATGGCTTCGTCCAGCACCACGTTCAGTTCGCGTGAAACCAGCCAGGCCATGAGGCGACGGATGGTATCCAGTACCTTGGCGCTGCCCAGGCGTCCGATGATGCCTACTGTATGAAAGTCGGTCATGCCGCGTCAGTCCTTTTTCCGGATCCAGTACTGATATTGCCCTTCGGATTCATCGGCCTGCAGCAGGCTGTGTTCCAGGAAGGTGCAAAACTTCGGAATATCGCGCTGGGTGGACGGATCGGTTGCCAGCACCTGCAATACCTGGCCGGCCTGCATCTGGCGCATGGCCTTGTGCAGCAGCATCACCGGCTCGGGGCAAAACAGCCCGCGCGCATCCAGAACCTCATCTGCCGTCAAATTCATGATGTCACTTCGATCTTCTTACTGGATTGTACTGGGCCGGCACAGCTGACCGGCCGGTCGGTTATTCCGCTTTACCCCGTTCACGCGGACGGATAGTGTTTGCCTGTCCATCAGAGAACAACAAGGAATCACCACGCATGAATGACCTCGTACACTATCGCCTGGAAAATGGCGTTGCCATCGTGCAAATCCGCAACGGCAAGGTCAACGCCCTGTCACCGCAAGTCATCGAAGCACTCAACGGTGCCCTGGACCGCGCTGAGGCCGACAAGGCCGTTACCGTCCTTACCGGGCAGCCCGGTATTCTGTCCGGCGGATACGATCTCAAGGTCATGACTTCCAGTCCGGCAAGCGCTCTGCAGCTGGTCGCCAGCGGCTCCGCCCTGACCCGGCGCATGTTAGCACATCCGCTGCCGTTAATTGTTGCCTGCAGCGGCCATGCCATTGCCAAGGGCGCCTTTCTTTTGCTGGCTTGCGACTACCGCATCGCTGCCGGAGGAGATTTCCGCATCGGGCTCAACGAGGTGCAGATCGGCATGACCATGCATCAGGCCGGAATTGTGCTGGCGCGTGACCGCTTGACACCGGCAGCCTTCCAGCGCGCGGTCATCAACGCGGAGATCTTTGCACCGGAAGCCGCCTGCCAGGCCGGTTTTGTCGATTTCGTGGTGCCGGAGCAGGAGCTCATGGAGCATGCAATGGAGGTGGCCGGCCAGTTCAGGCAGCTCAACATGCGCGCGCATCGTCAAACCAAGCACAGGGTCCGCCAGACGCTGCTGGACGAGCTGGAACAGGCCATCCAGGCAGACCTGCAGCACGGGTTCGAATAGCGCAGGCACAAAAAAGCCCGCGTACACTTGCTGTAGGCGGGCTTTTGCTCTGCGGACAGTCAGGCAAGCTTTTCGTCGGCTTTCTCGCCCTTGCGGTACACCTCGTAAATGACCACGGGGATGCCCAGTCCGCCCAGATGCTGCTCGACCAGCGGCTTGACGTCAGTCCAGTCGAGCGCTCCGACACCGGTTGCCAGGCGTGGCAATGCCAGACTGGTCACGCCCTCGTCCTGAACGTGCCGGGCCAGTGTGCGCAGTGCTTGGTTGACGTCTTCCAGCTTGGCCTTGACTGGACGCGCCGCCTTGGCCTGACTTTGCATGCCCTGGGTCAGCAGGTTGACAATGCCGCGTGTGGAACCGTCTTCGGTAACACCACGCCAAGCCCAGATCTCTCCGGTATTGGGTGCCTTGGAACGGATCACCACACGATAGTCCTTCACCATGGACGGGAAGCGCTCGCGCAGGGCCAGTGCCAGTCCGGAATCAAAGGGATCATGGGTGGCGATACCGTGTGCAATCACGTCCGCGTCGCTCAACAGGATGTCGCCTTCTACTTCACGAATCATGCATTTCTCCTTGGGAAAGATACGGATTTTTTCCACTTGCCCACAGGGTAACCCGGATCAACCAAAGGTCGCATTGACGCCTGTCAACCGGACTGCCCGGTCATTGATATTATCCGCATTTTCCGCCTGTCCGCATGCATGAGAGGGGTAGAAGTCAGAAGCTGGCCAGCCGAATGTCTTCCACCAGGCTGGCGAGATCCAAGCCCAGCCGCTCCCCGACCTCGCGGGCACGCTCGCGCAACGCCTGCACCGGCAGATTCTGCTCGGTGCTGGAAGGTATCATCAGGATCACGTTTCCCTCGTTGACCGGCAGCTCCCAGAAGTGCCTACCGAACAGGCCGCGCAGCATGGGCGAAGCCAGTGGCCTGCTGTCCAGCAGCGCCCACTGGTTGATGATCAACCAGCCGCCCGGTGCCAACTTGTCCTGGCAACGCTCCAGAAAATCCCAGGCCATGTGCGCCCGTGACGGACCATGCTCGTTGTACAGGTCCATGAAGATCAGATCGGCCTGCTCCGCAGTGTCCAGCAGCTGCAACGCATCGCCGATACGGATGGTCATGCGCTCGTCGACCTCGAACCCCATGTGCCGGGAAGCCAGGCGCAAGACCTCAGCCCGCAGCTCGATGATCTCCGCATCGAACAGTCCGGGCATGGCCGCCAGGCAGGCGCGAACCAGCACGCCGGAGCCCAGGCCGAGAAAGAGCGCGGTTTCCGGATCCTGATGACAGAGTCCGCCCAGCAGCATGGCTCGTGAATACAGATATTTCAGCTGCAGCGGTTGCTGCATGCAGACTTCGCTTTGCTCGGAATTTTCACCAAACACCAGATAGCGGCAGTCGCCCTTTTGCTCGACCCAGAGCCGTCCGTACTCATCACGGGCCTCGGCAATCTTTTTTTTCCTTGACCAGAAAAACCGCAATCTATTCTTCCTGTATCACTTCATTGGCGACAACCATCTATCCTGCCAGCATTGGCCTGTTGCCGGCAAATTGCATATCGGGCGTTGCATTTTGTGCGCACCTCCAGTATAGTGCGCCACCTGAACGGGCGATGCCCATTCATTGTTGCGGTGAAGTGTCCGAGTGGCTGAAGGAGCTCGCCTGGAAAGCGGGTATACGGGAGACCGTATCGAGAGTTCGAATCTCTCCTTCACCGCCATATTTTATTCCAAATCCCTGTTTATGCAGGGATTTTTTTTGCCTGCATTTTGTGGCAGGCTTTTCCAGCAGTAATCAGGGCCTGTCAGTCTTTTCTCATTGCCACTGGGCCCGCCAGAAACGGGGTGGATACTGGCACTTGAGCATAGCCCGTACCTTACGGATGCCGACTGCCTGTTGCCGGCCGCGCTGCAGGTCCCTGTCCGTGGCAGGCAGGGACGCGCAATCACGACCTCCCCCGTCACATAGCCGCAAGCCGGATGCCACGAAGTCGAGCCGTACCAGACGTCGCTGATGCGGCTTGTCGCTGCGTACCAGCCAGATTTCCCGGCTTTCGTTCTGCAGAAGCTCCACTGCAGCCGGATTGGCATTGCGCCATCTCCTGGCACCCATGTCCATCTGGATCTGGTTCAACGAGCAATGTAGCAGCCTTTCCGGCTCAACAGATGCTTCCCGCGACTGCGGCGCTGTCACCTGCTCCGCGACAGCCGGGAGACGCGCGCCGCAGCCGGCAGACAGCAGCAGCGCGACAAGCGGCAGACAGAGCCTGATCATGTGGTCTCTTTCTGCGTCCGGGCTGCCTGCAGCAGGAAGCGGCGTATCCTGCGATATTCCTTCATCCTTTCCTGGTCGGCTTCATCCGGTTCGGGAATGCGTCCGGGCTTCAGGTTGTCGGCGTTGTCAGCCAGCTTGACCTGCAGTGCCAGCGGATTTTCCGCAGCACGCTTTGCCGCCTGCATGCGGCTTTCGCCCGGCCTTCTGGTCAGGATGCGTACCGCTTCGAGGACTTCCTCGTCAAAACCGGCCTCCGTCAGCTCCTCTTCGGTGATTTCGGTGTCTTCCAGTACATCGTGCAGCAGCGCCACCTGGCGCTCCTGCTCACCTTGCAGCTTCAGCATCATGCGCAACGGGTGCAGGATATAGGGTTCACCGGCCTTGTCCCGCTGGCCGGCATGGGCCAGTGCGGCAATGACCAGGGCTCGTTCAAGGTTGTTCAAGTTGTTGTCTGTCTCCATCGCTGGCACGGGCAGCATCCTCTGGTCGGTTCCCGCGCGTGGGTAACGTCTGTTTCAGGTTGGACTGTACAGGTTCACATTGCCAGTGTAGCTGAGCGCCTCCGCCTTTTCCTTGAGACGGTCGCTCAGGTCATGGGGCTGGTTTCTATTGCAAAACACCTCTACGTGTACCCGGCCATCCAGGTAATGGAGCACGATCTTGTCCAGATCGACATATTCCAGCTCGTCCTTCCAGACACGATGCAGGTCCTGCATGACCTGGGCGCGCAGCGGCAGCTTGTTGCTCGGGTCCTTGGTTTCGTCATCTTCAGGATCGATATGGATGGCCACATCGACGATGTCCTTGTTGGACTCCAGCAGGATATGCCGGACATGTTCGGAAATGCGGTGCCCTTCGGAAACACTGAGAAACTCGTCCACCAGGATGTGCACATCGACGATGGAGCTGCCACCCATGCGCCGGGTGCGTAGCATGTGGACACCGTTCACGCCGTCGATGTTCTCGATCAGTCGCTTGATGCCCTTGAGCTGCTGCGGGTCCAGCCCGGTATCGATCAGCTCGCGTATGGCCGACCAGGCCTGGTCCCAGCCAATCCTGGCAATCATGAAGGCAACCACCACGGCGGCAAATGCGTCCAGATAGGCGATGCCCATCAGACTGCCGGCCACACCGAGCAACACCACCACCGAGGAGATGGCGTCCGAGCGGTGGTGCCAGGCGTTGGCCTTGAGCAGGCCCGAACGGAAACGCCGCGCGGCGATCATGGTGTATTGATACAGGCCTTCGTTGGCAACGATGGAAATCAGCGCGATCAGCAGCACGATGGGCGTGGGCTGCATGAGCTTTTCCGGGGCCAGCAGACGCTCGACTGTATCCCAGGCAATGCCGCCGGCCGTCAGGATCAGGATCAGGCCGAGTCCCACGGTGAACATGGTTTCGATCCGCGCATGGCCATAGGGGTGCTGTTCGTCTGCCGGCTGGGTGCTGTATTTGGCAGCCAGCCAGACCATCAGGTCGGTACTCAGATCCGCCAGCGAGTGGATACCGTCGGCGATCAGTGCGTGCGACTGTCCGATGATGCCGAAAATGATCTTGCCGATCGTCAGCACCAGGTTGACCAGTGCTCCGACGATGCTGGTGGTACGCATGGCCCTTTGCCGTTCTTCAGCCTGCTGGCGAACGCTCATCGTGACTCCTCGCAAATTCGTTGGGTTCCGGATTATAGCAGCGCAGGCAACCTGCCTGCAGTTGCGCCGGGCGATCGGCCGCAGACGCAGCCGGGATCGTCCTGATGCAGGACACATCATGGCCGGCTGCCATTGACGGTGCAACAGCTCCGGTCAAGTCCCGCTTCTGTGCTAGCATGTGCGTCTTTTGTAGACCGGGAATCTCCCATGTCCGCTTCTGCCCGCCCTGCCGCCCCATCCGAGATCAGTCTGGGCCGCCGCCTGTTTTCCATGACCTGGCCCATGCTGGCCGGAGTGGTGGCATTGATGAGCTTTCAGCTGGTGGACAGTGTCTTCATCGGCATGCTGGGTACCGAGCCGCTGGCAGCGATGGGTTTTACCATGCCGATCAACCAGCTGATGATCGGCATCCAGATCGGTACCGGCATTGCCGCAACCGCGCTGATTTCCCGTGCCATCGGTGCCGGCAATGCAGACTATGCCAAGCGTCTTTCGGCCCTGGTGCTGATTACTGGCAGCAGCCTGATGGCATTGCTGGCGCTTGCTGTTTACCTGCTCAAGCAACCGATCCTGCATGCACTGGGCGCCGGTGAGGAGCTATTTGCCTATACCGACAGCTATTGGCTGCCCTGGCTGATCAGCGCGTGGAGTCATGCCTTCCTGTATTTCGGCAATAGCCTGTGCCGCGCCAATGGCAACACCCGCCTGCCGGGCCTGATGATGGTGGTCACCAGCCTGTTCAATATGGTGCTGGACCCGATTTTCATTTTCGTGCTTGGTTGGGGTCTGCCTGGCGCCGCCTTTGCCACCCTGGTTTCCTGCGTGATCGGCAGTGCCGTGATCTACTCCCGGGTGATCAAGCATCACTGGCTGGCCTTTGATCTGCAGCAGGTCAAGGTACTGTCGGCGCTGGGCAGCATTGCCAGGATCAGCCTGCCGGCGATGCTCAGCCAGCTGATGCCCGGTATGGCCGCACTGCTGGCGACCCGTATCGTGGCCGGCTACGGTGCTACGGCGATTGCTGCCTGGGCGCTGGGCACCCGGTTGGAAACCTTTTCCATTGTCATCATCCTGGCGCTGACCATGTCGATGCCGCCCATGCTGGGGCGCATGCTCGGTGCACGTGACCTGACCCAGGTTCACAAGCTGATCTGGCTGGCGGTACGTTTCATTCTGGTATTGCAGCTGGCGGTTGCCATTTTCTGGTTGCTGCTGCGGCCGCTGGTCATCGGCATAGTGGCGCAGGAACCGGCCACCGCTGAATATCTGGCCAGTTACATGCTGATCGTTCCGGTCAGCTATAGCATGCTTGGAGTCTGCATCCTGCTGGTCTCCAGCTGTAATGCACTGGGTATGCCGCTACGGGCACTGGTGACATCGGCCGTCAGGCTGTTCCTCTGCTATCTGCCCTGCGTGGCTGCTGGTGCCTGGCTGGGCGGCATGACCGGACTCTATCTGGGCGTGCTGGTCGGCAACTGCCTGGCCGGACTGTTCAGCTGGCAGCTGTATCGACAGGGCTTCCGCAAGTTGCAGGCACGCATGGCTGCAGGCAACAGCCACTAACCCGGACTGGCGCAAGACGACAGGAGCGCCAACTCAAAGGGAGTGCTTTGTCTGAATACCCGCTTCGTCACCCTGCGCGTCAGTCGCAGAGTCCCATGCCTTCGGGCTGCACTGGATTTTGCGATTTTGCTTCGCAAAACGCAGAACGACGATCTCCGCTACGGCATTACGCAGTTTTATACCGCGTCCAGTCCGCGCTGCAGGTCTGCCTTGAGGTCATCCAGCTCTTCCAGTCCCACGGCAATGCGCAGCAAACCATCGCCAATACCCATGGCGGCACGCTCTTCGGGCTTGAGACGGCCATGGGTGGTGCTGGCCGGGTGCGTGATGGTGGTCTTGGCATCACCGAGATTGGCGGTGATGGAAATCATGCGGGTGGCATCCACAAAGCGCCAGGCTGCATCCTTGCCACCCTTGATATCGAAGCTGACCACGGCGCCGAACCCGCCGGGCTGCTGTTGGCGGGCCAGTTCGTGTTGCGGGTGCGTGGTCAGTCCAGCGTAATAGACCTTTTCCACTTGCGGCTGTTGTTCCAGCCAGCGGGCCAGCTGCATGGCACTGTCACAGTGGGCGCGCATGCGCAGACGCAGGGTTTCCAGTCCCTTGAGAAAGACCCAGGCATTGAACGGGCTCATGCTCGGGCCGGCAGTACGCAAGAAACCGACCACCTCGGTCATCAGCTGCTCGCTGCCGGCAACCGCACCACCCAGGCAGCGTCCCTGGCCATCAATGTACTTGGTGGCCGAATGGATGACGATATCCGCACCCAGTTTCAGCGGCTGCTGCAATGCCGGCGTACAGAAGCAATTGTCCACCACCAGCAGGGCGTCCGCAGCACGGGAGATTTCAGCCAGCGCACGGATATCGGCCAGTTCGGCCAGCGGGTTGGAGGGGGATTCCAGATACAGCATCCGGGTGTTCGGCTGGCATGCGGCGCGCCAGGCATCCAGATCGTTGATATCCACGTAGGTGATCCCGATACCGAATTTCTTCAGGTACTTGTCGAACAGGCTGACCGTGGCACCAAAGATGCTACGCGATACCAGTACATGATCGCCAGCGCTGCAAAAGCTCATTACGGCAGCCATGATGGCCGACATGCCGGAGGCGGTTGCCACCGCCTTTTCCGCCCCTTCCAGCGCAGCCAGCCGCTCTTCGAAGGTACGGATGGTCGGGTTGGTATAGCGCGAGTAGACGTTGCCCGGCTCGTCACCGGCGAAACAGGCGGCAGCGTGGGCTGCATCACGGAATACATAACTGGAGGTGGTGAAGATCGCCTCGCCATGTTCGCCTTCGGGGCCACGTCGCTGCCCTGCACGCACGGCCAGGGTGTCAAAGCCGCTATCCGTCAGATCGCTATCCAGCTGTCCGGGTTGCCATTCGATGCTCATTGCTTGTCTGCCTTGTTCTTGATTGTGAAGCGGGCCGCCGGCTGCTTGCCGGCACGGCCCCGTGCACCACGCATGATGCTGCTCCGGCGCATCCTGATCAGGCTGGAGCCGGAGTGAAATGCGCTAGAGTCAGTTTTCGGTGTTGTGCAGCTCGATGATGGCGTTTGCCTGCGGTCGGTCATCGAAGTCCAGCTCGGCCTGCAGGGTTTCCATCTGGTTCAGGTAGTTCTCGTCGATGTCGCCGGTGATGTACTGGCCATCGAAAACAGAGCAGTCAAAACGGTCGACCTTCACTTCGCCACCCTCGGTGGAAGCGATCAGGTCCGGCAACTCCTGGAACACGAGCCAGTCGGCGCCGATCAGTTCGCCGATCTCATCGACGCTCCGGTTGTGGGCAATCAGGTCCTGCACACTGGGCATGTCGATGCCGTACACGTTGCGGTGCCGCACCTCGGGTGCCGCCGAACAGAAATAGACCTTTTTGGCACCGGCATTGCGGGCCATCTGGATGATTTCCTGGCAGGTGGTGCCGCGTACGATGGAGTCGTCCACCAGCATGACATTCTTGCCACGGAACTCCAGTTCGATGGCATTGAGCTTCTGCTTTACGGACTTTTTGCGCTGCGCCTGGCCGGGCATGATGAAGGTGCGGCCGATGTAGCGGTTCTTGATGAAGCCTTCGCGGTACTTGATGCCCAGCCGGTGGGCCAGCTCGAGGGCCGAGGTACGACTGGTGTCCGGTATGGGAATGATCACGTCGATGTCGTGATCCGGACGCTCACGCATGATCTTCTCGGCCAGCTTCTCGCCCATCTTCATGCGCGCCTTGTAGACCGAGATGCCGTCGATGATCGAGTCCGGGCGCGCCAGATATACATACTCGAAGATGCAGGGGTTCAGCTGCGGGTTGCGGGCGCACTGGCGGGTGTACAGTTCGCCCTGCTCGGTGATGTAGATCGCCTCGCCCGGTGCCAGGTCACGGATCAGGGTAAAGCCCAGCACGTCCAGCGCTACGCTTTCCGAAGCGATCATGTATTCGGTGCCTTCCTCGGTGATGCGCTGGCCGAAAACGATCGGGCGGATGCCGTGCGGGTCGCGAAAACCCACCACGCCATGTCCGGTGATCATCGACACCACTGCGTAACCACCGCGGCAGCGCTCGTGCACCCGGCTGACCGCATTGAAGATATTGTTGGGTGTGGGACGCAGCAGGCCACCCTGCCCCAGCTCGTGGGCAAACACGTTGAGCAGGACTTCCGCGTCGGAGTTGGTGTTGATGTGGCGCAGGTCGGACTCGAAGACTTCCTTGGCCAGCTGATGCATGTTGGTCAGGTTGCCGTTTTGCGCGAGGGTGATGCCGTACGGCGAGTTCACATAGAAGGGTTGTGCCTCGGCATTGCTGGTGCAGCCGCCCACCGGGTAGCGGACATGGCCGATGCCCACATGCCCGACCAGCTCCTTCATGTGGCGGGTGCGAAACACGTCCCGCACCAGGCCGTCACCCTTGCGCAGGAAGAGCCTGCCCTGTTTGCTGGTGACAATGCCCGCCGCATCCTGGCCACGATGTTGCAATACGGTCAGCGCATCGTACAGCGATTGGTTGACCTCTGATTTGCCTACAATGGCAACAATACCGCACATGATTGACAACCCCTGCCTAGCAGATTCAAATTGCGCGTGTCGGCGCACCCGGCTTCCGGCACAGCGGCCGGAGCCATCACCCGCCCGCCGCTTGGCCCATGCCAAGAACCAGGTTCTTAGACCAGTCCGCCACCAACAGGAAGTGTGGTACCAGCACGGAGTCCTGCCACCAGGCATCCTGGGTAACGGGTGAAAGACTGAGCACACCTACAGCCACCACGATCAGCAGTGCGCCGCGGGCTGCGCCGAAAAACATGCCCAGGAAGCGGTCCGTGCCACTCAGACCGGTAGCCCTGACCAGCTGTGCAAGCAGGAAGTTGAGCAGGCCACCGGCAACAAGGGTGGCCACGAAGAGCAAGGCGCAAGCGGTCGCCACACGCAGGGACGGCGTTTCAATGTAGGGGGCCAGGTAGCCCGACAGGTCGCCGCCGAACATCCAGGCAACCACGCCGGCCACCACCCAGGTGACCAGCGAGAGCGCCTCCTTGATGAAGCCCCTTGTCAGGCTGATCAGGGCGGAAATGGCAACAACGGCCAGAATGATCAGGTCAACCCAGTTGAAACTCACTTGCAGGTTCCGGTTTCAATGAAAAAGGGGATTCTAGCAGAGCGACTCCGCCCTGATAACCCTTTTCTGCAAACTGGCTCCTTCAGGGCTGGTAACGGACCACAAAACAGTCCTGGTTATCACGGGCTTTCAGCTGCTTGCACATGGCGACCGCCTCGGCTTCGCGGATCAGCGGACCGATCAGTACCTTGTGCAGGCCGTCGGCACTGCGCACATAGGCGGTGTAATGCCTGGCACGGTAGGTATCGCGCAGCCGCTCGGCATTTTGCAGGTTGCTCAGGCTAGCCAGCTGGATGGCCCAGGAGACCGGCAGGTTGCTGCGGTCAACGCCGGGGCTGGCAGCCGGCTGCGGTGCGGGCTTCACCTGTGCCGCCGGTTTGACCGGTTCCTTTGCGGTTGACGCCGGGGCGGCCGGTTTTTCCTCTGCTGCCGGAGCCGGTGGAGGAACAGCCGCTTGTGATTCGGCAGGCGGTTCCACCGGTTCGGCAACGGCGGCCGGAGGTTCCGGTGCGGTGTCATGTTCGATCAGGACGAACTCGGGCTCGGCCTCGGGCAGCACGATCTCTCCATCCTCCTCCTGTACCGGCTCCACAGGCTCGGGGACCGGCACCGGCTCGACCTCCACTGCCGGAGCAGGAGGCATGGCTGGCGGTTCCGGCACCTCGACCTGAACCTGTGGCAGGGGATGGTCTTCCTCTTTGCTGCTGAACAGCATGGGAACGAAAATGATTGCCAGGGCAACCAGAACCAGTGCTCCAACAATGCGTTGCTTGAACTTGCTATCCATTTCACTCATTTGTAATCACCTGAAAATGTTCGCCCCGGAACCCGGAAACAGACCGTATCATTTGAGCCGATACCCTGCATTGACTCAAGTATGCGCCTGTTGTTCCTGCAGGAAACCCAGTGCCTCGCTCACCGCGAAAAACGAGCCGAACACCACAATCCAGTCTCCCGGCCGGCTTTGTGCAAGGCGTGCCGCCAGGGCGGAGCCGATGTCGGCGTGGCTGGTGCTGGCTTCCCCTGCCCGCTGCAGGTGCTGTTGCAGTTCCTCCAGGGTGAAGCTGCGCGGCGAAGGCAGGGCGGCAATGTCCCAGCCGGCAAAGATGCCATGCATGGCGGACAGCACCCCGTCCACGTCCTTGTCCGAAAGCGCGCCAAACACCGCATGCAGCTGTCCGCCAGGTTTCCTGTCCTGCAACCAGTGGGCCAGGTAGGCTGCCGCCTGCGGGTTGTGGGCAACATCAAGCAGCAGTGTGCGTTCACCGTCCGGCTGCTGCAATCGAACAATCTCGAGCCTGCCCGTCAAGCGGGTCTGCTGCAGCGCATGGCCGGCAGCATCCGCCTGCAACGGCAGGCCCAGCAGGGCAAATGCCTGTAGCGCCACGGCTGCATTTTCCACCGGCAAGGCAGGCAGGGGCATGCTGCCAAGAGTCAGGTTCTGACCATCGGCGGCAGTACCCTGCCAGTGCCAGCAGGTATCACCCTGGCCAAGTTCGAATTCGCGACCGCGCAAGTATAGAGGGCAGCCCAGTCCGGCGGCATGGTCCAGCAGGCTTTGCGGCGGTTGCAGGTCACCGCATACGGCGGGCACGCCGGCACGGAAGATGCCGGCTTTTTCGCGGCCTACCGATTCGCGGTCGGAGCCCAGCCAGTCGGCATGATCCAGTGCGATGCCGGTTACCACCGATACATCCGGATCCACGATATTGACCGCGTCCAGCCGGCCACCCAGCCCCACCTCGAGAATGGCGACATCCAGACCGGCGCGGGCAAAGATCCATAGTGCCGCCAGGGTACCCATTTCAAAATAGGTCAGGCTGGTGTCGCCGCGTACCGCCTCGACGGCCTCAAAGGCATCGCAAAGGGTCTCGTCGGCAACGGATACACCGCCGATGCGGACACGTTCGTTGTAATGCAGAAAGTGCGGAGAACTGTAGACGCCGACACGCAAGCCCTGCGGGGCACACAGGGCTTCGAGAAAGGCGCAGGTCGAACCCTTGCCGTTGGTGCCGGTGACCGTCACCACCTGCGTGGCGGGTCTGTCCAGCTGCAAGCGTGCAGCCACATCACGGATGCGCTGCAACCCCAGCTCGATCTCGCTGGGGTGCAGCTGTTCAAGCCAGCCTAGCCACTGTGCGAGGCTGCGCCTGCTCATTCCTCGCTGGCCTTGCCTTCTTCTTCCTCGGCAACGGCAGCAGTCTCCGCCGCCTGTTGCTCCTCTGCGGCATCACGCAAGATGGGACGTACCTGCATGGGAGCCTTGACCAGCTTGCGGAGGATTGCGGCAATGCGTGGGCGCAGCTCGGGGCGCGGAATGATCATGTCGATGGCACCATGTTCCAGCAGGAACTCGCTGCGCTGGAAGCCTTCAGGCAGCTTTTCGCGTACGGTCTGCTCGATCACGCGCGGTCCGGCAAAGCCGACCAGCGCCTTGGGCTCGCCGATGATGATATCACCAAGCATCGCCAGGCTTGCGGAAACGCCGCCATAGACCGGGTCGGTCAGAACGGATATGAAGGGAATGCCCTCTTCCCGCAAGCGGGCAATGACAGCCGAGGTCTTGGCCATCTGCATCAAGGACAGCAATGCTTCCTGCATCCGTGCACCACCGGACGCGGAAAAGCAGATCATCGGGCATTTCTTTTCCAGCGCCACATTGGCGGCCTGCACGAAGCGTTCGCCGACAATGGAGCCCATGGAGCCGCCCATGAAGGAAAACTCGAATGCCGCCGCCACTACCGGCATGCCTTCCAGGGTTCCACTCAGGGCAACCAGGGCATCATTTTCACCGGTCTGCTTCTGTGCGGCTTTCAGGCGGTCGCTGTACCTCTTGCTGTCACGGAACTTGAGCCGGTCGGTCGGCTCCAGATCCGCGCCGATCTCTTCCCGGCCCTCTTCGTCCAGGAACATGTCCAGACGGGTGCGCGCGCCGATGCGCATGTGGTGTTCACACTTGGGGCAGACGTCCAGCGCCTTTTCCAGTTCTGGCTTGTAGAGTACGGCGTCACAGGCCGGGCACTTGTGCCACAGGCCTTCGGGAATGGAGCTCTTTCTGACCTCGGAACGCATAATCGAGGGTATAAACTTGTCAACCAGCCAGTTACTCATCCGTTCAATACTCCTAGTATCCTCGGGCATGCCTTTGACATGCCGTCCTGTTCCCGGCGAATGCTTTGCCTGCGGAACCTGTGTCTTGTCGCTCGTAGTTGGACGGCGCTGCATCTGCTGCCGTCACACTCAAATCCTGTCCTGCCCGGCCAGACGGTTCACCTGGCACATGAAAGCACGCACTTTTACCGCATCCTTGATGCCGCGTCCAGCTTCCACGCCTCCACTGACATCCACGGCCCAGGGCCGGACTTGCTCGATTGCAAGCTCTACATTATCCACGGTTAGACCACCGGCGAGTATCAGCGGTTTGGCTAAAGTGTCAGGAATTGTGTCCCAGTCAAACACCTGTCCGGTCCCGCCGGGAATGCCGGGCACCCAGGCGTCCAGCAGGATGCCGCGGGCACCCTCGTAGCTGCGTGCTGCAGCAGCGATATCCACGCCCGGCTCCATGCGCAGCGCCTTGATGTAGGGACGAGCGAAGGACTCGCAGTATTCCGGCGTCTCGTCACCGTGGAACTGCAGCAGGTCCAGGGGTACCCGGTCCAGCACCTGTTGCACCTCATCCACCGAGGCATTCACGAACAGTCCAGTGGCGCTCACGAAGGCCGGCAGGTGACGCACAATGCTGCCTGCCGTGTCCGCATCCACCGCGCGGGGGCTGGGCGGGTAAAACACGAAGCCGAGCGCGTCGGCACCGGCTTGTGCCGCCACCAACGCATCCTGCAGACGGGTGATACCGCAAATCTTGACCCGGGTTCTCATGCGTCCTCCGCAAATACGTCCGGCATGGCAGAAAGCAGGGTCGGGCCCAGCGGATGGCGCTGAGGCAAGGCAAACTCCTGCGGATATTCAACCTGCACAAGGTAGAGACCGTATGGCGGAGCGGTCGCTCCGGCAACTGCCCGCTCCCTGGCCTGCAATACATCAAGCATCCATTCTACCGGCTTTTCACCGGCACCGATCTTCATCAGGGTGCCGGCAATGTTGCGCACCATGTGATGCAGGAAGGCCGACGCGCGGATATCCAGCACGATGAAGCTGCCGAAGCGGCTCAGGCGGATGCCATCCAGCGTCTTGACCGGAGACTTGGCCTGACAGTCGCTGGCGCGGAACGAGCTGAAGTCATGAGTACCCAGCAGATGACGGGCTGCCTGGTTCATCCTGTCCACATCCAGCGGCTTGTGTGTCCAGGTGACCGCATCGTTGAGCAGTGCGGGCCGGATGGGGGCCGAATAGATGACATAGCGATAGCGGCGGCGCATGGCACTGAAGCGTGCCTCGAAATGCTCCGGCACCTGGCGAGCCCAGAGTACGCTGATGTCTCTGGGCAGATAGCGGTTGCTGCCAAACAGCCAGGCTGCCGGCTTGCGGATCACGGAAGTCTCGAAGTGCAACACCTGCTCGCAGGCATGCACGCCGGCATCCGTGCGACCGGCACACACCAGCCGCACCGGTTCGCCACCGGCCACCTCGGTCAGGGCCCGCTCCAGCTCGCCCTGTACGGTGGGCAGCTCATTGTTCTGCAACTGGAAGCCGTAGTAGGCCGAACCCTTGTATTCGACACCCAGCGCGATCCTGAAAACGCCTGCGGCAGTCAATTTGACTGCCGCAGTGTGGTCGGGTTGTTGATTCATGAATCAGCCAAGTTCATCCAGCATTTCACGGGCGGATGCCTGGTGCTCCTCGGCACCTTCGCTGGCCACTTCATCAAGGATTTCCCTTGCGCCTTCTATATCACCCATGTCGATCAGAGCACGGGCCAGATCCAGCTTGGTGTTGTCTTCGTCGTGTCCATCCAGGAAACCGAAGTCCTCACCGATATCCTGTTCCAGCTCGGCGAAGGCCGCGATATCCTCTTCTGCAGGCTGCGCTTGCGGAGCGGCTTCGGCAACAGGCTCGAACTCCGGGCCACTTTCAGCCCCGGCTTCCGGCTGCGTTTCAGGCTCCGTCTCCAGACCCGACTCCATGGCGGCTTCAAGCTCGGCGGTGGACAGATCCAGCTCGCTGTCGAGGTTGGCAAAGAACGCATCCATTTCTTCGTCCGCGCTTTCGGCCAGCTCACCCACTTCGGCTGCGCTGTCCTCGAGGGCCTGCTCCAGATCGGCACCGATCTCTTCAAGTTCGGCTTCCAGGCTCGCTGCATCCAGCTCTTCTGCCGGCTGATCGTCCGCCAGTGACAGGTCGAAATCCAGGTCGAAGCCATCTTCGGCATCCAGCTTCAGATCCACTTCGGCAAGGCTGGTTTCCAGGCCGGTCTCCAGCTCCAGGTTGTCGTCAGGCAGCGGGATGGTCTCGTTCTCTTCCACTGCAGCTTCGACGTCCAAATCCAGACCTGCCTCCTCTTCACCGGGCAGTTTCAGATCGTCCAGATCGCCCAGCTCGAAGTCCAGCATTTCCTCGCCTTCCTCTTCCGCAACTTCCGCTGCGGCTTCCGGCTTCAGGCTGTCGAGATCGATGCCGTCCAGGTTGAACTCGATTCCCTCGTCTTCGTCACTTTCCTCCGCGACGGAATCCAGCAGGCTGGCAAAGTCATCTTCGCCGACGGTTGTTTCTGGCTCTGCGTCCGCCGGTGCAGCTGCTTCATCGGTTTCTGCGGTCAGCTCGTCGAGATTGCCCAACTCGCCGGCCAACATATCGATATCGTCTTCCTCGCCCGGCAGATCCAGGGAGATCCTGTCCAGATCCAGCTCATCGCCCTTGTCGCCCATCAGGTGGGGATAACGCTGCTTGAGCGCATCCAGCTCGGACTGGGCCACACCCATGTCAACCAGTTCCTCGACCTGCTGTTCAAAGCTTTGCAGGTCTTCAAGGTCTGCATAGACTTCCAGCAGCTTGAAGCGCAGATCCTGGCGCTGCGGCTCCTGGTCGATGGCACCCAGCAGGACGTCCACGGCCTGGTTGAAGCGGCCAAAGGCAATGTAGTTCTCCGCTTCGGCCACCGGGTCGGACAGGGCAGCTCCATCCACGAAGCCCGGAGCATCCATTTGTTCGGCGTCGGTTTGCAGGGCTGTCTCAACCAGATCCCCTTCCAGATCCTCAGGGCTTTCCTGAAGTTCGTCCGCACCCTCTTCAGCTTCTGCATCGGCCGCCATATCAAGGGTTTCCCCTTCATCGGCAGCCTGTCCTGCACGGCGGCGGGACAGCAACAGCAGCAATACCAGAAGTGCTGCACCGGCTCCTGCGCCAGGCAGGAACATCGGGTTTTCCATCAATTCTTCAACGAAGCTCTTGGGAGCCGGTACCGGATCGATCACCGGTGCCGGTTTGCGCTCGGCAGCCGGGGCTGCTGCCTGCTCTTCCGCTTTCTCTTGCTCAGGCTCTGCCTGTTCGGCTACAGCCTCTTCAGGCTGGCTTTCGGCGGTTGCTTCCTCGCCGTCTTCGGCTGCCGTTTCATCGGCTTCTTCTGCAGCCTCCCCGGCTGCTGCCTCGGCAGCGGCTTCAGACTCCTCTTCTTCCTGTTCGGTGGCGGTCTCCTCGGCAACCACTGCCTCTTCGGCAGCAGTTTCGGCCGCCTCGTCAGCAGCTTCCTCTGCCACCGGATCCGCTACCGGCGTTTCTTCGGTAGTTTCGACAGCCGCTTCAACCGGCTCTTCAGCGGTCTCTTCCTCTTCGGCCGCTTCTGCAACGTCTTCATCGGCCATGTTCTGCAGATTGGCCAGCTGGGTGTTCTTCAGCTCGAGCAGACGCTGCAGCTTCTCGACCTGGCTATTGAGGTCCTCGACGCGGCTGCTCAGGTCGGCATTTTCACTGAGTACGGAATCCAGACGCTCCTTGGTCAGGGCCAGCGCATTGGCCATATTGGAAACATCCGCACCGCCATCACTGCCGGTTTCGGACTTGCCGGTCTCTGCAGCGACCAAACGCAGGCTGTCATCCTTTTCGACCGCCGCTGGTGCGGCTTCGGCAGTCTCGCGACGACGGGCGTCGATCTGGCGTTCGGTTGTGCTGCCCGCACGCCAGGCATCCGTTTGCGCCTGCACTTCAGTCAGCGCCTGGTTGCGGCTGCGGCGACGGATCTGTTCTTCGGTGGGCAGCTTCAGGACCTGGTTGTTCTTCAGCATGTTGATGTTGCCATCAATGAAGGCACCCGGATTCAGGTCCTGGATGGCCAGCATGGTCTGGTGCACGGCGGTACGGCTGCCTCCTGCACGCAGGGCAATTTCCCAGAGTGTGTCGTTGCTCTGTACGCGATACTGGTCACCCTGCAAGGCGGGCACGGGTGCCGGTGCGGGACGTTGTGCTGCAGGCTGGCGCACAACGGGTCTTGCCTGTGGCGCCGGCCTTGGCGTGCCGGCGGATGCCCTGGGTGCAGCCACTGCCGGCTGCGTGTACACCACCTCCTGAGGGGTATACATGGGTGGATCCAGCAGCAGTGTGTACTCTTTCATCACCCGCCCTGCCGGCCAGTACACTTCAAGCAGGAAATTCAGGAAAGGTTCGCGAACCGCCTGGCTGGAGGTGATGCGCACAAAACTCTTGCCATTGGGACGGATCACCGGTGTGAATTTCAGGTTGTTCAGGAAGAACTGGCGGTCGATACCGGCGCGACTGAAGTCTTCTACAGACGCCAGTTGCGAACGAATTTCCTCGGCAGTGATGCCTCGGGTCTCCAGTAGCTCGATTTCAGCTACCAGGGGCTCGTTCAATGCCGATTTGACAGAGACCTCACCCAGACCCAGTGCATGAGCCACTCCTGAAGCCATTGTTGTAGCAGCAGCTACTGCCAGTACCAGTTTGCGTACCTGAAGCATAAAGCGTTTCCCTTATTCTTTACGGTGATTCCGGCCTGTTCACTGTACCAGCGCCCGACCTTTTATCGCTGTCCGTCCGTTTTTTGCCTGCACAGACACCGATGGCAGCTGGAATCTTCCTCTAATAGACAGCGCAAGTATCTTTGACCACTAACCTTTTATCAACACAAAAGCCCGTTTCTTTAATAGTTTGGCGCTATGGGTTGCCTTGTTTATGACCTGGAGCACAGTTCGGCAGCCGCCATTCGCCGCAAAACAAAAAGGCTGCCTGACCGGCAGCCTTTCTTTTCGTGAACGACAATCAGCGTTCCAGCAGGATGCGCAGCATGCGGCGCAGCGGCTCCGCCGCACCCCACAGCAGCTGGTCGCCAACGGTAAAGGCACCCAGGTACTGCGAGCCCATGTTCAGCTTGCGCAAACGTCCAACCGGGATATTCAGGGTTCCGGTCACCGCGGTCGGAGTCAGCGCCTCAACGGTTTGTTCCCGAACGTTGGGCACCAGGCGAACCCAGGGGTTGTGCTGGCTGATCAGGTTCTCGATATCGGCCAGCGGCACATCCTTGTTGAGCTTGATGGTCAGTGCCTGGCTGTGGCAACGCATGGCACCAACGCGCACACAAATGCCGTCGATGTGGATCGGGTTCTTGAAGCGGCCGAGGATCTTGTTGGTCTCGGCTTGCGCCTTCCATTCCTCGCGGCTCTGGCCGTTGGGCAGCGCGCTGTCGATCCAGGGGATCAGGCTGCCGGCCAACGGCACGCCAAAGTGGTCAACGGGAATGCCCTCACCGCGCTGCGCCTCGGCCACCTTGCGATCGATATCCAGGATGGCAGTGGCCGGGTCGGCCAGCTCGTCCGCGACGACATCATGCAGGCAACCCATCTGGTTGAGCAGTTCGCGCATGTTCTGTGCGCCGGAGCCACTGGCTGCCTGATAGGTCATGGCACTCATCCACTCGACCAGACCGGCCTCGAACAGGCCGCCCAGCCCCATCAGCATCAGGCTGACGGTGCAGTTTCCGCCGACAAAGGTCCTGGTGCCGCCATCCAGACTCTGGTCAATCATCTTGCGGTTGACCGGGTCCAGCACGATCACGGAATCATCGTCCATGCGCAGGCCGGAGGCCGCATCGATCCAGAAGCCATTCCAGCCGGCCTCCCGCAGTTTGGGAAATACCTCGTTGGTGTAGTCACTGCCCTGACAGGTCAGGATGATGTCCAGCCCCTTGAGCTCGTTGATGTCGTAGGCATCCTTGAGCGCAGGGATATCCTTGCCGATGGCAGGACCCTGGCCGCCCACGTTGGAGGTGGTGAAAAATACCGGCTCGATCTGGTCAAAATCCCGTTCTTCCTGCATACGCTGCATCAACACGGAACCAACCATGCCACGCCAACCTACAAGCCCTACTCGCTTCATGTAACTACACCTTTATCGATGAAAACGCGGATGGCACGCGGGTGCGCATCCACGAAAAACATTCCATGCGGATCAGGGTGCCCTGTCGGGCACCGTCCCGGCTCCTACAGCTGCTCGAGCGCGGCCACTACGGCATCACCCATTTCAGCCGTGCCCACCTGGCGCATGCCGTCCGACAGGATGTCTCCGGTGCGCAAGCCCTGGTCGAGCACATTGCTCACTGCCTTTTCAATGGCATCGGCTGCCGCTACCTGATTGAAGGTGTAGCGCAGCATCATGGATACCGAGAGAATGGTCGCCAACGGGTTGGCCAGACCCTTGCCGGCAATGTCCGGCGCCGAACCGTGGCAAGGCTCGTACATGCCCTTGCCGCTGGAGTCCAGGGACGCCGAGGGCAGCATGCCGATGGAACCGGTCAGCATGGAAGCCTGATCGGACAGGATATCACCAAACAGGTTGTCGGTGACAATGACGTCAAACTGTTTTGGTGCGCGCACCAGCTGCATGGCGGCGTTGTCCACATACATGTGGCTCAGCTCGACTTCCGGATAGTCTTTGGCCACTTCCCCGACCACCTCGCGCCACAGCTGGCTGGAAGCCAGCACGTTGGCCTTGTCCACCGAGCACAGCTTCTTGTTGCGCACCATGGCCATGTCGAAGCCGACCCGGGCAATGCGGCGGATCTCGCTCTCGGAGTATGGCAGGGTATCGAATGCCATACGCTCGCCGTTGTCGAGGGTCACGGTATCCCGCGGGGTACCGAAGTAGATGCCGCCGGTCAGCTCGCGCACGATCAGGATGTCCAGATTGGACACCACGTCGGGCTTGAGGCTGGAGGCATCAGCCAGCTGCGGATACAGGATGGCCGGACGCAGGTTGGCAAACAGGCCCAGCTCGGAGCGGATCTTCAGCAGGCCACGCTCGGGGCGGATGCTCTTCTCGATGGTATCCCACTTCGGGCCGCCCACTGCGCCCAACAGAATGGCGTCCACCTCGCGCGCCAGCGCCAGGGTGGAATCGGCCAGCGGCACGCCATGCTTGTCAATGGCCGCGCCACCCAGCTCGCCTTCGACCAGTTCAAGGCCGAGGCCGTACTTGTCATTGGCGACGTTCAGCACCTTGACCGCTTCGGCAATGATTTCCGGACCGATGCCATCGCCGGGAAGAATCAGGATTTTTTTGCTCATGGTTTTCTCTTTTTGCTTGCGAGTTTCAACATTAAGGAGCCCGGTATCCGTCAGCTGTTCGCTGTAGGTGCGAATTCATTCGCACATCCGATCCGGTCAGCGGCCGTTTTGTACGAATGAATTCGTACCTACAGGCGGATTTCCATCAGGCACATACCATCCACACCTCGGCAAACGGGTTTCCGGGAAGGTTATCACCCGGTCAAGCCGGGGTGATAACCTGTCTTTATAGGCCGCAAAGATCAGCCAGTCAGCGCATCAAACATCCACGGATACTTCTGCTTGTACCCTTCCTCGAACGAGCGGATCTCCGCCTCGTCCTGCAGGGTCAGGCCGATGTCGTCCAGACCATTGAGCAGGCAATGTTTGCGGAAGGCATCCACCTCGAAGTCGTAGCTGACGCCATCGGCGCGGATCACTTTCTGCTGCGCCAAGTCAACGGTGAGCTGGTAGCCCTCGTTATCCATGGTCAGCTTCATCAGCTCGTCCACCGCTGCCTGCGGCAGGATGATCGGCAGCAGGCCGTTCTTGAAGCTGTTGTTGTAGAAGATGTCGGCAAAGCTCGGCGCAATGATGGCGCGGAAGCCGTATTCGTCCAGCGCCCAGGGCGCATGTTCGCGGCTGGAGCCGCAACCGAAGTTTTCCTGCGCAACCAGAATGCTGGCACCCTGGTAACGCGGCTGATTGAGCACGAACTCGGTATTCACCGGACGCTTGCTGTTGTCCTGACCGGGCTGGCCCTCATCCAGATAGCGCCACTCGTCAAACAGGTTCTCGCCAAAGCCGGTACGCTTGATCGATTTCAAGAACTGCTTTGGGATGATCTGGTCGGTGTCGACGTTGGCGCGATCCAGCGGAGCCACCAGACCCTGATGTTGTGTAAAGGCTTTCATTTAGTTGGCTCCTTGCATGAGTTCACGTACGTCAATGAAATGACCGGTTACCGCGGCAGCTGCGGCCATCGCCGGGCTGACCAGGTGGGTGCGTCCGCCATTACCCTGACGACCCTCGAAGTTGCGGTTGGAGGTGGAAGCACAGTGCTCGCCGCTGCCCAGTTTGTCCGGGTTCATGGCCAGACACATGGAGCAGCCCGGCTCGCGCCACTCGAAACCGGCCTCGATGAAGATCTTGTCCAGACCTTCCTCTTCCGCCTGCTTCTTGACCAGACCGGATCCCGGCACCACCATTGCCTGGATCACGTTGTCGGCGACCTTGCGGCCCTTGGCCACTTCGGCGGCGGCACGCAGGTCCTCGATGCGCGAGTTGGTGCAGGAGCCGATGAAAACGCGATCCAGCTTGATGTCGGTGATCGCCTGGTTGGCGGCAAGACCCATGTACTTGAGCGCACGCTCGATGGAGTCCTTCTTGACCGGATCGCTCTCCTTGGCAGGATCAGGTACATTGGCATCCACCGGCAGCACCATCTCGGGAGAGGTACCCCAGCTAACCTGCGGCTTGATGTCTTCGGCACGCATCTCGATCACGGTGTCGAAGTGGGCATCTTCGTCGGAGACCAGGGTTTCCCACAGCGCAACGGCGGCATCCCAGTCGGCACCTTTTGGCGAGTACGGGCGGCCCTTGACGTATTCGATGGTCTTCTCGTCCACCGCCACCATGCCGACACGGGCACCGGCCTCGATGGACATGTTGCAGATGGTCATGCGGCCTTCCATGGACAGGTCACGGATGGCGCTGCCGGCAAACTCCAGCGCGTGGCCGTTACCGCCGGCGGTACCGATCTTGCCGATGATGGCCAGCACGATATCCTTGGCAGTCACGCCGGCACCCAGCTTGCCCTCGACACGCACCTGCATGTTCTTCATCTTCTTGGCAACCAGACACTGGGTGGCCAGCACGTGTTCGACCTCGGAGGTACCGATACCGTGCGCCAGCGCACCAAAGGCGCCGTGGGTGGAGGTATGGGAGTCACCACAGACAATGGTCATGCCCGGCAGGGTTGCGCCCTGCTCCGGCCCGATCACGTGCACGATGCCCTGACGGATGTCGTTCATCGGAAACTGCAGAATACCGAAGTCGTTGCAGTTGTCGTCCAGGGTTTTCACCTGGATGCGGGAGACTTCGTCCTTGATCGCCTCGATGCCGCCGGCACGCTCGGCCGGAGTGGTCGGCACGTTGTGGTCGGGGGTGGCGATGTTGGCATCGATGCGCCATGGCTTGCGGCCCGCCAGACGCAGGCCTTCGAAGGCCTGTGGCGAGGTCACCTCGTGCAGGATGTGGCGATCGATGTAGATCAATGAAGAGCCGTCGTCGCGGCGCTTGACTTCATGCATTTCCCACAGCTTGTCGTAAAGGGTTTTACCAGCCATTGGTGTTCCTCATCAGTTGGTTTTCTTGCTTGTGCCGCGTCTTTTCGTGCAAGCCCGGTCTGGGCATGCAACCAGCGCAACACCGATGCTTGCATGATAGAAGCAAGCCAGCTATAACTCCAATGGCATTTTTTCATATTTGACATTCTAGCCAGGAATACGACATGGATCTGGCCAACCTGCATACCTTTATCGCCATTGCCGAACAGGGCAGCTTTTCGCTGGCTGGCGAGAAATTGCACATCACACAGCCGGCAGTGAGCAAGCGTCTGGCCGCCCTGGAAGAGCAGTTGGGTGCACAGCTGTTTGACCGCCTGGGCCGTGAAGTGCGCCTGACCCAGGCGGGTGAGGCGCTATTGCCCCGCGCCTACCGCATTGTCAACGAGCTGGAGGACACCAAGCGTGCCTTGCAGAACCTCAGCACCCGTGTCAGCGGCCGCCTCAGCCTGGCCACCAGTCACCACATCGGCTTGCGCCGCTTGCCACCCATCCTGCGCCGCTTCACCAGGGAGCACCCACAAGTGGTGCTGGATATCCGCTTTCTGGATTCGGAAGTGGCCTATGGCGATGTGTTGCATGGTCGCTGCGAGCTGGCGCTGATCACGCTGTCGCCGCAGCAGCGCGAGCCGCTGGCCAGTTTCAAGATCTGGCATGACGAACTGGTCTTCGTGGTGGCACCGGAGCACCCGCTCAGCAAAAAAGACAAGGTTACTCTGGAAGACCTGTGCAACTGCCCTGCCGTGTTTCCCGGCAGTCGAACCTTTACCAGCCGCATTGCCCTGGGTCTGTTCGAGCAGGCCGGCCTGATGCCCGATATCAGCATGCATACCAACTACATGGAAACCATCAAGATGATGGTTTCCATCGGGCTGGCCTGGAGCGTATTGCCACGCAGCATGGTGGATGATGAAGTGGTTGAGCTGCAGGTGCCCGGTACACAACTCAGCCGGGACCTGGGTTATATCCTGCATCCGGAGCGCACCCTGTCCAATGCAGCGCAGGCCTTCATTCACACGCTGCGGGAAATGGCCGACGAAGACGCGCATTGAGCGGCCGGAAAAGCTCCTGTATTCCGGCTACACTGGACTGCCGGCACACTCGCTACGGAGTAGCCATGCAACAAAGTCCTTTCAGCATTCGCCCTTTGCAGGCACAGGATTACCCTGCAGCCATAAACGTCTGCGCCAGCGCCATGCTCGACAACCCCGTTCATGTAACGGTGTTCGGCCAGCGGCGTGAACTACGCAAACGACGGTTGCTGCGTTTCTTTCCCCGCATGCTTGCCTACGTGGGCCGCAAGGGAGAGCTGTACGGAGCGTTCAGCAACAACGAGCTGATCGGCGTGGTCGGCATGATCCCGCCCGGACAATGCCAGCCCGGTTTGCTGGATATGCTGCGCCTGCTGCCGGGCATACTTTTCTCCAACAGTCCGTTCGGCCTGCTGCGCACGACATACTGGCTGCTGCGCTGGGCACGACTGGATCCCGACCTGCCCCACTGGCACATGGGGCCGCTATCCGTGGCGCCGGAGTGGCAAGGCAAGGGAGCCGGACATCTGCTGATGAACCATGCCATGGAGCGCGGCAAGGATGACAACCTCTACCTGGAAACCGACACCATCGAGAATGTGCGGCTGTATGAAAGCATCGGTTTTGAGCTATTGCGTGATGTAGAGGTCATGGGGACGAGGAGCTGGTTGATGGTGAAGCCAGCAAGCGCCGCCTAGCCAGATGCACCTATGGATGCATCGCTTTTTTCAAGAACGAGCGTTGGCAGCCTCCCTGGGCAACAAGAATGAAAGTAAAAAGCCCAGAAACAAAAGAGCGCCAGAAACAAGAAAAGACAAAAAGCCGGCCTGACTGCCATGATGATCCCTGAGATAGGCCACCAACTGGGGACCTGCAACACCCCCTGCACTCCAGGCCGTCAAAATCGAGCCATACATGACAGGCATCAAGCGAGCCCCATAATATTCTTTGATCAGTGAAGGCATAACGCCAAAGCCACCGCCATAGCAAAGCAGAATCGCACACACAAGAACAGAAAAGACTAGTGGACTCTCAACCCCGGTCAGCAGGATAAAGATAAGAACCTGCACAAACAACAACACCCTGAATGATTGGGTTCGGCCCAAAAAATCCGATATGGAGCCCCATAAGAACCTGCCCACTCCATTGAACACGGAGCTGAAAGCGATCAGGGTTGCCCCCTGACTGACAAGACTGGCTTTGGATATACCAGGACTTTGTGCCAACAAGAGATCCTGCAGCAAGGGGGATTGAAAGGCTATGAAAACCATTCCCGCTATTATATTGATTGCAAACAGAAACCATAAAACCGCAAAAGGCCTGGCAAGCAGATGTTTCCGATACGACGGGGTACAGCCACTTGCAGAAGCTGCGATCTGCTCCACGGGATTTTGCAAAAACAAGGCCAAAAAAGGCAGCAAGACAATAAAGACAACTCCCAGGTAGAAAAAAGCCTGGGATAGATCCTGTTTGGCCAAGGATAGGAAGAAGGGAGCCAGGACTTTTGACATCACCAATGCACCCAGACCAAACCCCATGATCACCAAACCGGCGGCCACTCCCTGAAACCTGTCAAACCATCTGGAAACTGTGGCCACAGGAGTTACATAGGCAAGTCCCAGACCCGTTCCGCCACAAACTCCAAAGCCAAGATACAAGAGCCAGAGCTCGTGGTTTTTAAGGGAAAGGGCAGCCAACAAATACCCCAATCCATACAAAAACCCTCCGGATAGGGCGAGCGTACGCGGGCCGAAGCGCGGCAGCTTGAAACCACCCCAGGCAGCGGCCACCCCAAGCATGAAGATGGACAGACTGAAAGCCCAGGCCACTTGGGAATGGCTCCAGCCGGTACTCTCAACAAGAGGCGTCTGGAAGAAACTCCAGGCGTATACAGTGCCCAACAATAAATGGATACAGGATCCAGTCAGGGCAATGAACCATTTACTCATATCAGACAGGTATTAACTCGGTAATGTAACAGTACATATAGAACATTTTCCGCCTGCTCTTGAATCCGCTTCAAAATGGATTTGTCTTCATGGCACCAGTTGGCTACAACATCAATATCCAGCCATGTTCATAAAAAAGGCGGCCATCGGCCGCCCTTCCTGCACAATTCAAGGCTGGATCAGACCGTACGGAATTCCTTCTCCCATTCCTTGGCTTCTTTCTTCGACGCACCACCCAGCATTTCCAGCGCCTGGCGCAGGCGATAACGGGTCAGGTCGGGGCCGAGGATGGTCATGGCGTCCAGTACGGAGACCGAGCTGGCCTGGCCGGTGATGGCGACAAACATCAGGGGCATGATGTCACGCAGCTTGAGATCCAGCGCCGCACCCACTTCATTGATGCAGGCGGTGATGGCGTCCTTGTCCCAGCTGCGCTGGGCTTCCAGCCGCCACAACACGAACTGCAGGGTTTTGCGTACGCCTTTTTCATCCAGCTTCTTGTGGGCCAGCTGTTCGGGACTGACCTGCACGGTACCGGAAAAGAAGAAGGCAGCCAGCGGTGCGATCTCGCTGAAGTTTTCCACCCTACCCTGCACATGCGGAGCAATCTGCATCAGGTAGTCGGGGTTGAACGCCCACTGCTGTACCCGGGCAGCAAACTCCTCTACCGGCAGTTCACGAAGCCATTGGCCATTGAGCCAGGACAGTTTTTCCACATCAAAAATGGGGCCGCCCAGGGAGATGCGGTTGATGTCGAAGCTCTCGATCATTTCCGTCAGCGAAAACTTCTCGCTCTCGTCCGGCATGGACCAGCCCATGCGGCCCAGGTAATTGAGCATGGCTTCCGGCAGATAGCCCATGCGCTCGTAGAAGGTGATGGAAGTCGGGTTCTTGCGCTTGGACAGTTTGCTCTTGTCCGGGTTGCGCAGCAGCGGCATGTAGCACAGCTGCGGCAGTTCCCAGCCAAAGTATTCATACAGCTTGATCAGCTTGGGCGCGGACGGCAGCCATTCCTCGCCGCGCAGCACATGGGTGATGCCCATCAGGTGATCGTCCACCACGTTGGCCAGGAAGTAGGTGGGCAGGCCGTCGGCCTTCATCAGCACCTGCTCGTCCATGCGGTCCCAGCCGATTTCCACGGCGCCACGCAGCATGTCCCTGACCACGCACGCGCCCTCCTTGGGCACACGCATGCGGATCACATGGGATTCGCCGGCATCGACCCGCGCCTGCGCTTCGGCCTTGTCCAAATGGGCGCAATGGCCGTCATAGCCTGGAGTCTGCTTGTTGGCCATCTGCTCGGCACGCACCGCATCCAGCCGCTCGGGCGAGCAGAAACAATGGAAGGCATGCCCCTTCTCAACCAGCTCGTTGGCGTATTTCTGGTAGAGCCCGCTGCGCTCGGACTGGCGGTACGGGCCGTGCGGACCACCCACATCCGGACCTTCATCCCACTCAATGCCAAGCCAGCGCAAGGCATCGAAGATCTGCTGTTCGGACTCGCGGCTGGAGCGCAGCTGGTCGGTGTCTTCAATGCGCAGGATGAACTGGCCGCCATGTTGGCGGGCAAACACCATGTTGAACAGGGCGATATAGGCCGTGCCAACGTGGGGATCACCGGTGGGAGAAGGCGCGACGCGGGTACGAACAACTTGGGTCATGTAGGAGTTCCAGAATCAGGTGAAAGAAATGAAGTCGGTCATTCTAGCAAAAACAGGGTGCACTTTCCCGCCGTGCATGCGGCGGGGAAGCTGCCACGTGAAACCGGCAGTCGTGCTGTTGCCTGATCAGGCAATGCGCACCAGCACTCTACCCTTATTGCTGCCGGCCAGCAGTTCGTCAATGACCTGCGGGGTCTGTTCCAGAGTAATTTCACGGGTCAATTCTTCCAGATCCATCTGCCAGGGGCCGGCCAGCTTGTCCCACATGGCGGCCTTGGCGTGCTGGGGTAGTTCGACCGAATCCACGCCCAGCAGGTTGGTGCCACGCAGGATGAAGGGGAACACGTTGCCGGAAAAGTGGGTGCCGGCGGTGAGTCCGCAGCAGGCCACACTGGCGCCATAGTTCAAGGACTTGACGATATTGAACAGGACCTCACCGCCCACGGTGTCCACCGCACCGGCCCAGCGGGTTTTCAGCATGGGGCGGTCCGCGCCTTCGGCCAGCAAGTTGCGATCGATGACTTCCACCGCACCCAGCTGCTGCAGAAAAGCGGCTTCTTCCGCCTTGCCGGTGGCGGCAACCACCTGGTAGCCCAGCTGTGCCAGCAGTTTTACGGCCACCGAGCCGACACCGCCGGTGGCGCCGGTCACCAGCACCTGACCATCCTGCGGCTGCAGGCCGCTATTGAGCAGCTTGTTCACGCACAAGCCCGCGGTAAAGCCGGCGGTTCCCAGAATCATGGCTTCGCGCAGACCCAGCCCTTCCGGACGACGCACCAGCCAGGCGGCCGGCACGCGGATGTACTCGGCGAGCCCGCCAAAGGTACCCATGCCCAGGTCATACCCGGTGACGATCACTTCGTCACCGGGTGCAAAGGCATCACTGGCCGACTCGGCCACCACGCCAGCTGCATCGATGCCGGGGGTGTGCGGAAAGTTGCGGGTCACGCCGGGATGGCCCGTAGCCGACAGCGCATCCTTGTAGTTGAGCGACGAATACTGCACACGTACCAGCACTTCGCCGGCCGGCAGGTCGGCAAGGTTGCGCTCGACCACTTCCTGCCTGTAGTCGTCTTCTTCTCTGGTCACCCACAGGGCGCGATAGGTTGTCATTGTTGTTCTCCGATTTTCTTGATCTTCTTGTTTTGCGGTTACTGCCAGAAGCCCTGTTGCAGGCGCTTCCACAGTCGTTCTGCCACATTATCGGCGGTATGCGCTGCAGCCATGCCGATACGTTCCTGCAGATTCTTCTTGAATACATAGCTGACGCGATAGACCTTTGCGGTTTTGGCCTTTTCAACCAGATACTGGTCGCTGGTGCTGATCTCATCCACCAGCTGCTGTTCGAAGGCATCGCTGCCCAGCCAGATCTCCCCGGTTGCCACCCGGCCCATGTCCAGTTGTGGGCGGTACTGGCTGACAAAGTTCTTGAACAGCTCATGAGTGGTCTGCAGATCCTCGAGGAACTTGGCCCGGCCTTCTTCGGTGTTCTCGCCCAGAACGGTCAGGGTACGCTTGTACTCGCCGGCGGTCAGTACCTCGACGTCGATCTCGTGTTTCTTCAGCAGGCGGTGGATATTGGGCATCTGTGCCACCACACCGATGGAGCCGAGAATGGCAAAGGGAGCACTGAGGATGCGATTGCCCAGGCAGGCCATCATGTAGCCGCCACTGGCTGCAATCTTGTCCACACAGACCGTCAGCGGAATGCCGGCATCACGAATGCGCACCAGCTGCGAGGCAGCCAGACCATAGCCATGCACCATGCCGCCACCGCTTTCCAGCCGCAACACCACTTCATCCTGTGCCGTGGCCAGACTGAGCACCGCGGTTACTTCCCGGCGCAGGCTGTCGGTCGCCGAAGCGCGGATGTCGCCATCGAACTCCAGCACAAAGACCCTGGGTCTGGTTTCGGCCGACTTCCTGTCCTGTTTGTCCTTTCGCTTGCGGTCCTTTTTCAGCTTCTTCAGCGCGGCCTTGTCGAGTACGGCAGCTTGCATGGCATCCCGGATATCATCCAGCTGCTCGTTCATCGAGCGGACTTCCAGTTCGCCCTCCTTGCTGCGCTGGCGTCCTTTCAGGCCGGCCACGGTCAGCAGGATCACGACCACAACGATCAGTACGGTCAGTGCACGCAACAAAAACCCCGCATACTCAAGAATGAAGTCCACGCTTCCTCCGATTCACCCAGACAACGTCGCATTGCACCCGCCAAAGGCAGCTGCTTGAAAGGCACACACTAAACAAAGGATCAGGTGCAGGCAAGCGACTTTGCGCGGCTCTGCCGTGGCGCAGTGAGATATCCGGCATGCAACACGGAACATGACCTGCCGCATGAAATTCAAACAATCGTATGAAAATGTTTGACAGCCATTCCGGCAGCCCCTACTCTTTCTGCGCATAACGCCAGTTGCCGGCAAGCCGGCACCACACCATCGCCCCCGGCCCGTCCGGATGTCACCATGAAAAGGACAATAAAATGAGCACAGCCGCCGAATACATCCAAACCTATACCGCCCGTTTCAATGCAGATGCAGCTGCCGGCCTGGATCTGGTTTTCCAGTTCAACATCGAGGACGCCGGCAATTATCACCTGATCGTCAAGGACGGTACCTGCAGCGTCGAGCAGGGTGAAAACGAAGATGCCAACGTCACCCTGATCATGGATGCAGAGACTTTCAAGGGGCTGGCCACCGGCGAGACCGACGGCATGCAGGCCTTCATGATGGGCCAGCTGCGCGCCGAAGGCGACATGATGCTGGCCATGAAGCTCAATGAGCTGTTTCCCGGCTAGAACCGATTTGCAACGCACTTGAAAAACGCAGCTTCGGCTGCGTTTTTCATTGCCTGGATTTTTGCTTCGCCTTGCCCGGACACGACTACCCGCAAACTGCTGAAAAGCTGCCTTCTGCCGGAAACAGGACGATACAAACAATTGATTCAAGTCATGTTATCGACGTTTTGCTGACGTCGGGCCATCTTTCTGTCGCAACGGTAAACTCTCCCCAAACACGCTGCTGACATGACTTGCATCTCCAGTTGCCAGAAAAAGTTCACCCCGGTGCGACATTCAGCCGCTTTGTAAACAAATGCTTCCTGAAGAGACCATGTTCCCTGCATCAGCGCGAGTGCCTTTGCCGGAAGCAGCCGGCAGGCCCGCATGTATTATCCTGCACCCGGGGAGACATCATGGTCCGCACCCTACAATGCGCACTGACACGCCATGTCCAATGGCTGCTTGCAGTGTTGCTTCTTGCCACAGTTCACTTTGTCCAGGCAGCCGAACCTTCTGCCAAGGAACAGGAACGCATCGCTTTCGCCTTTCCTGAAGCGGATTTCGTGTCCGAACCCGAAGGCCAGTATGGCGTACGCCAGATCAAGCAGGGCGACACCCTGCTTGGCTACTCCTTTGAAAGCATCAACGTCATTACCATCCCGGCCTACTCCGGCAAACCGATGAATATCCAGGTCATCATGGACCTGGAAGCGAACATCCGTGATGCCTATGTGCTGGAACACGACGAACCCATCCTGCTGATCGGTATCCCCGAGCAGAAGCTGCATGACTTTGCCGCCAAGTATCAGGGCATTCACGTCAACCAGCGGGTAGTGATTGGCCGCACCAAGGACGAAACCGCAGTAACCATCGACGCTGTCAGTGGTGCCACCGTTACCGTGATGGTGGTCAACGAGGTGGTCATGCGCGGCGCCCATACCGTGGCGGTTGACCTGGGGCTGGTGGAGCCGGCCGCCAACGTGCAGAGCAAACCCTCTACCCTGCGCATGGACGATTATCGTGAAACCGACTGGACCACCCTGGTGGGTGATGGCTCGGTACGCCGCATGCTGCTCAACTACGGCGAGGTGGACGATGCCTTTATTGGCACTGAAGCCGAAGGTGTGGATGCAGTCAGCGCAGATCGTCGCGAAAATTCCTTCATCGACCTGTACATCGCCGACCTGACCGTGCCGACCATTGGTCGCAACATCCTGGGTGATCGCCAGTACGAAATGGTCATGCGTGATGTCGGCGAAGGCGAACACGCCTATATGGTAGTGGCCAACGGTGACTACTCGTTCAAGGGTTCCGGTTATGTACGCGGTGGTATTTTCGACCGTATTCAGTTGCGCCAGTTTGGCGATGTCATCAGCTTCCGCGACAGGGACTTCATCCGCCTGAGTGACGTATACGCTGCGGGCATGCCCGATTTCCACGAAATGGGCATTTTCATTGTTCGTTCCGAATACAAGATGGATCCGGGCAGCCTGGTCAACTTCGAGCTGCTGGTGCGCCGCCAGACCGGCCCGATCGACAGTATCTTCACCAGTTTCGAGTTGGGCTATCAGCTGCCGGAAGATTTCATCGACCGCCCCGAGCTGACCAAGGCCGAACTGGCCGCCATTGCCGAAGCCAACCGCCCGCTGTGGCTGCAGGTCTGGTACCAGAAGAGCTTCCAGGTCGGCGTGCTGCTGGCTGCCCTGGCCGTGCTGGTGGTGATCCTGTTCATGCAGGACTTCCTGGC
>ERZ1032915.7-NODE-7-length-88416-cov-9.767488_pt1 | contig 88416 bp, 79 predicted proteins | sample MGYA00517090_ERZ1032915 | MGnify/ENA primary metagenome ERZ1032915 (study PRJEB33719, sample SAMN04261607) | wastewater metagenome | biome: rural village; feature: latrine urine exit; material: soil | place: El Salvador | collected 2013-01-14 ...
TCTATTTTCATAATAAGTGATATTATACACTATGCCCTATTAAATTGCCGCGTTATTAATTGATTTTAGCTACGACACCACGGCAATCTGATCCGCGACCAGCGTCGTCTGAGCATCGACCACCCACAAGGCATTGAGTCGCTCAGCTAGAAACTGTCGCTTGACCTTGTCTTCTGGATACCAGGTACCTTTCTTGCTGAAGGTAGTTCGACACACCTTGCCCTTTGTAACGCCTTGTATTCCAAGTGCTCGCATCAATCGCTCCACAGTGCAGCGTGCTACTTTGAACCCTTCCCATTTTAGTTGATGCCAGATCTTGCGGCTACCATAGACCTGCTAGCTTTCATCCCAGACACTGCGGATTTTACCAGACAAAAATTCATCCTGTGGTACACGTGCTGAACGTAGGGGTGGGTTGCGTCGGCGGGCTAGCGTTCGCGCAAGGCTTCGGCCCGCGCGCGCAGAATGGGCTTGAGTAGATAGGTCAGGATGCTCTTTTTGCCGGTCAGGATGTCCACGGAAGCCACCATGCCAGGAATGATCAGCAGGGGATCCTCCTCGCTGCCCAGATGACTTTTTTCGGTGCGCAGCTGGATCAGGTAGAAGCTGCTGCCGTCCGGGTCGGTGATGGTGTCGGCACCGATCTGTTCCAGCTCGGCCTTGAGACCGCCATAGATGGTGAAATCATAGGCGGTGAACTTCACGGTGGCGGTCTGTCCGGGATGCAGAAAGGCGATATCCTGTGGGCGGATACGCGCTTCGATCAGCAGGGTGTCGTCCAGCGGCACGATTTCCACCATGTCATCGCCCGGCTGGATGACACCGCCAATGGTGTTGACCAGCAGTTGCTTGACGATGCCGCGCACCGGCGAGGTGACCAGCGTACGCTTGACCCGGTCTTCCAGGGCGCGGCCGGTGGACTGGATCTTGTTCAGCTCGGTACGGGCGTCACCCAGCCGGGCCAGCGTATCGCTGCGGAAACGCTCGCGGGTTTCCTCGATCTTGTGCTGGATCTCGGTGATCGCGGCTTCGGCGCGGGGAATGGCCAGGCCGGTGGCCTCCAGCTGACCGCGGCTTTCCACTTCGGCCCGCTTGAGGCGCAACACCTCGACCGGCGAGATGGCACCGTCAGCCACCAGCGGCTCGGACATGCGGATCTCGCGGCGCAGCAGGGCCAGACTGTTGCGGTACTGTTCCTGCTTGGACACGAATTCACGCAGCTCCTGGCGTCGCTGGGTCAGCTGTTCTTCCAGCCCGGAGATCTCGTCGCGCAATTGCTTCTGGCGACTCTGGAACAGCTGCATTTCACTTTCGGCAAGGTCCGGGGCCTCGTCCAGCATCTGCTGTGGTATGGCCAGCTCCCGGCCGGCCACTTCGGCGCTCAGCCGCTCGATGCGCAGTTCCAGTGACAGGCGGTCCGCTTCGGTCTCGCCGACGTTGGAGGAAAAACGGGTGTCATCCAGCCGGATCAGCGGAGTGCCCGCCTCGACGATCTGGCCGTCACGGACAAAAATCTCGGCCACGATGCCGCCTTCCAGGTTCTGGATTTTCTGCAGGCGCGAGGAAGGGATGGCCTTGCCGTCGCCACGGGTCACCTCCTCGACTTCGGCATAATTGGCCCAGAACAGGAAAAAGGCGACAAAGCCGATGATGCCCCAGATGGTCAGGCGCACCACGCGGGGCGCATCCTCGATGAGTGCCTTGCGCACCTCGGGCAGGGGTTCGTTGCCCAGCAGACCCGGGCGGGAAGATCTATCCGACACTGATATGCCCCTTCTTCAATGCTTCCATGACGGACTCCTTCGGCCCGTCGGCAATGATCCGGCCGCGATCGACAATGACCAGCCGGTCTACCAGTGACAGCATCGAGGCGCGGTGGGTGACCAGCAGCAGGGTCTTGTCGGCAGCCAGCTCGGTCAGTTTCTGTTTGATGCGCTCTTCGGTGGCGTTGTCCATCGCACTGGTGGGCTCGTCCAGCAGCAGAATGGCCGGATCCAGCAGGATGGCGCGGGCCAGGGCCACGTTCTGACGCTGGCCGCCGGACAGCTGCGAGCCGCGTTCGCCTACCTGCAGGTCGTAACCCTTGGGGTGCAGACGGGCAAATTCGTGGACCCCGGTTGCTTCCGCAGCCTGGAGTACCACTTCGTCCTCGATGTAGCGGGCGCCGCTGACCAGGTTGTCGCGCAGGGTGCCGGAAAACAGCTGGATGTCCTGGGGCACATAGCCGATGTTGTGGCGCAGGTCGCTGACATCCAGTTGGCGCACGTCTACGCCATCCACCAGCAGGCTGCCGCTGCTGGTGCGGTTGAGGCCCATGATCAGCTTGGCCAGGGTGCTCTTGCCCGAGCCGCTGCGGCCGATGATGCCGACCTTCTCGCCGGGTGCGATCCTCAGGTTGATGTCCTTGAGGGCAGGCACTTCCTGCTCGGGATAATTGAAGCTGACCTGGCGGAACTCGATGGCACCCTGCAGGTTCTGACGCTTGAGCGGACGCTCCTGCTCCTGACGCTCCTGGGGCAGGGCCATCATCTGGTTGACCGAGTCCAGCGTCACGCGTGCCTGCTGGTAGCGGGTGAGCAGGCCGGAGATCTGGGTCATGGGTGCCAGCGCGCGGCTACCCAGCATGTAGCAGGCAATCAGGCCGCCCATGCTGAGGTCGCCATCGATGATCTTGTAGACCCCGAACACGATGGTGCTGACCCCGGCCAGCTGCTGCAAAAACAGGGTGCTGTTCATGGCCAGTCCGGATAGCATGCGTGCTCGCAGCTCCAAACGGCTCAGGGTGCCGATGGTCTGTTCCCACTGGTACTGGCGCTCGCTCTGGGCGTTGTTGGCCTTGACCGCATCCAGTCCGGTCAGGGTCTCGATCAGGCTGGACTGCCGCTCGGCGGATAGTGCCATGGTGCGCTCCATCAGCTCGGCCAGCGGCCGCTGCAGCAGCCAGCCGATCAGTGCGGCCAGCGGAAAGGCGAGCAACGGAATCAGCACCATGTTGCCGCCAATCAGCGCGATCACCGCCAGGATCAGCAGGGTGAAAGGCAGGTCGATCAGGCTGGCCAGGGTCAGCGAGGCGAGAAAGTCGCGCAGGCTCTGGAATTCATGGATGTTCTGCGCAAAGCTGCCGACCCGTGCGGGCCGGTGCTCCATCGACATGCCGGTGATGCGTTCGAACAGCGTAGCGGAGATGATCAGGTCGGTCTTCTTGCCGGCCAGGTCCAGACACAGGCCGCGCAGGGTCTTGAGCAGCAGATCGAACACAAAGGCACCGGCCACGCCCAGGGCCAGCACCCACAGGGTGGCCGTGGCATGGTTGGGCACGACGCGGTCGTACACGTTCATGACGAACAGTGGAATGGTCAGGCCGATCATGTTGATGATCAGGCTGGCGGCAATGGCATCCACATAGAGGCCGCGCGAGCGCATCAGGGTATCGCGGAACCAGGACTGGGTACGTGGAATCAGCTCGCCGCGATCCAGGTCGAAACGATGTCTGGGCTGGGCGAAGAAAGCCTGGCCGGTATAGTCGTCCGCCAGCTCTTCGGCGGAGACCAGAATCTCGCCACCTTCGCTTTCGCTGGGCATGATGCGTAGTTGGCCTTCATCCGTGCGGGCCAGTAACAGAGCGCTGCGACCATCACGCAGCAACAGCAGGGCGGGCAGGGCAATGGCCGGAATGCGCTCCAGCGGACGGCGCAGCAGGCGGCCCTGCAAGCCGGCGCGCGCGGCGGCACGCGGCAGCAACTCCGGACTGAGACGCTGGGCCGGCAGCGGCAGGCCGTTGGTCAGCATGGCGCGACTGGCCGGGCGTTGATGGATGCTGCACAGTGACAGCAGGCTGTCCAGCAGCGGATCGTCATAACGGTCGCGTGGGTCGGCCAGGCCGGGCGAAGAACCGGGTTCTGTGGTCACGATAGCACTCATCCTGAGGGGGAAGACCATTCAATCGGGTGCACGGTAGCAAACCGTACGCCACAAAACAAAAAAGCGGCCGGGAACCGGCGCAAATCTCCTGCACCAGCTCCGCATCCGCCCGGTACCGGGCCCCCAGGTCCGGTCATGCATGCCTGTCAGTTAAGTGACGGCAGTTGTGCCTTGGTGTTGACCTGATCCATGGGGGTGGCTGCAAAAGGTGCGACAACCGACTGGTTTTTCAACAGGGTGCCGACCAGTGCCTGGATGCGGTACTGGGAAGCCAGTTCGGCATAGCGCAGCTCCTCCAGGCGACGCGAGGCGGAAAACAGCTCGTTCTCGCTGTCCAGCAGGTCCAGCAGGGTGCGCTCACCCAGGGTGAACTGCTTCTGGTAGGAATCCCGTACCTTGCTGCTGTGGTCCACATACTGGCTGGCGATGGGCAGCTGCCGCTGTGCGTTGTCCAGTGCGTTCCAGGCCAGGCCCAGGTCTTCATGCAGTACGCGCAGCGCATTGTTGCGGATATCCATGGCCTGGTTGATTTGGTAGGCCTTGGAGCGGACATCGGCCTTGTTGCTGCCCCCGGCAAACAGGTTGTAGCGCATGTTCAGCATGGCATTCCACTGATTCTTGTGACCACGGGCACCGTCCAGGTTGTTATCGGCACTGCGGCCCAGTTCTACATCGAAGCGTGGATAGAAAGTGGACTTGGCCGCTTCGTATTGATGCTCGGTAGCCTGCACGTCGGCTTCGGCGGAGCTCAGATAAGGGTTGTCGAGCAGCATCTGTTCGCGTGCCGCCTGCAGCGACTCGGGCAGCTTGGCCGCCTGGGGCGCGGGCAACACCAGCTCATGGGGCTGCTGACCGACCAGGCTGAAGTAGTTCAGCTCGGCATCGGCCAGGTTGGTCTGTTCGGTGATCAGGTTGTTGCGTGCCTGTGCCAGACGGGCCTCCGCCTGATCCAGGTCGGCGGTACGGCCGACACCGCTACGGGTCCGCTTGGTGATCTGGTCATGGATGCGCTCATGGCTGCGCAGATTGTCACTGGCCAGGCGGACCAGCTCCTTGCGCTTGAGCACATCCAGGTACACGTCGGCAACCTGCAGCGCGGTGCTTTCCGCATTGCCGAGCAGCTCGTAGGCCCGGGCGTTCACGGTGGCGCGATGACGGCCTACCTCATTGCTGGTGGCAAAGCCGTCGAAGACCATTTGCTGCACGCGCAGGCGGGACTCACCGCGGGTCAGTCGTTCCTTGTGGTGGCTGTCGCCCCGGGTGGATGGACTGTCGGTGCCCTCGCGGCCGTAACCGGCCAGTAGGTCGACCTGTGGCAGAAAACCGCCGCGTGCGCCTTTCATCTGCTCCTCAACAGACAGTCTGGCATGCGTACCGGACTGGATTTCAGGATGCACGTCCAGCGCAGCCTGCATGGCTTCGGGAAGGGTTTGCGAATGGGCAGCAACAGAAACTGCCATGGCCAAAGGAAGAAAAAGAAAGCGCATGATCTTGAAGCTCCTTTATATCTAATGTGAGTTAGATCACACAACTAGTGTGCGCCAATTAACAATCGATGCTGAGTTATTAAAAGGCGCTTTTAGTATCTGTGACTCAGATCGAAAAGTGATATCAATCTGATAGTAGTGCTTGACAGGATTCTGTATCTTTGAATACAGCAAATCAATGGCGCTTGTTGGAAAAAAGCCATGATATGCACAGGTTTGTGACGTGGTATGTATTAATGAAACGTTGCGCCTGCTTGCTGTGAATTATTTCGGTAAATAGGTGGTTAAAAGCAGTTTTCGCGTTCAAGACGCACCAGGAGTATTCAAATGAGCAGCATCATTGCCATCGTTAAAAACATTATTGGTCAGGCCTTCGCGGTTTCTGCAGACGGGGTGACGCGCCAGATCTTCGAAGGTGAACGTCTGCTGCAGGGTGAGCTGGTACAGACTTCACTTGGTGGTGAAGTGATGCTGGAACTTGCCAGCGGTGAAAACCTGGTCGTCGGTGAGAACAGCAGCTGGCCACAAGGGGCGGATGGCGGTGCCTGGGCGGGTGATGAAGCTGCTACCGCTGAACTGGAACAGGCACTGGCTGCCGGTTTTGACCCCACCGAGGATCTGGAACCACCGGCAGCAGGTCCGGGTGCCGGTGGTGCCGGTGGTGCGGCCGGTGGTGGCCGCATTACCGTCATGCTGGATGAAACCGCCTTGCGACTGGATCCGGAGATCGGTTATCCGACTGCGGGGCTGGAGTCTGGCAGTGAATACGTGATTCGCGAGATTGGAAGGCCTGAACAGGGAGGGGTGCGCACGCCCTCTGAAGGTGACGAAAGCGAAAGAAGTGTGATTTCCGTGACACCGAAGGATCCCGTGGATCCGGAGGACCCGCGTCTGGACCCGGAGAATTCGGCCCATGATCCCAACCTTGTGGCCAATGGTGCCGAGACGGTGGAGGGTGGCAATCTGGTGTTCGAGGTCATCGTGACCGGGTCGCCACGTGCCGAGAGCTATGAATTTGCCATTGGCAAGACCAGCGACAGTGCCTCGGATGCCGACTACACCGCGGAGGGTGTGACTTTCACCAATGGCGTGAGCTACGATTCTGCGACCGGCAAGATCACCGTGCCGGCGGGCGTCACCGAGTTCGACATCATCCTGCCGACGGTAGATGACGAGATTGTCGAGCTGACCGAGCAGGTCACCATCAGCGTGGGTGGCAAGGAAGCGGTGGGCAACATCCTGGATAACGACGAGGCCAGAGCCGAGGTTGAGCCGCAGGTTCCGCAGGAGCCGGGCGTGCCGGTTCCGGTGGACCCGGAGACGGGCGAGCCGGTCAATCCGCAGGATCCGTCAGCGGGCACCCAGGGTGCGGTTGCTGTTGAAGGTGAAGAGCTGGTCTTCAAGGTCAGCGTGACCGAGAGCGCGCACGAGCAAACCTATGCCTTCAAGGTCGAGGGACTGACGGCGACTGCCGGTGAGGACTTCGATGTCGAGGATATCGAGTTCAGCCACCCGGGAATCGAGTATGACCCGGATACCGGAACGATCACTGTGCCCGCGGGCGTGACCGAGTTCGAGGTCACCATCCAGACCCATGAGGACGCCATCCTTGAGGATACCGAGACGCTGAAGATCACGGTGGGTGATTCGCAAGCCTACGGCTACATCCTGGACAACAGTTCATCTGGCGTTGTGGTCAACCCGGAGGCTGATCCGAAGGATCCGGATGACCCCAGGGATCTGGCCTCTGCAGGGGCCACGGTCACCGAAGGCGAAGTGGCCGAGTTCAAGGTCCGAATCACCGAGTCCACTAGCGATCAGCTGGCGGAGATCGTCCTTACCGGCGGTACCGCCACCAAGGGTGAGGATTTCCTGAACCCGCCGGAAACGGCCGAAATCACCGTCACCTATGCTGACGGTACCCGTGTAACCGTCGGCCCGAATGCCGATGGTAGCTACAGTGTCAACGTGCCGGCCGGGCAGACCACCTTTGTCGTGGGCGTACCGACCTTCGATGACGGCATCGTCGAGGACACCGAGAATTTTGGCCTGAGCGTCCAGGTGGGCGGGGCAAGCGGCAGTGCGACCGGCACCATCCTGGACAATGATGAGGCCAGGGCCGAGGTTGAGCCGCAGGTTCCGCAGGAGCCGGACGTGCCGGTTCCGGTGGACCCGGAGACGGGCGAGCCGGTCAATCCGCAGGATCCGTCAGCGGGCACCCAGGGTGCGGTTGCTGTTGAAGGTGAAGAGCTGGTCTTCAAGGTCAGCGTGACCGAGAGCGCGCACGAGCAAACCTATGCCTTCAAGGTCGAGGGACTGACGGCGACTGCCGGTGAGGACTTCGATGTCGAGGATATCGAGTTCAGCCACCCGGGAATCGAGTATGACCCGGATACCGGAACGATCACTGTGCCCGCGGGCGTGACCGAGTTCGAGGTCACCATCCAGACCCATGAGGACGCCATCCTTGAGGATACCGAGACGCTGAAGATCACGGTGGGTGATTCGCAAGCCTACGGCTACATCCTGGACAACAGTTCATCTGGCGTTGTGGTCAACCCGGAGGCTGATCCGAAGGATCCGGATGACCCCAGGGATCTGGCCTCTGCAGGGGCCACGGTCACCGAAGGCGAAGTGGCCGAGTTCAAGGTCCGAATCACCGAGTCCACTAGCGATCAGCTGGCGGAGATCGTCCTTACCGGCGGTACCGCCACCAAGGGTGAGGATTTCCTGAACCCGCCGGAAACGGCCGAAATCACCGTCACCTATGCTGACGGTACCCGTGTAACCGTCGGCCCGAATGCCGATGGTAGCTACAGTGTCAACGTGCCGGCCGGGCAGACCACCTTTGTCGTGGGCGTACCGACCTTCGATGACGGCATCGTCGAGGACACCGAGAATTTTGGCCTGAGCGTCCAGGTGGGCGGGGCAAGCGGCAGTGCGACCGGCACCATCCTGGATAACGATGCCAAGGCCACCCTGACCTCCGAAGGCTCCGGAGACGAAGACAACGGTCTGGTGACGTACACGGTGACCCTGGACAAGGCTGCACATGGTGCTCAGGACTTTACGGTTGAATTGACTAACGGTCAGAAAATCACCATCACCGTCGATGAAGGTGAAACCACTGGAAAGACGATCGTTGCCTGGGGTGACGAACTGGATCCGGAGTCGGACGCGGTGCAGCTGGAGAAATATCCCGACCCGGATGTTTACGAGGAAGACGACTTTATCCTGTCGGTAGTCGAGGGTGGTTTTGTCGCTGATGGCGAGGGTGCTGGGTTTGAAACCCTGATCACGGAGGACAATAGCACGCCCGTAGTGATCGCCGACACGATCGACATTACAACAGTTACCTTGACGCCTACCATTCACACGACCCAAGAGAATGAAGTGGTCATTGATGAAGACAGCATCAACCAGCCAGGCAGCGGTTATACGATTACTGCATGGGACGGAGATGGTAACGAGGCAGCTATTGCAGTAAATGACCCCGCCAAAGGGCCGGTCGGTTTTGGTGTGCTCAGTACCGAGCAAGGTGAGGAGCTGGGTGGTTCCGATGGCGCGGTATACAGTGGTGCGCCTCAGGAGCTGGGTGTCGACAAAAATGGCAATAGCGAAAAGATCATTGTCGAGTTCGATCACGCGATTGATTCGGTGGGAATCGGTCTGGCCTGGCTGAATGCCAGTGAAAATGCAAGAATCAAGTTCTTCGATGTCAACGGCATAGAGCTGGGTTCGGAGCTGATCAAAGGCGGTACCGATGGAGTGGATTTGCTTGGCGAATTCGGTCCGTTTACCAGCCCCATTGTAAGCATCGAATTTACAGCTGAAGGTGCGGATAGTGACTATCTGATCAACCAGCTGGAGTTTACGGAAATCGTTCCTGTTGTGGTTGACTCGATTGAAATGGGTCAGCAATCAACCGTGGTATATGAAATCCAGACCTCCAATCCGCCTGATGTCGATGCATATGACTTTGTAAACACCTTCCCCACAGCTATTGTGAAGGTCAACGGCATCGAGCAGAACCCAGTGACACTGGACAAGAATGGTAAAGGCCTTCTCGAGATCACAAGCGATGGTACCGAGGATCTGTTTGTCGAGGTGGTTGAGGTAAATGGCAACTTTGAGAAGGTTGACCTGACCGGAGCCCAGTCCAGCCTCTATGTCGGCAGCATCGATATGGGTGGCAATGATAATGATGGCAATGGCGACAGCATCATTGGCACGGAAGGTGATGATGTTCTGCTTGGCGATATCGGCGGAGTGCACCAGGGCACAACCTCAGGTGCCAACTACAACATTGCGCTGATTGTCGACAAGTCGGGATCGATGACAGCGAGTGCACTCGACGACGCCCCGTATGGCCCGTCCCGGATGCAGCTGACAATTGATGCGCTCAAGAATTTTGCGGACGAAATTGCCGAGCATGACGGGATCATCAACCTCAGCCTGATTGATTTTTCCACCCATGCCGCGGCCTGGTCAATCGACAATCTCACGAAAGATAATGTCGATCAGTTGCTAAGCAAGATTGAAGAGCTTGCTGCCGATGTGCTTGGCGGCACCAACTATGAGGCTGCGTTTGATCAGGCAGTTGACTGGTTCAATCAGCAGCAAGACAAGCTGGCTGATAGCGATTCGGACTTGTACGGCAAAGAGTTTGAAAACGTCACATATTTCCTCACGGATGGTGACCCGACGCTTTACTATGACAATAACGGCAACCTCGGCGGGAACGGTTATTCAACCACGGAGCGCGCCATGAACGAGTCGAAGGCCGCATTTGAGCCGCTGAAGGATCTGAGCAAGGTTCATGCGATTGGCATCGGGCTGGAAGTCAGTGTCGACCGGCTGGAGCACTTTGACAATACAGCGGGCTGGGGCGATGGGGGCACCGTACTGCTTGCGGATTTCCAGAACAATCATGGTTGGGGCAATGCCGATGCTTGGGACAAGCCGCAAACAGGAGGCAGTCTTGGCCGCAATAGCCAGGCAATGAGAATTACCGATACGGGCGTGAACGATGGAGCATACGTGGTCGCTTCTCCCGAGTTTCAGGTTGCTGAAAATGCCCAGGCCACAGCATCTTTCCAGTACAGAACCGGTGGAACCAACCTTTCAAATCAGGACAGCTTCAGCTGGAGGCTCGAGAAGTTTGTTGAAGGTGCATGGGTTGCGGCCGGAGACGGATCGCAGGTGCTGGATAAAAATGGCAGCTTCAGCACGGTTGTAACCGATGCTCTGGGCGCGGGAAGCTACCGCTTTGTGTACGAGGTTGATGATCAAAGCCCCGGTACAGGAATGAACGAACGTGCACGGCTTGAAATCGACAATGTCCAGCTGCATCAGCAAGTATGGAAAGAAAATGCAGTGGACATCATCACCAGCGCGGAACAGCTGTCGGCGGCCCTGAAAGGAGGCTCCGATCAGTTCATCCCTGATCCAGTGGGTAATGATGTCATCGATGGCGGTGCCGGCAATGACATCATCTTTGGTGACGTCATCAATACCGACCACCTGGAGTGGGAAGGCCGTTACGATCCGGCACATGATGATTTCATGGCGGAAGGCTCGGGTCTTGATGCCCTGAAAAAGCATCTTGAGCTGGAAAATGGCAGTGCACCGACGGATGCCGAGCTGTACAGCTACATTCGCGAGAATCATGGAGACTTCAACGTCGAGGGTGATGCCCGTGGCGGCAACGATACGCTGATTGGTGGCAAGGGGGATGACATCCTCTACGGTCAGGGAGGCGACGACATCCTGATCGGCGGTGAGGGCGACGATATCCTGTACGGTGGTACCGGTGCCGATACCTTTGTCTGGCAGGAAGGAGACCTGGGTAACGATGTCATCATGGACTTCAACGCGGATGAAGGAGACAGGATTGATCTCAGCGACCTGTTCAAGGACATGGCTGCCGATAAGGACTTGACCCATTATCTGCGTCTGAGCGATGACCGCTCCACACTGGAAATCAGCACGAATGGCAATGTCGGAAGCGAAGTGGATATCACCATTCAGGTGCAGAACAATGGTGGATCCGTATGGACTACCAGTGACAGCATCAATTCCTTGATTGAAGACGGTGCCTTGGTGGTCAAGCATATTGACTGACCGTATCGCTCGTTTGGCCCGCAGCCGAGAGGCTGCGGGCCGTTCAGGTTGTAACAGGGAGTGCCCATGCTATACATAAAACGGAACGCTGACGGTACCCTGCTGCAGGTGGAAAGTCAGCCCTTTGAGGAGATGACCGGCCAGTTGCCTGCCGACAGCCAGGAGGCCCGCGATTGGCTGGCCACTCGCGAAGTGGAGGCAAGCCTGGCGCAACTGCGCGAGTCGGATCAGGCCATGATCCGGGTGCTGGAGGACCTGATCCATGCCCTGACGGACAAGGGCGTGCTGAGCATTACCGATTTACCGGAAGCAGCCCAGGCCAAGCTGATCGGCCGCAGCAAGGCGCGGGATGCGCTGGGTGGCACGGCTGCGGGGCTGATCAACGAGGAGGATGCTCCGTTGCTCTGAGCATCCATTCATCCGGACCGACAAGAAGGAGGGCGCCCATGACGGCGCCTTCTTTCGTTTGGAGGTGGAGGCTGGATGTTGTCCGTGCTTCGTATCAGCTCTGCTGCCAGGGTGCGGGTTCGCCAAACAGCTGGCCTTGCATGCCGGCAATGCCCATTTCGGTCAGGGTCCGGCTTTCGCCGGGAGTTTCCACGCGTTCGGCAATCAGCGGCAGATCGATGCTGTCGGCAGCGCGCTGCATGGCTTCGATGAACAGCTTCTTGTCGGCCTCCACGTCAATGGCGCGAATGTAGCTGCCATCCACTTTCAGGTAGCTCAGTTGCAGGCGGGACAGGTTGCCGATCATGCTGAAACGGCCGCCAAAATGCTGCAGGGCCAGGCCGAAGCCTAGTTCCTGTATCAGCTGCGTCAGGGCTTCCAGTTTGTCCTGTGTTGGCAGCTGGCTTTCGTCCAGTTCCAGGGTCATCAGGCCGCTCAAATCCCGGTTACGCTCCAGGAGGCGGTACAGCTGGCGCAGCAGATCCGGGTCTTCCAGCAGTCGCCCGGACAGGCTGACCGCGATTGGCTGCGGGTATTTGCGCAGGTGGGTAAATGCATGTTCCAGCATGCCCATATCCAGCCGGGCCATCCAGCCAAAACGCTCCAGCCAGGGGATGACTATGCCAGCCGGCAGCAACTCGCCTTCCGCATCCGGAATGCGGGCAAGAATCTTGTGATGCCAGACCTGGCTGGTATCCGTTGCCCGGACCACCGGCTGGAAGAACAGCTGGAAATTCTTGTGCGCCAGAACGCCGTCCAGCAGCTCATACCAGTGACGACGCAGCTCCTCGAATGCCGGACCCTGGCCGTGTTGCTGCCGGCTGCTGTCGGCCCAGTCGTGGGGGCCCTTCTCCATGGCTGTGGTCAGCGCATGGTCCAGGCGGCGGTAGAGAGCGGGCAGTTCCTCGCCCGGGGCAAAGGAGGTGAGGCCGACATGTGTGGTCAGCAGGCAGTCTTCCGGCAGGGTCTGATGCAGCTGGGCGAGCGCCTGCAGGATCTGCTCGGCCAGTTGCCCGGCTTCTTCAGCCTGCAGACCCAGACCGAGCAGGGTGAACTCGCCACCACGGGTGCGCGCCAGCGGCAGTCGTGCTTTGCCCAGGTCCTGCAAGCGGTTGGCCACGTCGACCAGCAGCTGGTCGGTGCGCTGGCCACCCAGTTGCCGGTTGAGCTCGGCCAGATCACGCAGCTGCACGATCAGCAGGTAGCCACTGGAAGCCAGGTCCTCGCCGGTGAGCCGGTTGCTCAGCTGCTGGTCGAAGTGACGACGGTTCGGCAGGCCGGTCAGGCTGTCCTTGTAGGCTTCGGCATGCAGTTTTTCGCTGCGTGCGGATTCCTCTTCAAACAACGATTTGAGCTTTTCGGCCATCTGGTTCATGGCGCTGACCACGCGATGGAACTCCGGTGTCCTGGGCAGCGGGATGCTGAGAAACTCCCGACGGGCAATGGCCTGTGACTGCGCCACCAGGCTGTCCAGCGGGCGCAGTTGATAGCGCAGGAACAGCACGCCAAGCAGCAGGCTGATGGTGCCGATGAGCGCCAGCCAGAGCAGATTACCCAAGGCTTCTTTCCATAGTTTGTCGATGGCGAATACCGGATGGCTGATCACCTCGACCCGCCCGGCCTGGCGCCAGCCATCGCTGATGTAGGCATCCGCGATGGCCGGTTGCAGCCGGACCAGTCCGGCGAACCAGCCCGGTGCGGCAGCCTTGACAGGTACACCGGTGCGTTCGGCCAGCGGTTGGCCGCTTTCCTGGTCGAGGATGCGGATGCTCTTGAAATAGCCACTGTCAAAGATGGAGCTGACCACCAGTTCCATCATGGCCGGGTCATTGAAATGGGTGCTCAGTGTCAGGCCCAGGGCGGTTGCCGCGTCCTGTGCGTGGGATTGCAACTGGTTGACCTGTTGCTCGCGCGAGCTTTCCACCGCAACCAGAAAGCTGCCGGCAAAGTAGATCAGCATCAGCGTCAGGATGGCTATGAACAGTTGCTTGAACAATGACATCGGTGGCTCCTTATGGCCTAGGGAAACCCTTCGGCACGCATTTTTCGCAACAGGTCCTGCCAGCGTGACAGGCGTTTGCTGTCGCCCACCCGCTTGCCGTTGCCACGGCCGGGTAGCCACAGACCTTCGGCGTTGAACGAGTAGACCGGACGCAGGTCGGTACGCTGGGTTGCAGGTTCGATGGCGTCAATCAGGTTGTCAAGGACCAGCGGGACTGCAGCTGGGTGTGGATAGTAGGTCAGCACCATGTGTGCCTGGTCAAGTTGTAATGCCTTGACGTAGGTAATACGCAGTTTGTCGGGAGGAATACCGAGCTGACGCAGGGTGAAATACTTGGCAATGGCAAAGTCTTCGCAGTCGCCGGCACCCAGGTGCAGGGCTTCCACCGGAGTCGCCCAGTAGTCCTCGACTCCCCAGAGCTCGCTGTCATCACGAAAGCGCAGGCGCAGGTTGAAAAAACGATTCACCGCGTGCAGCTGTTCTGCCTCCCGTCTGCCGGACTGTTCCTGCAGCAGCAGTTGCCAGTCGCCCAGGCGTTCCTGTGCCTCTGCAGACAGTCCGTACAGGTGCTGGGAGCGCTGGACGATCTTGTGGAAATCCCAGGCAACGGGAGTGCTAGCCAGCAGCATGGAGCTGCCGGACAAGGCAATCAACAGGCAGAAAAGCAAACGACGAAAGGTCAGGTGCACTGCAAGACATCCCCGGAATTCCAGCGCGACATGCCGCTGCCGGTCCCATCAAAAAACAACCGCGTCAGGCAGGGGCCGTGAAGCCGTTGTCCCATGGAACTGCGTGCTGAGAAGCGGTTGGTCGAAGGCCCGTCTACGAGTGGTTCCCAGGCCATGTATCCGGGTTATCGGCCAATCCGGTGCGAGCTAAACAGTAGACATCGACGCGACGGGCTCCGGCAGCGAGCAGGGTCCGGGTTGCCGCCGCACAGGTGGCGCCTGTGGTCAGCACGTCATCGACCAGGGCCAGGTGCCGGCCGGCTATCTGCCGGGGCTGCGATACGACAAAAGCGTTGCGCATATTGTCCTGTCGTTGCCTGGCATCCAGTCCCTGCTGGATCCTGGTATGGCGAACCCGCTGGAGTGCCTTGTCCAGTACCGGTAGCTGTAGCGGTTTGCCCAGCCAGCCGGCAATCATGTTGGCTTGGTTGTAGCCGCGCTGGCGCAGCCGTTTCGCTGACAGCGGCACCGGAATCAGCGCTTCGGCCAGTTGCAGCTGCCGCTCATCGTGCAAATACTGTAGGTGCTCGGCCAGCAGGCTGCTGAGCAAACGGCCGGCGGGCCACCGTTTGCTGTATTTGAACCCGCTGACCAGCGCATCGACCGGAAACGTATATCGCCAGGCACTGCGTGCCAGCAGGAAGGGCTGCCGTTGCTCCTGGCAAGCACTGCATTCATGGTCTTCCGGTGGTATCGGCAGCCCGCAGTGCCGGCAGGCATGCAACAGCCAGGGCAAGTCCAGCTGGCAGCCGCTGCAGATGGCCAATGGCTGGTTGTGAACGGGAGCTAGGCAGAGCAGGCAGTGATCCGGCTGCAAGAGCCTATTGTAAACTTTCCGTATCGTTAAAAGTTGACAGCGCATGATTCCTCCCTGAATATTGCGACAACCGCCCTGCAGTCTAGTGGCCTGTTTGATTAATTTCACTAGTCAATTTCGCCATCTGAGGCTCCGATGCCGCGTTGCTGTTTTTTGTCATAGCTCCACTATGACCCGTTATAGCGGCTTGCCTCATCCGAACTTGAGTGAACGAACGAACCGCACAGGCTACTGGCAGCCACAACAAGAAGGAAGAACCACCCATGTCTGCAGCCATCCTCCGCCACGACTGGACCCTGGATGAGGTCCTCGCCCTGTTTGCCCAGCCGTTCAACGACCTGCTGTTCCAGGCGCAACTGGCACATCGTCAGCATTTCGATGCCAACCGTGTACAGGTATCCACCCTGCTGTCGATCAAGACCGGTGCCTGTCCCGAGGACTGCAAGTACTGCCCACAATCCGGTCATTACAACACCGGCCTGGACAAACAGAAGCTGCTGGAAGTGCAAAAGGTGCTGGAGGAGGCGCAGCGCGCCAAGACGCAGGGCTCGACCCGTTTCTGTATGGGCGCGGCCTGGAAGCATCCCACCGCCAGGGACATGCCCTATGTGCTGGAGATGGTCAAGGGCGTCAAGGCCATGGGCCTGGAAACCTGCATGACCCTGGGCAGGCTGGACGAGCAGCAGAGCCGTGAGCTGGCCGAGGCCGGGCTGGACTACTACAACCACAACCTGGATACCTCACCCGAGTTCTACAGCCAGATCATCACCACTCGCACCTATTCCGAGCGCCTGCAAACGCTGGCCCACGTGCGCGACGCCGGCATGAAGATCTGCTCTGGCGGTATCCTCGGCATGGGCGAGTCGCTGGCCGATCGTGCCAAGCTGCTGCTGGAGCTGGCCAACCTGCCGGAGCATCCGCAGAGCGTGCCGATCAACCAGCTGGTCAAGGTGCAGGGCACGCCACTGGCGGATGCCGAGGATGTCGATCCCTTCGATTTCATCCGCATGCTGGCGGTGGCACGCATCATGATGCCGAAGAGTCATGTGCGCCTGTCGGCCGGGCGCGAACAGATGAGCGACGAGATGCAGGCGCTGGCCTTCATGGCCGGTGCCAACTCGATTTTCTACGGTGACAAGCTGCTGACCACCGACAACCCCGAAGCCGACCGTGACCGCCAGCTGTTTGCCCGTCTCGGCATCCAGCCCGAACAGCGTCAGGAGCACGACGATGACGTGCACTATGCCGCGCTGGAGCAGGCGGTGTTGCAAAATCGCGGCAGTGAGCTGTTCTACGACGCAGCAGCAGCGCAATAACCATGGCGTTTGACCTTGCCGGCCGGCTGGCTGCCCAGCAGCAGACTCAGCGCTATCGTCGTCATGTCTGTGTGCAGGGTCCACAGGGGCCGATGCTGCAGATCGATGGCCGCGAGTATCTGGCCTTTGCATCCAACGACTATCTGGGGCTGGCCAGCCACCCGCAGGTGGTCGAAGCGCTACAACAGGGCGCCAAACGCTGGGGTGTGGGTGGCGGCTCGGCCCATCTGGTCACCGGCCACATGCAGCCCCACGAGGAGCTGGCACAAACGCTGGCCGACTGGACTGGCCGTGAAGCCGCACTGCTGTTTGGTAGCGGCTACCAGGCCAACCTGGCGGTGCTGACCGCTTTGCTGCAAGCCGGCGATCACCTGCTGCATGACCGTCTCAACCATGCTTCGTTGCTGGATGGCGGTCGCCTGTCCGGTGCCCGTTTCCAGCGTTATCTGCACAATGACATGACCAGCCTGGCTGGCCATCTGGCCCGTTGTCAGGGCGACACAATGATTGCCACCGATGGCGTATTCAGCATGGATGGCGATTTGGCTCCGCTACCGGAAATTTGCGCGCTGGCCCGCCAGCATGGAGCCTGGGTGATGGTGGATGACGCCCACGGCATCGGCGTGCTGGGCGACAGCGGCGCCGGTACGCTGGAGCATTTCGGACTGGATGCGCAGCAGGTACCGGTATTGATGGGTACGCTGGGCAAGGCGCTGGGTACTGCCGGTGCCTTCGTTGCCGGTAGCCGTGAGCTGATTGAAAGCCTGATCCAGTTTGCCCGGCCCTACATCTACACCACCAGCAGTTCGCCGGCGGTGGCCTTCGCCACCTTGACCAGCGTGCGACTGGCCCGTGAGGACAGTGAGCGGCGGGCACACCTGCAAGAGCTGATCCGGTTGTTTCGCCATGAGGCCGCCTTGCTGGGCTTGCCATTGGTCGATAGCCCGACCGCCATCCAGCCACTGCTGGTCGGCGATAGTGGCCGTGCCCTGGCCATGTCGCAGCGACTGCGCGAGCTGGGCGTCTGGGTCACCGCCATCCGCCCGCCCACGGTGCCGGAAGGCAGTGCGCGTCTGCGTATCACACTGACGGCTGGCCATACAAAGGAACAGCTAGAACAGCTGCTTGCGGCACTGGAGCAGGTGCATGGGGAGTTTGCCAATGTGTAGGTGCGAATTCATTCGCACATTGGACACTGTACCTTGTGCTTGTGCGAATGAATTCGCACCTACGGTTTTGGCTAAACTCGTCATCGCCCGGCTTGACCGGGTGACCTCCTTCAGACGCGCACAGGAGCAGGGAGATCACCGTACCAAGTGCGGTGATGACGTAGCCGAGGCATATCCGCTTACGCCAGGCGATGACGTAGTTGGGCCATATCCGGTTCTACCGGATGATGGAATTGGGTGGCCTTTGGCTTCGGGAGACCAGCATGAAAATTAGCCTGCTGCCCGGCTGGGGGCTGGGTCTGGCGCACCTGCAGCCATTAGCCGACATATTGTCACGTCAGCATGAGGTGCAGCTGGTACCGCTGCCGGAGTGTACCTCGCTGGAGCAGGCACTGGATGAGCTGGATGCACAGATAGCAGCCGACAGCTGGCTGGCCGGCTGGTCGCTGGGCGGCATGCTGGCAACCGCTTTGGCGCGCCGTCGTGGCGGCGACTGCCCGGGACTGGTCACGCTGGGCAGCAATGCCTGCTTTGTCGCCCGGGATGACTGGCCGCATGCCATGCCGAAGCCGGACTTCAACCGCTTCAGTCGTCGTGCCGCGCGTGACTGGGCGGGCACGCTCAGACGCTTTGAGCTGCTGTGCCTGCAGGGTGAAGAGACAGGCGCTGCTGGGTCGGCTGGTGAGGCGCTGCAAGCATTTGCCAGGCCTGCGTCCGCCATTCCCGTGCTTCATACCGGAGTTTCCCCGACCGGTATGGAGATTGCCGGGTCAAGCCCGGCAATGACGGGTGACGCACCCCCCAACCCTGTCGTCCCCGGGCTTGCCCCGGGGACTTTTCCGACCGGTAAACAGGTGGACGGATCAAGCCCGACAAGAACGGGTGACGCGTCCCCCAACCCCGTCATCCCCGTACCCTCCAACCTCGTCATCCCCGGGCTTGACCCGGGGATCTCCTCGACCCGTATGCAGAGGGATGGATCAAGCATGGCAGATGATTCGGCACCACCAGCCAATGCAGACACAGTCACAGAGAGTTCAGCACAAGCTGCCAGTCTGGCCTGGCTGGCGCAGCTGGACAATCGCCCGGCAATCGCAGATCTGCGCTGCCCGCAGCTGCACCTGCTGGCAGAGCAGGATGCACTGGTGCCGGTCGCGGTGGCAGACGCCTTGCGCAGGCTCAACCCGCAGGCGCAGGTGGATGTGCAGCCGGGCAGCCACGCCTTCATCCTGATCCGTTACCGGGATGTGGCCGAACGCATGCTGGCATTCATGGTCCGCTCGCAGGGGAGGAAAGCGTCATGCAGGTGACCCTGACCGACCCCGTGGCCCGTGCCTTTTCCGCCGCTGCCGCCAGCTACGACCATGAAGCATCGCTACAGCGCGCAGTCGGCCATGAACTGATCCGGCAATTGCCGGAATCCCTTGCGGTTACCGGCTGGCTGGATCTGGGTTGCGGTACCGGTTATTTCTGCAGGCAGCTGCAAAACCACCATCCGCAGGCACAAGGGCTGGCAGTGGATATCGCTCCGGGCATGTTGCAGCAGGCCCGCACGGCCCGTCCGGGTCCGGCCTATCTGTGTGGTGATGCGCAGGCACTGCCGCTGGCTGCGGCCAGTGTCGATCTGGTGTTCAGCAGCCTGGCCCTGCAGTGGTGCGCTGATTTTTCCATGGTGCTGGATGAAATCTACCGGGTACTCAAACCCGGCGGGATCTGCGTGTTCAGCAGCCTGGCCAGTGGTACCCTGCATGAGCTGTCTGTCAGCTGGCAACAGGCCTGCAGCCAGCCCAGGGTCAACCGCTTCCGCTCCTTTGCCCGCTATCGGCAACTGTGCGGGCAAGGCCCCCTGCAGGTGGATTCCCTGTACTGTCGGCCCACGCTGCAACACTATCCGGATGTGCGCTCGGTAAACCGCCATCTGAAAGGCATCGGTGCCCAGCATCTGCAAAATGGCCAGCGGCGCGGCCTGCTGGGACGGGCTGCCTGGCAGCGCATGCAGGATGCCTATGAGGAATTGCGCCAGCCGGCAGGGCTGCCGGTGACCTGGCAGGTGGTGTACGGAGTGTTGCGCAAGGTGTGAGTTTCCGCGCGGGCTGTGTCAGGATGGAACGACCTGTTGGCTGACTGTCCGAGCGGAGGTGCCGTGCATCCTGTAGCCCTGTCGATCCTGCTGCTGTTGTGCAGCAATGTGTTCATGACCTTTGCTTGGTATGCGCACCTGAAGGAACTCAACAACAAGCCCTGGCTGATTGCCGCGCTGGTCAGTTGGGGCATTGCCCTGTTTGAATACCTGCTGCAGGTACCGGCCAACCGCATCGGCTATACGGTACTCAGCCTGGGCGAACTCAAGGTGTTGCAGGAAGTCATCACCCTGAGCATCTTCGTGCCCTTTGCCATTTTCTATATGAAGGAGCCGCTCAAATTGGACTACCTCTGGGCCGGTCTGTGTCTGGTGGGTGCGGTGTTCTTCATGTTCCGCAGCAAGTGGGGTGCCTGAACAGCTCGGCTGCCGTCACTTCTGGATGACCAGGTTGTTGAACAGCAGGTCATCCACCAGTGACTCGCCTTCTTCCTGTTGCAGCACCTGCTGCACCCGCAGCAGGGCATCCTTGCGTACCGCTTCCTTGCCTTCGATGGTGGCAAAGTCCTCTTCGGTCTTCTGTGAAAACAGGCCGACCAGCTGATCGCGGATCAGGGGCTCGTGGTATTGCACCTGCGACTTGCCTGCCGCCGTGACACGCAGGGCGATATCCGCCTTGTAGAATTTCAGCTTGCTGCCCCCGGCAGCGAAATTGCCGACCAGTGCGGGTGACAGGTTGATGTAGGCCACTTCAGGGGCTTCGTCGGCATGCGCCAGCGGCAGCACAAACAGGCAGGCAAGGAAGCCGGAGCGGATCATCGACAGGATGTTTTTCATGACAAGAAACCGAAAAGGTACGTATAAGCAACGCAGTGTAAACGGAAACCGGTGTCTTGGGTATCGGCCTGCAACCTGGCTGCCTGCATGCGACTTTAGGCTGGAGGTGCAGGTAACTCCTAGTTTGCCGCCGCACTGCAGGGTTGCATCGGTAGATACCGTATAATGCCGCCTCCCCACAGTTACCGGCCCCTGCTTGACCGATGTTCTGGATCGAATCCCTTGCCGCTGTTCTGGGTGCGCTGTCCGTCTGGCTGATGACGCGCCAGAAGCCCATTGCCTGGCCCATAGGACTGGTGATGGTGCTGCTGTATATCGGCATTTTCCACGATGCGCGACTGTATTCGGAAATGCTGCTGCAGATGATCTATGCGGTGCTGCAAGGCTATGGCTGGTGGCGCTGGCTGCGCGGCGGTACACAGCAGCAGCCATTGCCGGTCACCATATTGCCGGCGCTGCGGGTGGCGCGTGACCTTGGCGTTGCCGTGCTGATCACCCTGGCGCTGGGCGCGCTGATGAGCCGCTACACCGACGCCAATCTGCCCTGGCTGGATGCGGCGCTGACCGGCTTCAGTCTGGTCGGCCAGTACTGGATGGCCAACAAGCGCCTGCAATGCTGGCCGCTGTGGCTGGTCATCGATGTGGTCTATGTGGGCATGTTTCTTTCGGTAGGGCTGCACATGACCGCGCTGCTGTATCTGGCATTCACCGGGCTGGCTGCCTATGGCTGGTGGCAGTGGAGCCGGCCGCAACCGCAGGTGGTCGCCGCATGAAGGTCGTGGTGCTGACTGGCCCGGAATCCGCCGGCAAAAGCAGTCTGTGCAGTGCACTGGCTCAGCGCTTCAATGCGCCCGTGGTGCGCGAATATGTGCGTGAGTACATGGAGCGGAGCGGGCAAGACACCTGCTATGCGGACGTCGAGATCATTGCCCGGGAGCAATGGCGACGCGAGAAGGCCGCCAAGGCGCAGCGGCCACCGCTGCTGTTGCTGGATACCAACCTGCTCAGCAACCGGCTGTGGAGTCAGACCCTGTTTGGCCGGAGTCCGGAATGGATCGGGCAGGTGCTCTCTAGACAGCGTTATGACGCGGTGTTCCTGCTCAGCCCGGACGGACTATCCTGGCAGGCCGACGGTTTGCGCTGCCAGCCCGAATTGTCCGCCCGTCGGGCATTCCATGCCGGGCTGGAACAATGGCTGATGGAGCATGGCCAGTGTCCGCTGCATGTGGGCGGCCGCTGGGATGAGCGCTATCGGCAGATCGAGCAGGCCATTGATCGCCTGCTGGCCGGGAATGCTGCACTCATGTAGGTACGAATTCATTCGCACAAAATAATCCCGGGGCCGTCGCTGTACGAATGAATTCGTACCTACACCAGCGAATGCAGGCCCGGGATGTTGCATTCGTGTGCGATAAACGTGCACACGTGACTGGCAGCCGCCCCCGGGCTGCCGACGGAAGGTTGACAAGCGGCAACCACTCAAGCACCTTCAGCGATCCCGTTTCCCTACAAGGTTTATAACAATGCGAATGAAGCCTGTCCTGAGCCTGGAAGATGTCCAGCGTATCCTCAATGCCGCCCGTGACCATGCCCTTGCAAATGGCTGGGCAGTGTCCATTGCCGTGGTGGATGACGGTGGTCACCTGCTGGGCATGCTGCGTCTGGACGGTGCCTTTCCCCTCTGCGCCGAAATTGCCGTGGGCAAGGCACGCTTTTCTGCCGTGGGCCGCTGGGAGACCGGCCTGATAGAAGACATCATCAATCAGGGTTCAGCCTCGTTCCTGTCACTGGCCGAGGGCGTCAAGGTCAAGGGCGGCGCACCCATCATGGTGGAAGGGCAGGTGATCGGAGCGGTCGGGGTGTCCGGAGTCGCTGCCGACCAGGATCTGGAAACCGCCAGGGCCGGCATCGCCGCGCTGTAATTACGCACGGACTGGCCGGTTCCGGCCGGGTTGCAGACCGGTGGCTTGTGGGTGCGAATTTATTCGCAGACGGGCTTCTTTTGCCCGACTTTGCCGGGCCTGTCCGGATGAATCCGGACCTACGGTTGGTCAGTGTCTGGTGAACAGACAAGGAGCGATCTGGTCGCGATTGCGTGTCTTGACGACGATATCGGGGCGGCAGGATGGTTTGGTCGTGTCGGGTGGTGCTTCTGGAACGATTTCAGGCCCAGGCCATGCACTTGCCCAGCACCCGCAAATGACCGCTTTCGCCCAGCTGGGGTGTGGTCAGCGAAGGCATGCGCAGATTGAGACACATGTCATCGATTTCCACCTCGATCAGGGTGTGATCGCCGCGAAACGAACGCTTGGTCACCCTGGCCGGCACGCCCTTGCCATGCTGGCACCACTGGAACTGCTCCGGACGCACCACCACTGTAGCGTTATGGCAACTGGGCACCGGACAGCTGCTGTATAGCGGAATGACACCAAACGCACAGCGGATGCCGCCTTCGGCACATTCGCCCGGTATGAAGATGGCGTCACCGGTCAGGCGTGCCACGGTCTCGCTGGCCGGCTGCCAGTAAATGGTTTCCGGCGGTGCACACTGCATGATCTGGCCACGCATCATCACCGCCATCTGGTCGGAAACCGCAAACGCCTCGCCCGGGTCATGGGTGACCAGAATCGCGGTGGTCCCGGTCTTGCGCAGCAGGGCGATGACGTCCTCGCACATGCTGCGGCGCAGTTCCAGATCCAGCGCGTTGAACGGCTCGTCGAGCAGCACCAGTTGCGGGTCGGGAGCCAGCGCCCGGCCCAGTGCCACGCGTTGCTGTTGCCCGCCGGACAGCTCGTGCGGATAGCGATGGCCGAAATCCTGCAGGCCGATCAGTTCCAGCACTTCCTGCACCCGCTGCTTGCGGTCGGCACCCTTGGGCAGGCCATAGGCCAGGTTGCCTTCCACGGTCAGGTGCGGAAAGAGTGCGCCTTCCTGGGGCACATAGCCGATGCGTCGCCGCTCGGGTGGCACAAAGGTATCTGCAGCCGCCACCAGTTGCTCGCCAAAGCGGATCCGGCCTTCATCCATGGGATCGAAGCCGGCAATCAGGCGCAGCAGGGTGGTCTTGCCGCAACCCGAAGGGCCGAGCAGGGCCAGAACCGAGCCCTGTTCCAGCTCGAGGTCGATGCCCTTGAGCACCTCGACCGGGCCGAAGCGCTTGTGGAGATTGTCGATGCGGACGTGACTCATCTCAGTTTCCTTGACGCAGCATGCGCTGGGTGAAAATCCAGACCGGCAGGATGGAAATCACCACCAGCAGGGCGGCAAATGGCGCCGCAGCGGCAAACTCGCCGTCCGAAGTATAGGACCAGACCTGCGTGGCCAGCGTGGTGGTGCCGGTCGGGGCCAACATCAGGGTGGCAGTCAGCTCACGGGCCATTTCCAGCATCATCAGCGCCAGTGCCGCCCCGATACCCGGAGCGATATTGGGCAGGATGACGGTAACGAACACATAAAAGGGCCGTTTGCCCAGACTGCGGCCGATATTCTCCAGATTACCCGGCAGCAATTCAATCGAAGCCCGCAACGAGGACTGCGCCAGTGGCAGAAACAGGATGGCATAGGCGGCCAGCACGACAAAAATGGTCTGGTAAACAAAGGGCACCACGCGGATGGCGAGGAACACCAATGCCAGTGCCACCACCACGCCGGGCAGGCCATGCACGATATAGGGCAGACGCTCGGCCAGCCGCGCCAGCAGGCCGCGCTGGCGAACCGCCAGCATCACCAGCGGAATCGCCATCAGGCTGGTGAACAGCGCACCGCTGCCGGCCAGCGTCAGCGTGCCCTGGATGGCCGGCAATACCTTTTCATAGCCCACGCCAACGGACGCGCCGGTCAGCAGCCAGTAACCCAGCATGAAAAACGGTACACCCAGTGACAGCGTGAACAGCAGGGCAAAGCCAAGCAGCACCGGCAGGGTCCACATGCCCAGCTGCACAGGACTGGCCTTGCGGGCACTACCCTTGCCGACCCGCGCCACATTGCGCCCGCCGCGCAGACGGATCTCGGCCCAGATCAGCGGTACGCACAGGGCCAGCAGCACCATGGACTGCATGGCCGCCGCCGAGCTGTTGAACTGCAGCTCGTAGCTTTCAAAGATGGCGGTGGTAAAGGTCTGTACCCGCAACAGGGCCAGCGCACCGAACTCGGCAAACATGTGGGTGCCGACCAGCAGCGCACCGCCACCCAGTGCCGGAATCAGCTGTGGCAGCAGGGCGGAAAAGAAGGTACGCCAGGGGTCCTTGCCCAGTGAGCGTGACACGTCCTCGAAACCGGGATCGGTATTGCGCAGGGAAGCGGCCACCGGCAGATAGACCAGCGGATACTTGGCCAGTGCCAGAATGAGAATGGCGCCGAACATGTTCTGGAACATCACATCGATCGACGACCAGGCATAGCTGGCGACAAATGCCGGCACCACCAGCGGCAGCCCGGCAATCACCCGGATCCAGTTGCGCCCCGGCAGATTGCTGCGCTCCACGCACCAGGCCACCGACAGACCGAACACCACCGACAGCGAGGTGACTCCGCCGGCCAGGATCAGCGTATTGAGCAGCAGTTCCAGATTGCGCGCACGAAACAGCTCAGCCCAAGCGCCATGAGCACCCAGCTGAGCCGTGCGAATGAAGATGTAGATGACCGGCAGCACCACCAGGGTGACTGGAATCAGTGCCGCCCAGACCATCCAGGACTGGCGCAGCGGATTGCGCCGGCCAGTCCGGACTGCGGATGCGATCAAGCCAGGCCAGCCTCCCGGCGTAGCTGCAGCGCCTCGTCCGCGCCACCCAGGTTGGCCGGGTTCACGGCAGGCGGTTGCAGCTCGTCAAACGGCTTGATGTCGAACTCCGACTCGACCGCAGGGTTCATCGGCCACTCGGCGACACCGCCGGCGTAGACCTTCTGGCCCTCGATGCTGGTCATGAAGGCAACCAGTTTCTGGGCTGCGTCCATGTTCCTGGCGGTTTTCAGCACGCCGGCGGCGGATACGGTGATCAGCGCGCCAGGATCCTGCGGGCCGGAGAAGTGCAGGCGGGACTTCATGTTTTCCACACCTTGCTCACGGGCCACGATGTACCAGTAGTAGTTGTTGACCAGCGCAGTGGCGATCTCGCCACGCTCCACGGCACGCATGGCGGCCATGTTGTTGTTGTAGATGCGACCGTATTTCTTCAGACCCTTGAGCCAGTCCAGCGCCGCATCACGGCCCAGCAGGTGCTTGATGGCAACGATCTGCTGCTGAAAGGCACCACTGGTGGGTACGAAGGCCACGCGGTTTTTCCAGGCTTCGGTGGCCATGTCCATCACCGAGGCCGGCAGCTCGCTCTCGTCGATCAGGTCGGGGTTGAACACGGTCACCCGGCAGCGGGCGGTGATACCGGTCCAAGTGCCGTCGGTGGCGCGATAGGTCTCGCGCACCTGGCCCAGAGTCGCCTGTGGCAGCTGGGCCAGCATGTCACGCTCGGCCAGTGCGGCAACGGGCGGGCTTTCCTCGGAATAGAATACGTCGGCCGGTGAACGGCTGCCCTCTTCAATGATCTGGTTGGCCAGCTGGATGCTGTTGCCGGCACGGATCTTCACCTGGATGCCGGTGGCCTTGGTGAAGGCATCGACAATGGCCTGGGTGGTTTTTTCATGCTGGCCGCTGTACAGGGTCAGGGTTTGCACTTCGGCGGCGCTGGCCAGGTTCAGGGCGGGCATGCCCAGCATCAGGCCACCACCGACCAGCAGGCTGTTGCGCAGAAAGGTACGACGATTGAATTCAGACATGGAAAGGGCCTCCGTTGAAAGTGCGCGCAGCATAGCACAAATGAGAATGATTATCTTTGGTGGAGTGTAAAAAACAGGTAAAGGCGCATGACTGCCTTTTTCAGCATGCACGCCATGGTCACGGTGCCCCGCATGCTGCAAAAAGCGGCAGTGTCCACCGGCAAAAATTGTGTATAATGCGCGCCACGCACTCGTAGCTCAGTTGGATAGAGTACTGCCCTCCGAAGGCAGGGGTCGTGGGTTCGAATCCCGCCGAGTGCGCCATCTCCTCTCTCAGGCTGTCATCTGCAGCAGCCGAAACCTCCCAAACCTCATTTTATATACCGCTACCGCCGGCAAACAACCTGCGTTGCCTTCGCATATCCGGCGGACGGCCCGCGCACCATTGGCAGGGATCCTTGAAAGATAGGGGCGTGATTGACGAGTGGAACGGCCAAGGAGTCTGGTGTGTAGAAACGCGGAAATGAATGCTGGTACGTACAAAAGTACGCAGAGGTACCGGCCACATTGACGACAATTTCACTACGCAGTGCATTTTGGCGAATATACTGCTCGAGAGCGATGGCTGCTGACAGCCATTTTTGCGGAAGCACTGAATAATTACCTGCGTTGCCCTGACTGCCTCGCCAACATCATTCAGTGCTTCCTTGCATTTGTAATGGCAATGCAAGCCGATGTGAAGTGACAGCAGGGACTGCATGGCACAGGGAATGGATATCCAGGGAGAGAGCGTCATGAATCAACAACAAATCCAGATCTTTACCAGCGCCGATGGCCAGGCGCAGCTTGAGGTGGCGCTGGATCAGGAAACGGTTTGGCTGAGTCTTGATCAGATGACAAGGCTATTTGAGCGTGATAAATCCGTGATTTCACGCCACATAAGCAATGTGTTCAAAGAGGGCGAACTTGAACGAGATTCAGTTGTTGCAAAAAATGCAACAACTGCCGCTGACGGGAAAACCTACCAGGTTGATTACTTTAATTTGGATGTAATCATCTCGATTGGTTATCGGGTGAAGTCTCAGCGTGGTGTGCAGTTCAGACGTTGGGCTACTCAGGTACTCAAGGACCATCTGGTACAGGGGTACACCCTGAACCAGCGTCGTCTGGTCGAGCGTGGTATCGAGTTCGAGCAGGCAGTCAGCTTGTTGAGCCGTACCCTGAGTAACCAGAAACTGGTCACGCCGACAGGCGAGGCGGTGGCCGCCGTGATCAGTGAGTACGCCCGCAGCTGGAGTCTGTTGCAGGGCTATGACGAGCAGCGGCTGGCGGAAATCAACGCAAGACAGGATGCCATGCAGCCGCTGGATCTGGATGCTGCGCTAGAAGCCATTGCCGACCTGAAGCAAGCGTTGATCGCCAAGGGTGAAGCCACCGAGCTGTTTGGCCAGTTGCGCGGCGATGGGCTGGCCTCGGCGCTGGCCACCATTGAGCAGGGCTTTGGTGACGAGCTGTTTTACCCGAACGTGGCCAGTCGTGCGGCGCACCTGTTGTATTTTGTCATCAAGAACCACCCTCTGGCGGATGGCAACAAACGTAGCGGTTCATTCCTGTTCTTGTGGTATTTACGCTTGAATCAGGCATTGCTGGCCAAGCCGGTAGAGCAGCTGATCAACGACAATACGCTGGTGGCGCTGGCCTTGCTGGTAGCGGAAAGCCTGCCCGAGCAAAAAGAACTGATGATCCGGCTGGTTGAGCACTTTGTGTTGCTGAAAGAAACCGGGCAGCAAGGGATGCTCAGGACTTAAGACCAGTGGAAGCAGCTGAAGGAGTAGCTCATGGGTACTATCGAAGTTTTTCTATCGTTGGCAACAGTTGTTGCAACGATCTTGGCCGCGGCGGCCCGTTTTGCAAGCCTGAATTACTCGGGTTTGGGCCTGACCAAGCTATCCAAAACCAACCAGTTGATTGACCTGTGCAGTCATGAGGACACCAGACAGACCTTGTCCATCATTCGTGAAGAGCTGATATTCAAACGGTTAACGGGGGCCAATCTGAGTCTGGAGCAGATAAAAAAGGTCAATGAAATCTATGCGTCCGGCAAGATGCGACACAATGAGTTGGCCGCGATTTCCCGCTATCTGGATACCAAAAAAGAACACTTGGCGATTAGCTTCAGTAAATTTGATGCGTTTGAAGCTGGAGTCTCGTTTGTGTTTTCTTGGGTGATTTTGGCGCTAATGGCGGTCAGCTATGCAGCAGCGGCCTGGCCACCGGGTAACCCTCTGACTGCACTGTTGATTCCTGCGCTATGTTTTCCTTTCCTGTATTTCATCTCGGACGGCAATCGCAAGTACAGGATCGCGAAAAGAATCAAACAGGATCTCAAACTGTAAGCCGGCTCTGGCGGTTCGAGAGCCTGTTAGATAGCACCGGACCGGCTAAAATCCCCGGCCCGGTGAGTACCGGGCCGGGGTTTCTTTTGCCGTTGGACGGCCCAGCCGTTATCCGGCCAGCTTGCGTACCCGCACCGGCAGTCCCTGCCGGATGCTGGCGCCGCTTACGTGCTCCAGCCAGGTGGAGGGTACTTCGCGGGTGGGATCGGCAAAGCCGAGGTCGTTGAGATTGATGCCGGCACCGATCCATTCCTGGGCTGGCTGCGGCTGATCGTCGATCAGGTGTTCGCTGGCACCCAGTTCGCGGTGGCCGAAGCCGTGTTCGACGCCGATGGCACCCTGCTTGACGCCGGCGCTGACCAAGGCCAGGCCAATCACCTTGCCACCGGGGCTTTCGATCTCGACGGTGTCGCCGTGCTCGATGCCGAAGCGGCTGGCATCATCGCGATGCAGCAGGACCGGGTTGTAAGGCTTGATCATGCGCAGGCGCTCCAGACCAACCGAGTAGGAGTTCATCAAGTTGGACTTGAACGAGAATGCCAGCAGCGGCCAGTCGTTTTCCGGGTAGTGCTCGCGCATCAGACTGCCATCGTAGAAGCGGGCCCGGTCGAACTGTGGATGACCGACATAGCGTTTGCCGGTGCTGCTGTCGATGCTGGTGCCGACCTGCTCGTTGTACAGGCACAGCGGACGGGTCCAGGCGTGTCGGTGGTTCTCGCCTTCAAAGGCCTGGTCGTAGTCCTCGAAGCGTCCGCCACGGGCGTACATGTAGGCTACCGGGCCACGCTCGTCCTCTTTCAGGGTCTGCTCCAGCATGGGCATCAGCCGTGCGATGCCGCCATGCTCGATATCGGCTGGCGTGGCTTGCGGTAATGGCTGGCCCTGCAGGGCGATGTTGGCCGCCGCACGTAGGTAGTAGTCGCTGGCGGTGTTGAGCGGGTGCAGGTTGCCGTCGGCATCCGGGATGGCGTTGTCGCCGAAGCCGGGCAGGCCCAGCCGCTTGGATACGGCAATCAGGAAAGCCTCCATGCTGACCGGTTCGCCTTCGGCGGTTTTCTGCTGGCGCGGTTCGACTACCGGCCAGCAGGAGGTGATCAGACGGGTGTTGGTACCGCTCCAGGAGCCGGTGAAGCCCCACACTTCGTACATGACCGAGTCCGGTACCAGGTAGTCGGCATAGCGGTTGGTTTCATTGATGAAGCCGTCGATGCCGACGAACAGGCTGATCTTGTCCGGGTCCTGCAGGTCCTTGCCGATCAGATTGTTGAGTCCGGCCTGGCCGTAGATCGGGTTGGCCATGTGGCTGATGATGGCTTTCAGCGGGTAGGGATAGCCATGCAGGCCGGAGGTCAGGTGCTCGGTGATCAGGGCGGCCGGTAGCGGACGCCAGGGTGCACGGGCCGGATAGGGCGACTGCCCGGCTTCCAGCTTGCGCTTGAACTCCGAGGACTTCTGATAGGGGAAGCGCGAGCGCGAGAAGAACACGCCCTTGGGGCCGCGCTGACCGGGGAATTTGGTCAGGTCGTAGCGTGGGCCGGGAGTGACGCCGTTGAACTTGGCCGGGCCGCGGATGTAGCCGCCGCGCATATTGAAGCTGCCGGCCAGGATATTCAGTGCGGTGATGGCAAAGGCACCGTAGAAGCCGGTGGCCGACATCATGCCGCCGTGGCAGTCGGCAACCGACTTGCGGCCGTGCTCGGCGAACTTCCGCGCGATTTCGATAATACGTTCGGCGGGAATGCCGCACTCTTTGGCGTAGTCTTCCATGCTGTGGGTATCGGCAGCCTCTTTCAGCTTGGTCAGGCTACTTTTAACCAGGATGGTGCCGTTGGGTGTCTCCACTTCACGACTGACAAACAGTTCGGCACGCTCCAGGCTGTCGGCGGCGACCAGTTCGCCTGCCGGGCTGACCACCAGCAGATCGTTATCTTCGCTTTCCGCTTCGGCCAGTCCCAGGTCGGACAGGCGCAGGAAGTGGCCGGCACGCGGGTGATCCTCGGTCTCGATGACCAGATGGGTGGAGTTGCTGTGGCCGGGCTCGTTGGCGGCCCTGGCGGCACGATCCGAAGGAATGGCCAGGTAGTCGGCGGCATAGCCGTTGTTGTTCAGCAGCCACTGGATCAGGCCCATGGCAAAGGCGGTGTCGGTGCCGGGCAAAATGGGTACCCAGCGGTTGCGCTCGCTGCTGGCGTGGGAGGCGGTGGCGTTCAGCGCCGGGTCGACCACCATGTATTCCAGCTCACCGTGCGCGCGGGCTTCGGCCAGCAGGCGACCCTGACGCTTGAACGGGTTACCGGCCTGGCTGGGCGCGGTGCCGATGAACAGGGCAAAGCGGGCATGGGTGTAGTCCGGCTTGGCGTGGGCATTATCGACCACATCGTTCATGGCCGCTCCGGAACCAAGGCGGAAGGCCAGGCCACAGTAAGGGCCGTGGGCACCGAAGTTGCGCGTACCAAAGGCGTTGAAGGCAAAGCGGCGCAAAATGGCGGTACGGCCATAGTCGGTGGAGTCCATGACCAGCAGCTGGTTGGCCAGCGGGCCGTATTCGGGGTTGTCCGGGTCGATCAGGGTGTCATGGTCGTACAGCTCGCGCAGCCCCTGTACATGGCCTTCGCCAAACAGGTTGCCGCCCTCGCAGACTTCCTCGATCAGCTGTTCGAAGGAGATTTTCTCCCACTTGCGCTCGCCACGCTTGCCGACGCGCTTGAGGCAGTGTTCGATGCGGTACGGACTGGTGATCTGCGCCATCATCGCGTTGCCGCGGGCGCAGGCGGTGGAGCGTCCGGCCAGACCCTGATCCTGGTGGCCGCTGACGCTGATCAGCGCGTCCTTGACCGGGGTCGCCTGGGGCAGGTGCGGGTCGCCGGACAGCGGGTGATAGGGGTTGCCGATCACGCGCAGCACTTGTTCGCTGTTGTTGTCGACCCGCACGCGTACGCCACACAGGGTGGTACAACCGTAGCAGACGGTGAAGGCGGTGCGCTGGTCGGGGTTGAGGGTCAGCTCGCTGGTTACGCTGTCGACGCTGTACTCGGGGGCCAGCGAGTTGCCGTGGATGCGGTCGTTGGGTTTCTCGCCGGAGGTGCCCTTCAGGCCATGGGCCATTTTCAGCAGCGGGTCGGAATAGCCGGCCACGAAGGTGGCGGCACCACCGGCTGCAACAGCGCCCTTGAGCAGGCGACGACGGGAAAGATCAGGCTTGTCCATGGTGTACGGCTCCTTCAGGGGCAACGGTGGAACGGGGGTTGGCTGTGGGGTCGGTCGCGTTGTCGCGCCAGGGGACAAAGAGTTCGATCAGCAGCAGAGCCGCCAGCCAGAGGCCGAAGATGCCGATCACGCCGAGCCAGCCGGACGAGCCGAAGGCGATGCTGTAATCGTTGGTACCGGCGGTGTTGCGGGCCACGGTCTGCACATCCATCAGCACCGCCCAGCGGAACATCCAGGCCACGTGCAGGGCCAGCAATCCGGCCAGCCAGGCGAGTGGCTGCAGGCGTGGACGGATGCTGAGCAGCCAGGCGGATGCGGTCAGGAAGGCACCGGCGAACAGACCCCAGAACGCCATGTTGCGCCAGGTGGGGTTGCCGCGAATCGATTCCAGCGCCTCGGCTACCGAGCCGGAAACCTCGTTGCTGCCGTCCAGGTACCAGGTCAGTGCGATCAGGCCGCAAATCAGGCCGCTGAGAGTCATGATGGACAGCATGCGACGGTCGGTGGCCAGATGGCGTACACCGCTGATGCGGTTGAGAACCAGCACCAGACCGGTCGCGCCGAGTATGCCGGTGGTCAGGAACATCACCGGTAGCCAGACGGTGTTCCACAGCGGCCGGCCCTTGACCACCGCCACTTCGGCACCGGTGTAAAGGATGATTCCGGTGGACAGTGCCAGCGCGGCCAGGGTCAGCAGCGGCACCAGGACGCGTGGAGTTTGCCAGTTGCCCAGACAGACCAGGCGAGCTACCAGCCCCTGCAGACCGGGGGCATCACGCAGTTCCTGCATGGACGGACGCCAGAACAGGTACCCCAGTGCGACCACGGCGCCCACGTAGAGGGGCAGCACGAAGGCGCCGATGCTCATCCACGACCAGGGGGTCGGATGGGCGTAGAAGTGCCAAAAGCGCAGCGGCTGGTGCAGGTCGGCGAGCAGCGCGACCGGAGCGACCAGGGTGGTGCTGACGCAGGCGAACAGGGCCAACCGGCTGGTCTTGAGCCAGTTCTTGGCGCCGAGCAGACCGGGCGCGCTCAGCCACAGGGTGCAGTAGGACAGCGCCACCAGAAAGAAATACTGTACCGCCCAGGGATACCAGGCCAGACCGTAGCGGGGTACTACAACCTCAGTCACCAGAGAATTCATAACCGATCTCCTTGCCGTCTTGGTCACGCACATCCCAGATGCCGACAGTGGCTTGCGGGCGGCGAGTAAACTGTTCGTCCATGCCGAGGTAGAACACCTGCGGAAAGGTATTCTTTTCCGGCTGCAGCACCATCAGCTGGTCGCGATATTCGGCGATCATCCGGCTGATTTCACTGTTGGGGTCGCGCATGTCACCGATGATGCGGGCACCGCCCACGCAGGACTCGACGCAAGCCGGCAACAGGTTGGCCTCCAGGCGGTGGGCACAGAAAGTGCACTTGTCGGCGGTGTTGGTCTTGTCGTTGATGAAGCGGGCGTCGTAGGGGCAGGCGTTGACGCAGTAGGCACAGCCGACGCAGCGGTCGCTGTCGACCACCACGATGCCGTCCTGACGCTGGAAAGTGGCCTGCACCGGACAAACCGGCACACAGGGCGGATTTTCACAGTGGTTGCACAGGCGCGGCAGCATGAAGGTGGCGCAGTCGCCGCTTTCCTCGTCCTCGACTTCAAACTGGGACACGATGGTGCGGAAGTTGCCCAGCGGGGCGGCGTTTTCGATATGGCAGGACACGGTGCAGGCCTGGCAGCCGATGCAGCGGCGCAGGTCGATCAGCATGCCGTAGCGTTTTTCCGGATTGCCTTCGCGGCGTGGCGGCTGATCGTTGATGCCGGCCTGGGCCAGGCTGGCAAAAGGAATCAGTGCGGCTCCGGCGGTCAGTCTGGCCAGCTGACCGAGCAGGGAGCGTCGAATCAAGTCCATGGAACCTCCTTAGACTTTTGGCTTATAAGCTTATACTCGGTTAGCACGCTAGCAAAAAGTCGTACACAACTATTGACCGGCGTCAATGGATATCGGTTTAGTGCGACACTATGTCGTACCATAAATAGTTGTTCTGTATGGCTTATTTGCCTGAAAGGAGACGGAAGGCCGGTCTGGCCGGCACACGGACGGGCCTGCAACCGGATGCACTCGGTCTGCAGGCGTTAGCGGGGTTGTGCGTCAGAGAAGGGACGGGTAGGGGATGAATTGCAGCAGGTCGCCGGGCTCGATGGAGTGCTGTGCGGGGATGACCACCATGCCGTCAGCCCAACAACAGTTGGCCAGCATGGCCGAGCTCTGTTTCGGGTGCAGCGTGGCCTGCAGGCTGCCCTGTGTGAAGTCGAGCCGTGCCTGCAGGTATTGTTGGCGGGCCCGTGCCTTGCTGCGAGTAAAGGCGGCCTGCACCGGCAGGGTCTGCGGCTGAACGCCGGTCTGGCCCTGTGCCGCCAGCAGGGCCGGACGGGCAATGATCAGTGCGGTGACCAGGCTGGCACCGGGGTTGCCGGGCAGGCCGATCCAGGGGGTATTGCCGACCGTACCGAAGGCCAGTGGCTTGCCGGGCTGGATGGCAACCCGCCACAGGTTGAGTTGGCCCAGCTGGCCGACTGCGGTTTTCAGGAAATCCGCCTCGCCGACCGATACGCCGCCGCTGCTGATCAGGATGTCCTGTTCGCCGGCAGCGGTGGCCAGCAGCTGCCGGCTTGCCTCCAGCTCATCGCGCATGCGGGGATAGCGGGTGACACTGAACCCCCAGCCTTGCAGCAGGCTGGCCAGCAGGAAGCTGTTGGCATCGTAGATTTGCCCGTCATCCAGTTCGTTGCCCGGTTCGCGCAGCTCGTTGCCGCTGCTGAGGATGCCGATGCGCAGCGGCCGGCAGACGTCGACTTCGGCATAGCCCTGGCTGGCGAGCAGACCGATGTGGCGGGCATCCAGGCGGCTGCCGCACGGCAGTAGCGGCTGCCCGGCCCGTGTTTCCTCGCCCTGGCGGCGGATGTTCTGGTCCGGTTTGCAGGACTCGAAGCGGACGCGGCCGTCTTCGATTTGGCAGTTTTCCACGGGAATGACGGTATCCGCGCCGGCCGGCAGCATGGCCCCGGTAAAGATCTGCATGCAGTGGCCGGCCGGCAGCGTGCTGGCTGGATCACCGGCCGCCTGGCAGCCGGACACGGGCAGCCAGGGACTGGCCGGGTCCAGATCGGCGCTGTTCAGGGCGTAGCCGTCCATGGCGCTGTTATCCCAGCGCGGGACATCCAGCTGCGCTGCGAGATCGGCCGTGAGGATCCTTCCCTGTGCGTCGGCCAGCGGCAGGCGGGTACTGTCCAGCGGCCGGCGCAGCAGGGTGGTCAGGGTGTCGATGGCCTGCTCGATGCTGTGCAGGCCGCCTTGTTCGCAGGGGTTGTTCATGGGAAATCCTTGCCGTCCTGTTCCCAGCGTGCGGCGGCTGCCTGGTCGCTGGCGCGGCCGTCGACCCAGTGGCTGCCGTCGGCGGTCTGTTCTTTTTTCCAGAAGGGTGCGCGGGTTTTCAGGTAGTCCATGATGAAGGCGCAGGCATGGAAGGCGTCTTCACGATGGGCGCTGGAAGTGGCGACAAACACGATGGGCTCGCCCTGCTCCAGCTGACCGACCCGATGCAGAATCCGTACGGATTGCAGCGGCCAGCGTTGTCCGGCTTCGTGGGCGATCTTTCTAAGCGATTTTTCGGTCATGCCGGGAAAGTGCTCCAGAAACATGCCGTGCACCTGCTTCTGCTGGTTGAAGTCGCGTACATAGCCGGTAAAGCAGACCACCGCGCCCACCGCCAGATCACCACCATGAACGGCCGCGGTAAGCTGACCCGGATCGAAGGGGGCGGTTTGTACCCGGATATTGATCATGCGTAGTGACCTGTTTGGTTGGTTGATTGGTTCAAGTTCGCGTGACCAAGGTTTCAGGGCAAGGCGCTGAGACGAGCCATAGCGGGACTATGGCGAGAAACAGCAACGCTGCACTGGGGCCTTGGGCGCCGAAATTGACGAATTGAATTAGCCATACAGCTCACTATTATCCCCCGGTCACCGTAGGAAAGAAGGCGATTTCGTCACCCTGCTGCACAGCAGTGTCCAGGCGGCACATGTCCTGGTTGCGGGCGCACATGATGCCGGGGTCTTCCAGTACGTTCCAGGGTTCGCCCTGACGGACCAGATGATCGCGGATGTCGCCCAGTGTCTGCCATTGCGCTTGCCAGTCCAGCTGGAGCTGGTCCTGCTTGAGAATGTCCCGATAGCGGGCAAAGAACAGTACGCTGATCATGACTCCCCCCCTTCATCCCTCTCCTTACGGACATAATGGCCGCTCTTGCCGCCCTGTTTTTCCAGCAGGTGCACCTGCTCGATCTGCATGTCCTTGTCGACCGCCTTGCACATGTCGTACAGGGTCAGTGCGGCCACGGAAACGGCGGTCAGGGCCTCCATTTCCACGCCGGTCTGGCCGGCCAGCTTGCAGGTGGCGGTGATGTAGACATGCTCCGGCGGTTGTGGCTCGAGGTGGACCTTGACGCTGGTCAGCAGTAGCGGATGGCACAGGGGGATCAGCTCGTGGGTGCGCTTGGCGGCCTGGATGCCGGCGATGCGTGCCACGGCAAAGACATCGCCCTTGGGATGTCCGCCCTGCTGGATCATGTCCAGGGTCTGCGGCTGCATGTGCACCCGTGCGCAGGCGGTGGCCTGGCGTTCGGTAACGGCCTTGGTGGTCACGTCCACCATGTTGGCGCGGCCTTGATGGTCCAGATGGGTAAGCATGCTGACTCCTATTCCAGTGTTTCCGTTAGTCTGGCCGGCTCGTTGAAATTGTCCAGCCGCCGGTCATCGTCGGCAACATGCACAGCCACCGGCTGCAGCTGCAGCAGTGCACGTAGCGGGCTGCGCTGGCCGGCCTGCCATTGCTCCTGCAGTGCAGGCAGCAGGTTGACCGGCAGCAGGCTGAACAGCGGCTGCCAATGTTCCTGATGGTACAGCATCACCGGCCGCGTGCCGGCCTGCCGGTGCAAGCTGCGCAACAATGCCTTGTCGATGCGCGGGGCATCGCAGGGTAGCACCAGCAGCTGCGGGTTGCCGGCTGTTTTCAGGGCCTCGAGGATGCCGATCAGCGGGCCGGGATAATCGGTGCAGGGGTCGCTGATCAGCTGGTCGGCCAGCGCGTGGTAGCGTTCGTGGTTGCGGTTGCAGGAGATGATCAGGTCATCGGTCAGCGGGCGTACCACCTGGTGCATGTGCTCGATCAGGGCGCGCTCCTGCCAGTGGATCCAGCCCTTGTCGCGACCGCCCATGCGCTGGCCACGGCCACCGGCCAGCAACAGGATGCTGCAGCCGGCCAGCGGCTGGTCGGGAAGGGTACGGGTCATGCGCGACAGGATCCTTCAGGCAAGGTTGTTTTCCAGCGCCCAGACCGCGGCTTCGGTGCGTGAGCGCACGCCGATCTTCTGCATCAGGCGCTTGACATGCACTTTGACGGTCCCCTCGGTAATGTCAAGGTTGCGGGCGATCACCTTGTTGCTTTGCCCGCGGGCAATCAGTTTGAGCACGTCCTTTTCCCGCTTGGTCAGTTCGGGATGTTGCTGCTCCGTGGTCTTGCGGCCCTGGATGGCCTTGACCAGGATCTGGGTAAGGGACGGGCTGATCGCCATGCGGCCATGGGCGGCCTGGCGGATCTCGTGGATCAGGTCTTCCGGCTCCATGTCCTTGAGCAGGTAGCCATCGGCTCCTTCGCGCAGGGCTTCCACTACGTCAGCATGGTCATCGGACACGCTGAAGATGATGATTCGCGCGTCGACCCCGGCGCGGCGCAGGCCGCTGATGGTCTCAATGCCGTTGAGGCCCGGCATGTTCAGGTCGAGCAGGATCAGGTCGAACTCCTGCTCGGTGGCCAGGCGAATGGCTTCTTCGCCACTGGCTGCTTCACCGGCGGGCAACAGGTCCTCTTCCATGCGCAGCAGGTCGGCCAGACCGCGCCTGAGCATTGGGTGGTCGTCGACCAGAAGGATTCGTACCGGTTCAACAGAGGAGATGGGCATTAGCTGGTTTTCCTTTTCTGATGGCCGTAGGTGTAGGTCGGAGTGAAGCGCACATGGACGCGGGTACCGGGGTCCATCGTCATGATGCTGAGATTGCCGGACAGGCTTTCCGTGCGCTCCTTGAGGATCAGCAGACCGTAGTGTCCACTGTAATCCGCGCTGGGGTCAAAGCCGACGCCGTCGTCTTCCACCAGGATATGGGCCGTGCCTTGGCCATCCTGGTACAGGGTGACCCGGCATTGTCTGGCGTTGGCATGCTTGATGACGTTGCTGATCGATTCGCGGACGATCTGCAGGCAGTGGATCTCCTCGTTGGGTGTCAGCGGGCAGTGCTGCAGCTCATAGCGCAGGGACAGCTCCAGGTCGCTATAACGTGAAAACTCGTCGATGGTGGCCTGGATGCCGGCAGCCAGGCCGGATACATCCAGCCTCATGCGGAAGGTGGACAGCAGCTCGCGCAGGTGGCGGTAGGCGGAGGATAGGCCGTCCTGAATTTCCTCGATGGTGGTTTCAATGGTTTCCGGCGGGTACTGCGCGGACAGCTGCTTTTTCAGCAGGGCCAACTGGATTTTCTGGTACGACAGGGCCTGTGCGAGGGAGTCGTGCAGTTCGCGGGCGATGACCGCCCGTTCCTCCATCAGGGCGATGCGTGCCTGCTTGCTGCCCAGCTTGTTGAGATTCAGTGCCACCGCGAAGAAGTCGGCCAAGGTGGTGAAGATCCGCTCCTGCCAGTCGCTCAGCGGCTGGTCGTCAATGGTCTGGACATGCAGCGTGCCAAAGGTGATCGACTCGGTCTGGATAGTGAACGCATGGATGAGTTGCTGGTGGCCGGGCTTGAACATCAGGCAGTCATTGCAGTTGGGGCTGACGCAATAGCTTGGTATACCGGTGACCTCGCTGGTCAGGATGGTGTGTGCCTTGCTGCTGCCGTCTTCCGGCTGGAACAGGCAGATGGACACCGAATCCACGCCCAGGGTCTGACGGATCTCATCCAGCAGCTCGTCAATCGCCGGCACCGGATCGTCGGTGGTCTTGTAGAGCCGCTTGGCGATGTTGAACAGCAGGGCAAGGTTGGAGTTGCTCTGGCTAAGCTCCTCGGTCTTGGTTTCCACCTTGTCTTCCAGGTTCTTGTACAACCCGGACAACTCCAGGTTCATGGTATCCAGGGTCTTGGCCAGCAGGCCCAGTTCGTTGTTGCCGGCGATGCTGCTGCAGCCCTCGAAGTTGCCCTTGCCGATACGCTGCGCCATGGCGATCAGCTGCTGCAGCGGCACCACCAGTTTGCTGTGCGAGCTGAAGGTGATCACGAAGGCGGTCAGCACGGTAATGAACAGCGAGGAGATCTGGAAGGCGCGGATATAGGACAGCTTGCGTTCGGATGCCAGTTGCAGCTCGTGCACGAACTCGTCCAGCAGGGCAACGAAGGGCGGCACCTCGAAATTGAAGGCGCGCCGTTGTGGTGGTTCCTGCTCGATCAGCGGGCGCATCAGGTTCTGCCATTTGGCCGTAGCTTTGCCGTACAGCTCGCTCAGGCGGGCATTGCCGGTGATCGCCCGACTCAGCGAGCGGGATTGGATGGACCGGTTGAACTCCTCGATCAGTTCGTCGAGCTGGCTGCCCGGTGGCAGGTTGATCGAGGCGGGCCCCGATTCCCTGGCGTTCAGGTGTACCGACAGGCGGTAGGATTGCATGCGCAGGCTGCCGGCACGGTTGATGGCTTCGGCATCCCCGCCAATGGATTCGGACAGGTACATGCTGCCCAGCATGCTGAGCAGGTTGAAGCCGATGATCAGGGAAAACCCCAGCAGGGTCCTGAGAATGATCGAGTGTTTGTACGATGCCTTGATGGTATCCGGAAACATGGTGCTCACAATCTTTTTTGTCCGTATTTGTTCATGTGGGGTGTCCGACTCGCTCGGTCACCGGGAGACAGCGCGCTCACCATGCTCTTGACTGTAGATGGCAGCCGGCCATAAAGACAGCCCCTGAAGGAGTACCACTTTATTTCCGGAAATCATAAGTGCAAGGCATTTGTTTTTATAGTATTGATTGTAAAGAGATTTTTCATTGGTTGATATTTACAAATGGGTATTTGGCGCTTTTTCCATGGTTTGCGTATTGATTCCGGGCGGCTGTTAATAGCCACGGTGCAGGAAGAGATTTCCGCTGCAAGTTTCTGGCAAAGCCAACTATCGAGGTTGTTTTCATGAATAAAAACATTGAGAAGTGGGATATCGAGGACCACAGTTTCTGGGAGAACACGGGGCGGGCCATCGCCAACCGTAACCTGTGGATTTCCATTCCCAGTCTGCTGCTCGGCTTCGCTGTCTGGATGATGTGGGGCATCATCACGGTACAGATGCTCAACTTGGGCTTTCCGTTCGAACCCGCCGAGCTGTTCACCCTGACCGCCATTGCCGGTCTGGCGGGGGCCACCTTCCGCATTCCGGCTTCTTTCATGATCCGTATTGCCGGCGGGCGCAACACCATCGTTTTCACTACTTCGTTGCTGATGATACCTGCTGTGGGCGCCGGTATTGCCCTGCAGAATCCGGAAACACCGCTGTGGGTATTCCAGGTACTGGCGCTGTTGTCGGGCATCGGTGGCGGTAACTTCGCCTGCTCCATGAGCAACATCAGCACCTTCTTCCCCAAGCGGCAGCAGGGCCTGGCACTGGGCCTGAACGCGGGTCTGGGCAACTTCGGCGTGACCACCATGCAGATCCTGATTCCACTGGTCATGACCATGGGAATTTTTGGTGCGCTGGGCGGTGACTCCATGCAGCTGGTCAAGGACAGCGGCACCCTGATTGGCCGCATTCCGGCCGGTTCCGATACCTGGATCCAGAATGCCGGCTGGGTATGGATGCTGTTCTTGATCCCGCTCAGCTTGATCGGCTGGTTCGGCATGAACAACATCATTCCGATCACTCCGGCACCGGGTACACCGTTGGCCGCTTTCAGCAAGATTCTCGGTCTGTATGGCATCAGCCTCTTTACCTCGGTGATCGGTCTGTACCTGTATCTGCCCAAACCCTTCGGCCTCGGCATTCTCAACATGTGGGTGGCGATGCCACTGATCATGGCCGGTACGCTGGGTCTGCTGCGGATGATTCCCGGCAGCATCAAGCCCAACATCAAGCGCCAGTTCCTGATCTTCAAGGACAAGCACACCTGGTCGATGAGCGTGCTCTACATCCTGACCTTCGGTTCCTTCATCGGTTTCTCCATGGCGCTGCCATTGTCCATCACCGTGATTTTCGGCTTCATCAATGAAACCGGAGCCGACGGTGTGGTCACCCGGGTCGCCAACCCCAATGCGCCCAGCGCCCTGACCTATGCCTGGATCGGGCCTTTCCTGGGTGCGCTGACCCGCCCCGTGGGTGGCTGGATTTCCGACAAGCTGGGTGGTTCGCTGGTGACCCAGATCATCACGGTGGTCATGGTGATCGCTTCAGCGGCACTGGGTTATGTGATGCAGGCTGCTTACGTTTCGCCACATCCAGAAACCTATTTCTTCACCTTCATCATCCTGTTTCTGGTGCTGTTCTCCGCTTCCGGCGTAGGCAACGGCTCCACCTTCCGCACCATCGGCGTGATCTACGACCGCGAACAGGCCGGCCCTGTGCTGGGCTGGACCTCGGCCATTGCCGCCTATGGTTCCTTCGTTGCGCCGGTAGTCATCGGGGGGCAAATCAAGGCGGGTACTCCGCAGGTGGCGATGTACGGTTTTGCCATCTTCTATGCCCTGTGCCTGGTGCTCAACTGGTGGTTCTACCTGCGCAAGAATGCGTACGTAAAAAACCCTTAACTGCCTCCCAAGGAGCGTGCCATGAACATCATGTTCGCTTATGACAACTCAACCAATGCAAAGCAGGCGCTGGACAAGACCCTGAAGATGTTTGCCTGCATGTTGCCCAGGGTCTCATTGATCGCTGTGGTGGATCCCGGCGCAGGATCCAGTGGCGTGAATGAAAAAAGCTACGAGGAGTACAAGTTCGACTTTTCCGAAGCGGTGCGGGAAACCGCACAAACGCTCAATGAACTGGGCATCACAACGGATGTGATCATTGCCGAGGGGGATCCGCGCAAGATGATCCTGCAGGCGGTCAATGAGAAAAAACCCGACCTGCTGGTGATTGCCCGCCATAGCGAGAAGGCGGACAGCAATGTCATCGGCAAGACGCTGGATGCACTGGTGGAAGAGTTCAACTTCATGACGTTTGGCAGCGTCAGCTCCTTCCTGACGCGCCGGGTCACCTGCCCGGTGCTGATCCAGTCCTGTTCCTGAATGGTTGTGAGGCCTGATTCATGAAAACTTCCGATCTGTTCCGTGTCAGACAGCCCGAGATCCGGGCGCTACACCTGACGTGGATTGCGTTCTACATCTGTTTCTTCGTCTGGTTCAACATGGCGCCGCTGGCCACCAGCATGCTCAAGAGCGTGGACTGGCTGACAGCGGACGACCTGCGCCTGTTCGCGATTGCCAACGTGGCGATGACCATTCCGGCGCGCATCCTGGTGGGCATGGCGCTGGACAAGTGGGGCCCGCGCCGGGTGTTCTCGGTGTTGATGGTGACCATGGCATTGCCGGCCCTGGGCTTTGCCTATGGTGATACCCGTGCCCAGCTGCTGATTTCCCGGCTGGTGCTCAGCTCCATCGGGGCCAGCTTTGTGGTTGGTATCCACATGACGGCCATGTGGTTCAGGCCGCGAGATATCGGCTTTGCCGAGGGTTTTTATGCCGGCTGGGGCAACTTTGGTTCGGCCGCAGCCGCCATGTCGTTGCCGGCCATTGCGCTACACATCTTTGGTGGCGATGACGGCTGGCGCCATGCTATTGGTGCATCGGCAGTAATCATGGCGGTGTACGGCGTCTATTACTGGTTTGCGATTACCGATGGTCCGGCGGGTACCGTACACCACCGGCCGCGCAAGGTCAGTGCCATGGAGGTCAGTACCTGGGGCGACATGATCAAGCTGATCATCTGGACCATTCCCATGGTCGGCATCCTGTCGGTGCTGGTTTGGCGCATCGAGAACATGGGCTACATCAGTTCCGGCTGGGCCTGGGTCTGTCATGGCATCATCGTGCTGGTGGTGGCCTACCAGATCCTGCAGATTTTCCGGGTCAACGTGCCCATCCTGCGCAAGGGAGTGCCCGAGGATGACAAGTACGACTTCAACTCGGTGGCCGCGCTGAACTCCACCTACTTTGCCAACTTCGGTGCCGAACTGGCGGTGGTCTCCATGCTGCCCATGTTCTTCGAGCTGACCTGGGGACTGACGGCCACCCTGGCGGGCATGATTGCCGCATCCTTTGCCTTCGTGAACCTGGTGGCGCGTCCGATTGGCGGACTGGTGTCCGACCGCTTTGGCAACCGCCGCTTCGTGATGCTGGCCTACATGCTGGGCATCGCTATCGGCTTCGCGCTGATGGGCTTGATGAACAGTGGCTGGCCGCTGTTCCTGGCGGTGGCGATCACCATCCTCTGCTCGGTGTTCGTGCAGGGTGCGGAAGGCGCCACTTTCGGCATCATTCCATCCATCAAGCGCCGCATCACCGGGCAGATTTCCGGCATGGCCGGTGCGTACGGCAACGTGGGTGCAGTGTTCTACCTGACGGTCTACACCTTTGTCACTCCGTCGCAGTTCTTTTTCATCATCGCGGGCGGTGCGATGTTAAGCTACATTGCCTGCTTCTTCTGGCTGAAGGAGCCCGAGGGCGCCTTTGCCGAGGAATATGCCGTGTCCTCTGTGGACCTGGAGCTGGCTGCCGCCCAGCAACAAAACAATTCCTGAACCATCCCGACGGCCAAAACAAGAGGCTGCCCTTCGGGGCAGCCGCAGTGAGGACAAGACTATGAGCAAGCTTCTGGATCAAATGCGTTTCTTCAAGCGCAAGCAAGGCGAATTTGCCAATGGCCATGGTGAGACCCGTATCGAGTCACGCGAGTGGGAAGATGGTTATCGTAGCCGCTGGCAGTACGACAAGATCGTGCGTTCCACCCACGGTGTGAACTGTACCGGTTCCTGCTCCTGGAAAATCTACGTCAAGAACGGCCTGATCACCTGGGAGACCCAGCAGACCGACTACCCGCGTACCCGTCCGGATCTGCCCAACCACGAACCGCGCGGCTGTCCGCGTGGCGCCAGTTACAGCTGGTACATCTACAGCGCCAACCGGGTCAAGTACCCCAAGGTGCGCAAGGCGCTGCTGCGCCTGTGGCGCGATGCACGACGCAACATGGACCCGGTGGATGCCTGGGCCAGCATTGTCGAGGATCCGGCCAAGGCGAAATCCTACAAGAGCAAGCGTGGGCTGGGCGGCTTCGTGCGCTCCAGCTGGGACGAGGTCAACGAGATCATTGCCGCGGCCAACGTATACACCACCAAGGAGTACGGTCCCGACCGGGTGATCGGCTTCTCGCCGATTCCCGCCATGTCGATGATCAGCTACGCGGCCGGCTCCCGCTACCTGTCGCTGATGGGCGGCGTGTGCCTGAGCTTCTATGACTGGTACTGCGACCTGCCGCCGGCCTCGCCGATGGTCTGGGGCGAGCAGACCGACGTGCCCGAGTCCGCTGACTGGTACAACTCCAACTACATCATTGCCTGGGGTTCCAACGTGCCCCAGACCCGTACCCCGGATGCCCACTTCTTCACCGAGGTGCGCTACAAGGGTGCCAAGACCGTATCGGTCACCCCCGACTATTCGGAAGTGGCCAAGCTGACCGACCTCTGGCTGAACCCCAAGCAGGGTACCGATGCCGCGCTGGCACAGGCGTTCAACCATGTCATCTTCAAGGAATTCCACCTTGAGAAGCCCAGCGAGTATTTCACCGACTACGTGCGTCGCTACACCGACATGCCGATGCTGGTGATGCTGGAAGAGTTCGCGGAAGGCTACAAACCCACCCGTTTCCTGCGGGCAGCAGACCTGGAAAGGAATCTGGGACAGGACAACAACCCCGAGTGGAAAACCATTGCCATTGACAGCAATACCGATGAATTCGTCTCCCCTCAAGGCTCCATCGGCTATCGCTGGAACGAGAAAGGCAAATGGAACATCGAAGCTCGCGAGGGCGGCAAGGGCCGGGAGGTCAAGCTGCAGTTGTCCCTGCTCGAGGCAGGTGACGCGGTGGATGTAGCCTTCCCCTATTTTGGCGGTGATCTGCACGACTATTTCCAGCATGTGGACGGTGACAACATCCAGTTCCGCCGTGTGCCGACCAGGGAGATCACCCTGGCCGACGGCAGCAAGGCGCGTGTTGCCACCGTATTCGACATCAGTGCCGCGGGCCTGGCCATTGACCGTGGCCTGGGTGGCGAGAACGTGGCGAGCAGCTACGATCAGGCCAACATCCCGGGTACCCCGGCCTGGCAGGAAGCCATCACCGGCGTCAGCCGCGAAAAGGTCATCCAGGTGGCCCGCGAGTTCGCCGACAACGCCGACAAGACCCGTGGCCGCTCCATGATCATCATCGGCGCGGCGATGAACCACTGGTACCACATGGACATGAACTACCGCGGCGTGATCAACATGCTGATGCTGTGCGGTTGCGTCGGTCAGACCGGTGGCGGCTGGGCACACTACGTGGGCCAGGAGAAGCTGCGTCCGCAAACCGGCTGGTTGCCGGTGGCCTTCGGTCTGGACTGGCATCGTCCGCCACGCCAGATGAACGGCACCAGCTTCTTCTACAACCACAGCTCGCAATGGCGTCACGAGAAGATGAACATGCATGAGATCCTGTCGCCGCTGGCCGACAAGGATGAGCTGCCCGAGCATGCGCTGGACTACAACATCAAGGCGGAACGCGCCGGCTGGCTGCCCAGCGCACCTCAGCTGAACCGCAACCCGCTACAGGTCTGTCGTGATGCGGTCAAGGCAGGCAAGACTCCGCAGGAATACGTGGTGGACGCCCTGCAGGATGGCTCGCTGCGCTTTGCCTGCGAGCAGCCGGACAGCCCGGCCAACTTCCCGCGCAACATGTTCATCTGGCGTTCCAACCTGCTCGGTTCCTCGGGCAAGGGTCACGAGTACATGCTCAAGTACCTGCTGGGTACACCCAAGCATGGCGTGATGAACGAAGACAGCGGCAGCATCGGTTACAAGCCGACCGAGGTGGAGTGGCAGGACGAGGCCGCCATCGGCAAGCTGGACCTGGTCACCACCCTGGACTTCCGCATGTCCTCGACCTGCGTCTATTCGGACATCGTGTTGCCCACCGCAACCTGGTACGAGAAGGACGACCTGAACACATCGGACATGCACCCCTTCATCCACCCGCTGTCGGCGGCCATCGATCCGGCCTGGGAATCCCGTTCCGACTGGGAGATCTTCAAGGGCGTGGCGCAGAAATTCTCCGAGCTCTGTGAGGGCCACCTGGGCGTCGAGCAGGACCTGGTCACCGTACCGTTGCAGCACGACAGCCCCGGCGAGCTGGCACAGCCGTTTGGCGGCACCGACTGGAAATCCTCCGGCGAACCGCTGCAGCCCGGCAAGAACGCGCCCAATATGGCGGTGGTCGAGCGTGATTACCCGAACACCTACAAGAAGTTCACTTCGCTGGGCCCGCTGATGAACAGCCTCGGTAACGGCGGCAAGGGCATCGGCTGGAACACCGACGACGAGGTCGAGTTCCTCACCGCGCTGAACAAGCCGGTACTGGAAGAGGGTGTCAGCCAGGGTCGTCCGCGCATTGAAACGGCGATCGATGCCGCTGAAACGGTCCTGTCACTGGCCCCGGAGACCAATGGTCATGTGGCGGTCAAGGCCTGGGCGGCACTGTCGGAGTTCACCGGCCGTGACCACACCCACCTGGCCAAGGGCAAGGAGCACGAGGCGATCCGCTTCCGTGACATCCAGGCCCAGCCGCGCAAGATCATCTCCAGCCCGACCTGGTCCGGCCTGGAAGACGAGAAGGTCAGCTACAACGCCGGCTACACCAACGTGCACGAGCTGATCCCGTGGCGTACCATCACCGGCCGCCAGCAGTTCTATCAGGATCACCCCTGGATGCAGGCCTTCGGCGAGCAGCTGATGAGCTACCGTCCGCCGGTCAACACACGCACCATCGACATCGTCAAGGGCAAGCGTGCCAACGGCAACACCGAGATCGTGCTCAACTGGATCACGCCGCACCAGAAGTGGGGAATCCACAGTACCTACACCGACAACCTGCTGATGCTGACGCTCAGCCGTGGCGGTCCGATCGTCTGGCTGTCGGAGATCGACGCGAAGAAGGCCGGCATCGAGGACAACGACTGGGTCGAGTGCTTCAACGCCAACGGCGCCTTGACCGCAAGGGCAGTGGTCAGCCAGCGGGTCAAGGAAGGCATGATCATGATGTATCACGCCCAGGAGCGGATCGTGAACGTACCCGGTTCCGAGACCACCAAGACCCGTGGCGGACACCACAACTCGGTGACCCGTGTGGTGCTCAAACCAACGCACATGATCGGTGGCTACGCCCAACAGGCCTATGGCTTCAACTACTACGGCACGGTGGGCTGTAACCGCGATGAATTTGTCGTGGTGCGCAAGATGAACAAGGTTGACTGGCTGGAAGGTTCTGACTCGGACGACTTGCCGCAACCCCTGCCTCAGGATCTTTAAGGAGTACGCCATGAAAATTCGTTCACAAGTAGCCATGGTGCTCAATCTGGACAAGTGCATCGGTTGCCATACCTGTTCGGTGACCTGTAAAAACGTCTGGACCAGCCGCGAAGGCATGGAGTACGCCTGGTTCAACAACGTGGAAACCAAGCCGGGCATCGGCTATCCCAAGGACTGGGAAAACCAGGAGAAGTGGAAGGGCGGCTGGGTGCGTAACAACGACGGCTCCATCCAGCCGCGCATCGGCGGCAAGTTCCGGGTACTGGCGAACATCTTCGCCAACCCGGACCTGCCGGAAATCGATGACTATTACGAGCCTTTCGATTTCGACTACCAGCACCTGCACACCGCTCCCGAGGTACCGCACCAGCCGGTGGCCCGTCCACGCTCGGCCATCACCGGCCTGCGCATGGAGAAAATCGAGTGGGGTCCCAACTGGGAGGAGATCCTCGGGACCGAGTTCGAGAAGCGCCGCAAGGACAAGAACTTCGACGCCGTGCAGGCCGACATCTACGGGCAGTATGAAAACACCTTCATGATGTACCTGCCGCGCCTGTGCGAGCACTGTCTCAACCCGACCTGTGCGGCTTCCTGCCCGAGCGGGGCCATCTACAAGCGCGAGGAGGACGGCATCGTCCTGATCGACCAGGACAAGTGCCGCGGCTGGCGCATGTGCATCAGCGGCTGCCCGTACAAGAAGATCTACTTCAACTGGAAGACCGGCAAGTCCGAGAAGTGCATCTTCTGCTATCCGCGCATCGAGGCCGGCATGCCGACCGTTTGTTCGGAAACCTGTGTGGGCCGCATCCGCTATCTGGGTGTGCTGCTGTATGACGCGGACAGGATTCACGAAGTGGCGAGTACGCCCAACGAAAAGGACCTGTACCCCAAGCAGCTGGATATCTTCCTGGATCCCAACGACCCCAAGGTGATTGCCGAGGCCCGCAAGGCCGGCATTCCGGATTCAGTGATCACCGCCGCTCAGCAATCGCCGGTCTACAAGCTGGCCGTGGACTGGAAACTGGCGCTGCCGCTGCACCCGGAGTACCGCACGCTGCCGATGGTCTGGTATGTGCCACCGCTGTCACCGATCCAGAATGCCGCTGAGCAGGGCAAGGTGGAGATGAATGGCGTGTTGCCGGATGTGGACAGCCTGCGCATTCCGCTGCGCTATCTGGCCAACCTGCTGACCGCTGGTGACGAGGAGCCGGTCAAGCTGGCCCTCAAGCGTCTGCTGGCGATGCGGGTCTACAAGCGTTCCCAGCATGTGGAAGGCAAGGAGGACCTGCAGGTACTGGAAGATGTCGGGCTGAGCCGTGCGCAGGCCGAGGACATGTACCGTTACCTGGCCATTGCCGACTACGAGGACCGTTTTGTCATCCCGACCGCCCACCGCGAAGAGGCGATGAGCGAAGCCTTTGCCGAGCGCAACGGTTGCGGCTTCAGCTTCGGCGACGGCTGCCACGGGGATACCGGCGTCAACATGTTCGGCGGCAAGAAGCATACCCGCCGTGAAGTACTCAAGACCGTCCAGGTCTGGGAGGACTGAGCATGGATATTCTCAAGGTGATTTCCCTGCTGCTGGATTATCCGCAGCAGCAGGTACTGGACGGTAGCGGCGAACTGATCGAGGCGGTGGAAGACTGCCGCTTCATCAGTCCGCAGCAACGTGCGGGACTGGTGAAGCTGATCAGCGAGCTGGCGGAAATGGACCTGCTGGATGCACAGGAGCGCTACCTGAGCCTGTTCAACCGAGGCCGTTACCTGTCACTGCTGCTGTTCGAGCATGTGCATGGCGAGTCGCGGGATCGCGGCCAGGCCATGGTGGACCTGCTGGCCCAGTACGAGGCTCACGGCTTCGCCATCCAGGCCAGGGAGCTGCCGGACTACATCCCGCTGTACCTGGAATACCTGTCGACCTGCGAGCAGCTGGAAGCACGCACCGGCCTGGCGGATGTGCAGCACCTGCTGGCACTGCTGACCGCCCGGCTGGAAGAACACGACAGCAGCTATGCCGCCTGTTTCCACGCGCTGTTGCAGCTGGCCGGTTCCGATCCGGCGGAAGCCGTGGCACAGGTGCGCGAGCAGGTGGAAGCCGAGCCCTGCGACACCAGCCTGGAAGCGCTGGATGCCGAATGGGAAGAAGAAGCCGTCACCTTCATGGGCGATGCCGCTTCCTGTGGTCTGAGTCCCGCCGCTGGCGGTCACAAGGCCCGCGAGGAAACAGCGGTACCCGTGCACTGGGTTGACTTTGAGCCTGCCCGTCAAACGGCCAACGAACTTTAGGAGACTACATCATGTCAAGCTTCAATTTTCTGGCTTTTGGTGTTTACCCCTACATTGCCCTGGCCATCTGCCTGATCGGCAGCTGGGCGCGCTTCGACCTGTCGCAGTACACCTGGAAGGCCGGCTCCAGCCAGATGCTGGACGGCAAGGACATGCGCAGGGCAAGCAATTACTTCCATATCGGCATCCTGTTCATCCTGGCCGGACACTTCGTCGGTCTGCTGACTCCGGAGTCGGTCTATCACGGCTTCATCAGCTCCGGTACCAAGCAGGTGCTGGCCATGGTCAGCGGTGGCCTGTTCGGCATCCTGTGCCTGATCGGGCTGGTCATGCTGATCAAGCGCCGCCTGAACAACCCGAGGATCCGCGCGACCTCCAACACCTCGGACATCATGATCCTGTTCGTGCTGCTGGTGCAGCTGGTGCTGGGTCTGCTGACCATCGTGGCTTCCACGCAACACCTGGACGGCTCGGTGATGGTGCTGCTCGGTGAATGGGCGCAGAGCATCGTGACCTTCCAGCCGGTGCGTGCCGCCAATGCCATCGAATCGGTGGGTCTGGTCTACAAGCTGCACGTGTTCCTGGGTGTCACCCTGTTCGTGCTGTTCCCCTTTACCCGTCTGGTGCACATTGTCAGCGCCCCGGTCTGGTACCTGGGACGCCGTTACCAGATCGTTCGTCAGAAAGGCTGACCGGGAGGAATACAGACCATGGTCACAGCAAACCTGATCGCCACCAGCAACCAGGACATGCCCATTGTGCGGGTCAACGGGGTGCTGGTCGCAGCGGACGAGATTGCCCGGGAAATGCAGTACCACCCGGCAGAATCACAGCGCGAGGCCGTCTTTCTGGCGGCCCAGGCGCTGGTCTTGCAGGAACTGCTGAAGCAGCGGGCCGATGAACTCGGCCTGCAGCCGCAGCCGTTTGACAACGAAACCACGGAAGAGGCAAGGTTGCGCTGTCTGCTGGAACAGGAGGTCCGGATTCCTGCGGTGACCGACGCCGAGCTGGAGCTGTACTATCAGAACAACCCGCGCAAGTTCACCACGCCGCCGCTGCTGGCGGTGCGTCATATCCTGCTGGCCGCCGACCCGCAGGATATCGAGGAACGCAGCGAGCAGTCGCGCCGGGCGGAAGACCTGCTGCAGCAACTGCAGCAGGGAACCCTCCGCTTCGAGCAGGCGGTGCAGGAGCATTCCGCCTGTCCTTCACGACAGCAGGGTGGTGAACTGGGCCAGATTTCCATCGGACAGACCGTGCCCGAGTTCGAGAAACAGCTGCTGCGCCTGCCGGAAGGACTGGCAGGCCAGGTAATCGAATCCCGCTATGGCTATCATATCGTCGAGGTCCAGCAGCGCATTGAAGGCCAGCTGCTGCCTTTTACCGTGGTACGGGACAAACTGAGTGCCGAACTGGGTCAACGCAGCTGGCACAAAAGTGTTGCACAATACCTGCAGGTTCTGGTGGCTGGAGCCAATGTCGAGGGCATCGCCCTGGAAGGGGCGGCGTCGCCACTGTTGCAGTAACGAATAAGGAGTCCAGACATGACCAGCACGCTGGTGGATGGCTTTGGCCGCAAGATCGACTATGTGCGGATTTCGGTCACCGACCGCTGCGATTTCCGCTGCATCTATTGCATGGCCGAAGACATGACCTTCCTGCCCCGGCAGCGGGTCCTGACCCTTGAGGAAATCTATCGCAGTGCACGCCTGTTTGTCGCCAATGGAGTCAAGAAGATCCGTCTGACTGGCGGCGAGCCGCTGGTCCGCCAGGGCATTGTGGGGCTGTGCGAGAACATCAGCTCCCTGGACGGCTTGCGGGAGCTGGTCATGACCACCAATGGCTCGCAGCTGGTGCAATATGCCAAGCCGCTGGCAGAGGCTGGCGTCAAGCGGCTCAATATCAGTCTCGACTCGTTGCATGAAGACCGCTTCCGCGCCCTGACCCGGGTCGGTGATCTGCAACAGGTGCTGCGTGGTATCAAGGCGGCCCGTGATGCCGACTTCGAGTCGGTAAAGATCAACAGCGTCATCATCCGTGGCCGGAACGATGACGAAATTCTCGACCTGGCCGGTTTTGCCGTGGACAATGGCCTGGACATCACCTTCATCGAGGAGATGCCGCTAGGCCAGGTCGGTCGCTCGCGGGAAAACGCACTGTTCACCAGCGAACAGGTACGCGAGCTGCTGCAGCAGCGCTACAGCCTGCTGCCCAGCGCGGAAAATAGCGGTGGCCCGGCTCGCTACATGCGCTTGCAGGACCACCCGCAAACGCGCATCGGTTTCATCTCGCCACACAGCAACAACTTCTGCAGCAGCTGCAACCGGGTGCGTCTGACGGTGGAAGGCCGCTTGCTGCTGTGCCTGGGTCATGAGAACGACCTGGACCTCAAGGCACTGCTGCGCCGCTATCCGCTGGACGATGAGCCGCTGGTGGCAGCCGTCCGCAAGGCACTGCGCCACAAGCCGGAACGCCACGAGTTCAGCGCCGGTGGCGAAGTGCAGGTGTTACGCTTCATGAATTCCAGTGGTGGTTAGTGGTCTGTACGGCTCGTTCGTTCACTCGAGTTCGGATGGCTGAGGTTCCGAGGCAAGGCGTTGTGACGAGTCATGGTGGAACGATGGCGAGGAGCAACAACGCAGCCATCGGGACCTCAGACGGCGAAATTGACCACTGGTATGACTTGACACAGATATGGGTGACCCGAATACATGAACATCCTGAATTTTGATGACCTGCTGAGCGCAGCCCGCCAGCAGCCGGATCCGCAGCTGCTGCTGTTCGTGTTCGCCAAGGCAGAATTGCCCGAAGGAGCGACCGCAGCACAAGAGGAGCAGTTTGCCGCCGGTGGTGGTGGTACGCTGACCCCGGTGCTCTGTGTGGACAAGCGCCCGGAAGAGCTGACCGACTTTCCGGCCCTGGTGCAGGAGTCGGAACAAACCGGACAGCAGTGGGACGTGGTCTTTGTCAGCAGCCTGTCTGGACACGCCGGCATAGAACCCACCACCGAGCAGGCCGAACAGCCCCTGCAGATGATGGTGCAGGCCATCCATTCCGGCAAGATTGCCAGCCTGTTGGCACTCAGCCGGCAAGGCGAAACCCTGAGCTTTTATTGAAGGACATGACATGAGTCATACCAGTGACGTATTCATCCCCCTGAACATCGCCGTACTGACCGTCAGCGATACCCGTACCCTGGAGACGGATACCTCCGGGCAATACCTGGTGGACCAGCTGCAGAAAGAAGGGCACAACCTGGCAGACCGCAAGATCATGCAGGACAACCTGTACCAGGTGCGGGCCCAGGTGGCCCAGTGGATTGCAGACGACCAGGTGCAGGCGGTGCTGATCACCGGTGGCACCGGTTTTACCGACCGCGACAGCACCCCGGAAGCCGTGGCCTGTCTGATGGACCGCATCATTGACGGCTTTGGCGAGCTGTTCCGGCACATCTCGTATCAGGATATCGGCACTGCCACCATCCAGTCGCGCGCCTTTGCCGGCCTGGCCAATCGCACGCTGGTGTGCTGCATGCCCGGTTCCACCAATGCCTGCCGCACCGCCTGGGAAGGCATCTTGCAGCCGCAGCTGGATGCCCGTCAGGGCCCGTGCAACCTGGTGGCTCACTTGACCCAGACGCCCGCCTGCGCCAGCCGGGGCTGAGCATGTCACTGCTGCCCCTCGATGAAGCGCTACACATCCTGCTGGAACATGCCGACCGCCAGCAGGTGACACAGACCTGCAGCGTAGCTGCTGCCGAGGCCGATGGCCGTATTCTGGCGCAGCCGCTGGTGGCCGGCCTGACCCTGCCGCCCTGGCCGAACAGCGCCATGGACGGCTATGCGGTGCGTAGTGCCGAAGTGCTGCCGGGCCAGCCGTTGCCGGTCAGCCAGAAGATCTTTGCCGGGCAGATGCCCGCACCGCTGCAGCCGGGCAGTTGCGCACGGATCTTCACCGGTGCTCCCCTGCCGGAAGGGGCCGATGCAGTCGAGATGCAGGAAAACGTCGAGCTGGATGCGCAGGGTCATGCCGTGTTTGTGCAGGCAGTCAAACCGGGACGCTTCATTCGGCCGGCCGGCCAGGAAGCACAACCCGGCCAGTTGAAGCTGGCCGCCGGTATCCGGTTGGGACCGGTCGAGCTGGCGCTGGCCGCCTCGCTGGGCATTACACACCTGGAAGTCCGGCGCCGCTTGCGGGTGGCGGTGTTGTCCACCGGTGACGAGCTGGTCCAGCCGGGCCAGCCGCTGCAGCCCGGCCAGATCTACAACAGCAACCGTGCCTTGCTGATGCACGGCTTGCAGCGACTGGGCTGCGAAGTGGTCGATCTGGGCTGCCTGCCGGATGACCTGCAGCAGATCCGCCAGCAGCTGGCGGCACTGGAAGATATCGATCTGTTGCTCAGCTCCGGCGGGGTATCGGTGGGCGAAGCGGACTATCTGGGCCAGGTGCTGCGCGAAGAGGGTGAAGTCAGTTTCTGGCGGCTGGCGCTGAAGCCTGGCAAGCCGAAAACCTTTGGCAGCTATCGCGGCATGCCCTTCATGGGGTTGCCAGGTAATCCGGTATCGACCTTGGTGACCTTCGTGCTGCTGGCACGGCCCTACATTTTGCGCCGGATGGGCATGCAGGATGTTTTGCCGCGCGGTTATCCGCTGCCGCTTGGCTTTGCCTTGGAAAACAGCGGTGTACGCCGAGAATTCATGCGTGCCGGTTGGCAGGATGGCCAGCTGCAACGTTACGACAACCAATGTTCCGGCATTCTCAGCAGCGCCGCCTGGGCGGATGGTTTGCTGGAAATCCCCGAAGGCAGCAGCCACCAGCCGGGTGATCTGCTGAATTTCTATCCGTTTGCCGAGCTGTTTTAAGCCGCCAGGGTCCTGGGTCAGCTCACAGACTCGTATAGAAAAACACCACTCCTATAGATAGAAGCCCGACAAATGATGCCGGGCTTCATTTCTCGGTGGTCGCACGCACACTTTAGTCCTCTGGCATCGGCTGACCCTTGATGGCCGCTTGTCGACCCAGTTCAGCCAGCAGGTTGATGGCGATATCCAGGCCACGGCGGGCGTCTTCGTTACGATTGAAGTTCCGGATGTTTTGCCACAATGTGGGCGGTTCAGGCTTGCTGTTCGCCTGGGCCGAAGCATAGCGTAGGGCATTGGTCAGCATCCAGACACTGCTGATGCTTTCCTCATAAAAGCCCATCACCTTTTGCATCATGGCATCGTCCGTCATCTCGATGACATCCGAGGTGGCGGCCAGCAGATCAACAATATTGTGCAGCCGCCGGCCCTGCAGGATGGGTGCCAGCTTGTCCAGCAGATCGGCGATGCCGGCCACGGTGGCTTCATCCTGGAGGGCCGGCAGGCATTTCATCAGCTCGTCCATGGGCTGGGTGGAACCATCGGGATTTTGCTTGTTCATGTCCATTTCTCCTTACACCAGGCCGCGAGCGACTGACCAATACACACCGCGGTTGAAGCTTTTGCGCATCAACCCGCCGATTTTCGTTGCCGGTGTGGGAATCACGTCCACATCGTAGTCGTACCACAGCGGCATGCCGGCCTCCATGCCCATTTGCGCAATGGCCTGCACCTTGCCGTCGTACTCGGCAACCGTCTTGCCCCAGCGCATCAGGCCGGCAATGTTGTTGCAGATCACCGGCGACTGGTTATGGCAGCTGCCGCCCGCCTTGCTGATCGGCAAGTCCACGGTATCCCCCATCACGAACACGTTTTCAAAGCCTTCCAGCTGCAATGAATAGCGGTCGGTAGGCAGCCAGCCTTCGTTGTTGGGGGCCTGCGAAACTCCGGATTCGAGCACGGCATCCACGGCACGGATGGGCGGTGTCTGCATGAGAATGTCGAAATTCTCCTCTTCGCCTTCCTCGGAGATGGCCACCTTGCGTTCGGGGTCGACGCGTGCCAGCGTGAAGCCGCGCTTGTGCTTGATGCCCCTCGCCTCGAACACGCTCGGCAGTACCTCGCCGGTCGGCCGTTGCAGGAACAGGCAGTTGCGCACCAGCTGGGCGATGGTCGGATAGGTGTAGACGATCTCGATCTGGTCGCGCACCCCTCGTTGCCGCAGGAACTCGTCCAGCATCAGGGTGGTTTCCATGGGTGCGATCCCGCACTGGTGCGGTACGTTGGGCGTGGTGGGGAAGGTCACGCCGATGAAGATGCGTCCTTTCTCGATGGTAGAGATCTTCTCGAACAGCTGGCGTGCGGGCGCATGCTGGTAAAAGTGGTCGCCGGCTTCCTGCAGCCCTTCGATGCGCTCCGGCGAGGGAATGCAGCCAGTGGACACCACCAGATAGTCATACTCGTAGGTATCGCCCGAGCGCATCCTCAGCTTGCTGTTGGCAAACTCGAAACCGTCCACCTGGTCGAGCACGAAATCGATCTCCGGCCGCAGCAACGAGGCCTGATGCCGCCTGAGCTCCTCCTTGTAGAAAGCGCCGAAGGCCACATACATGAATGCCGGCTTGTAGTAGTGCCAGGGGCTATTGGAAATGAGGATGATGCGTACCTCACCCCGGGATATCTCGGGATAAAGCTTGCCCACCAGATTGTTGGCCGTCATGGTGCCGCCAATGCCACCGCCAACCACGATGATGTTCTTTATCATTGTCTTGCTCCGTTGTACTGGATTGCAGGGTTGCCGTTTCAGTCTGGCGCTGTGGGTGTCTGTTCTTCCTCCGCAGCGAACAGCTGCTGCAACACCTGAAAAGGCAGGAAGAGCACTGCATGGCGATCCGGCATGCCGGCAGCGTCATGCAGCACCGAGAGTTCGGGCCAGATCAGTGTGGATGGGTCGGGAGGGGTGCTTTGCAGGACACGTTCAAGGTCCTGGCGTGCGTTCTCCAGGACGGCTGCCGTCAGCTCCGTTGCCCGTGCGGCCAGAATGCCAGTCACGGCCTGCGCCAGTGAACAGGCACGTATCCGGTAGCCCAGCTCGCTGATGCGTCCCTGTGCAAAGCGTGCATCCAGGGTGACGCTATCCCGGCTTTCCAGCTGGCTGGTCAGGGTCAGAGTGCGCACGTCGGTGCCGGTCAGCCGTCGGTCGCGTCGCACACTGGACGCAAAGTTGCGGAACACGGCGAGCGTGTCGGACGGGTCGGCAGGGTAGGCTTGAGGGTTCATGCGCCACCTCCAGCGTTTGCGGCCGGCCTGTTGCCGACCTACAGGAAACACTGCCACGCAGATGTGCATGGGGGCTATTGGACGTTAGTACGTTTCTGTGTGGATTGCTGCAATTTGTGCCCAATATGAAGCAATATGTGCAACTTTCAGCGGAGAACCGGTTTTTGGTTATGGATGCAGGTGCGCGAAATGGAGGCGGATAGCCGGGCGGGAGGGTGTAAAACCTGCCGGCACCGTCGCATCCCGGTGCCGGCAGTAAAGAGCCGGACGAATTACCAGCTCTTGTACGGCAGGAACTTGCCGTTGAGGGTCAGGACGACCCGGTCTCCGGCTGGATCTTCTTCCTTGTCCAGCTGCATGCTGAAATCGATGGCGCTCATGATGCCGTCGCCGAATTTCTCGTGGATCAGCTCTTTCAGGGTATCGCCGTAGACACCGACAATCTCGTACAGCCGATAGATGAGCGGATCGGTGGGGATGGCCTTGTCCCAGCTCTTGTGCGGGCACTGCTGCAGGCACACGGCAACCTCGTCAGGCAACTGCAGCAGCTGGACGAGGGCCTTGGCGGGCGCTTCCTGCAGGCTGTTCATGCCCAGGCAGGCCGAAGTGACAAACACCGGATCAAGCCCCACGTGTGTGGCGATTTCCTCCCAGCTGAGCTGACGGCCGTTTTTGGCCAGGATGATGGCTTCGGTCATGGCAACCTTGTTCATGTAGCTCCTCCTGTAAAACCGAAAGGATGTCGGTTGATCTTGCAGGATGCCGGCCGGAATGGAAATACATCTAAATGGGTACCTGTCCATCACTCGTGGCCAGCCGGCCGTTCTCGATCTGCACCACGGCAGCGGCAAAGAACTCCAGGTCGCGCGGGTCATGGCTGATCATGATCATCGGGATGTCCAGCTGGCTTTGCAGGTTGGCCAGTTGCTGGCGCATATGGTCGCGCAGCGGCGGGTCGAGCGCGCTGAAGGGCTCGTCGAGCAGCAGCGCGGCCGGCTCCATGATCAGCGCCCGGGCCAGTGCGGTCCGCTGGCGCTGACCGCCGGATAGCTGGTAGGGGTACAGGTGCTGGGCTTCCTGTAGGGAGAAGCGTTCCAGCCACTGGTCCACGGCCTGGCTGCGGATGCCGCGGCCGGGGTTGAACGGGCCGCGACGCAGGCCGAAGGCGATGTTCTGTCGCGCGGTCAGGTGCGGGAATAGCGCATAATCCTGGAACAGATAGGCCACCTTGCGCTGGCGGGCCGGCAAGTTGATGTTGCGCTCGGCGTCAAACAGGGTGCGTCCGGCCAGCCGGATGTGGCCGCTGTCGGGGGTTTGCAGTCCGCCCAGCAGTTGTAGCAATAGTGATTTGCCAGACCCGGATGGGCCATAGATCAGCAGCCGCTGCTCGCTGCAGGAAAAGCCCAGTTGCAGCTGGAAACGGCGCCGTGGCGAGACCAGGGTCTTCTCCAGTTGCAGCTCGATCATGTCCGCCCCCGGCTCTGGCTTCTGGACAGCCAGCTGGCGCTGAGCAGGACGGTGATGCACACCAGCGAGGTGATCAGCACCAGCAGGTTGGCGGTGCTGTCCTGGCCGGCTTGCACCGCCTCGTATACGGCGATGGACAGGGTTTGCGTACGCCCCGGAATGCTGCCGGCAATCATCAGCGTGGCACCGAATTCGCCCAGTGCCCGGGCAAAGGCCAACAGCAACCCGGCAAGGATGCCGCGCCAGGCCAGTGGCAGGGTGATACGGAAAAAAATCGACAGCTCGCTCAGTCCCAGCACGCGTCCGGCCTGTTCCAGTTGCGGGTTGACCCCCTCGAAGGCGGCGCGGGCCGGCTTGAACACCAGCGGGAAGGCGACAATGCAGCTGGCCAGTACCGCACCCTGCCAGGTGAAGATCAGGCTGATGCCGAAGCTGTCATGCAGCCAGCCACCCAGGGTGCTGTTGCGGCCGACCAGTACCAGCAGGTAATAGCCCAGTACCGTGGGCGGCATCACCATGGGCAGGGTCAGCAGACCGTCCAGCAGGTCACGGCCCGGCAGGCGGGTGCGCGCCAGAAAGAATCCGGTGGCCACTCCCAGCACCAGATTGATGACGGTGGCCCAGCCGGCCACCTTGAGTGACAGGGACAGGGCAATCCAGGCACTGCTCATGCCGGATTACTGCACCGCGCCAAAACCGTAGCGCTGCAGGATGGCCTGGCTGGCGGGGCTGAACAGATAATCGATGAAGTCGCTGCTGGCCGGGTTGTCCGCACCCAGCGCGGTAATGGCGATGGGGTACAGCACCGGCGTCGGTGTAGGCACCGTCAGCCGAACACTGACCCTGTCCGCCATCAGGGCGGCATCGGTGGCATAGACAAAGCCGGCATCCACCTCGCCACGGGCCACGTAGTCCAGCGAGTGGCGGACATTCTGGGTCTGGATGAACCTGTCCTGCAATGCGTCCCAGAGTCCGATTCCGGCCAGCACTTCACGGCTGTAGCGGCCAACGGGTACCGAGTCCGGGTTGCTCACCGCGATACGCTGCCAGGCCGGTTGCAGCAGATCGTCCAGTGCCTGCAGCGGCGGGCTGCTCAGCGGAGTGATCAGCACCAGACGGTTGCTGACAAAGTCGCGCCGGCTGGCGTTGTCCAGCAAGCCGAGATCGCGGGCCTGGTTCATGGTGGCCTGGTCGGCACTGGCAAAGATGTCCACCGGAGCGCCGTGGGCCATTTGCTGCAGCAGCGCGCCGGAACCGGCAAAGTTCAGCTGCACGCCATGCTCGGGCCGTTCCTGTTCGAAGGCTGTGGCAATCTCCCTGAACGCGTTGCTCAGGCTGGCGGCGGCCGATACCGTGATCTCTCCGGCGGTCGCCAGCGGCAGCCAGAGTGCGCAGAGGATAAGCGGCAGGATGCGACGGATCATTTCAGCTCCCGGGATGACGTGGTTGCAGGGGACTATAAACATTTGCCGGCGACTGTGCAGCTATATCGGTTTGGGTACCTCCAATGCGCCGCAGGATCCGGCATGGAGTGCCGGGCACGGGAAGCCGGTCAGCGGTAAATTGCGGATTGTGCGCATAGGCCGGTCGCCTGCGGTCCGTGGCGCTCCCTGTCCGTTCCCCGGTCAGCCGGGCGAATCTGCCGGTTGAGCAGTTTGCGGGCTTTCCGTTACAGTGCTGGTTTGCCAAGCCACCCAGTTCCGGTAAGTGTTCGCCCATGTCCCTGATCCTGATCCTTCACGTCCTGCTGGTACTGTCCTTCAGTATCCGCATCCTGCTGCGTGATGATCTGTCTCCGCCGGCCCGGCTGGCCTGGTTCATCGTGCTGCTGGTACTGCCCTATCTGGGTAGTCTGGCCTACTTCCTGTTTGGCGAGATCGACCTGGGCAACCGCGCCCACAGGCGTCATGATGAGGTCTTTGAACAGATCCGCAAAAAAGCCTGGCGCTTCATGGGCGAGCCTTTCAGCGCCAACCGACTGATTCGTCGTGTCTACCGGCCGGCCTTTCACTATGGCGCCTCCATCAACGGCTTTCATCCGGTGGACGGCAACCGCGCACAGCTGATGGGCGACTGTGATGAAACCATCCGGCAGATGATTGCCGATATGGATGCCGCGACGGACCACATCCATGTGCTCTATTACATCTGGCTCAATGACGGCACGGGCACGGAGGTTGCCGAAGCGTTGATGCGGGCGGCCAAACGGGGAGTGAACTGCCGTGCCCTGGCGGACGGGCTGGGCTCGCGCGTCCTGATCCGTTCGGAGCTCTGGCACCGGATGAAACATGCCGGTGTACAGGTGGCGGTGGCCCTGCCGATCGACCGTCTGGTGCGCACCATTTTCACCAGCAGGCTGGACCTGCGCAATCACCGCAAGATCACTGTCATCGATGGCCGGATCACCTACTGCGGCAGCCGCAACTGCGCCGACCCGGAGTTCCTGCCCAAGGCCCGTTTCGGGCCGTGGATCGATATCATGCTGCGCCTGGAAGGGCCGGTGGTGGCACAGAACCAGCTGCTGTTCGCTAGCGACTGGATGCAGGCAACCGGCCAGTCCTGCGATTTTGCGCCGTTGGTGGCGGAGCCGGTCGCGGATGGCTTTCCGGCCCAGGTGCTGGGCGTCGGCCCCACCGAACGGCCGGCCGCCATGCCGCAGCTGTTCACCAGCCTGTTTGCCAGTACCGAGCACAGCCTGATCCTGACCACACCCTATTTCGTGCCGGACCCCACCACGCTGGAGGCGTTGTGTGCAGCTGCCTGGCGCGGCGTGACCGTGACCTTGGTATTCCCCGAACGCAACGATAGCTGGGTGGTTGCCGCTGCCAGTCACAGCTATTACTACCGGCTGCTGGACGCCGGCTGCCTGATCTACGAGCACGGGCCGGGCTTGTTGCATTCCAAGACGTTGACCATTGACGGCAAGGTCAGCCTGATCGGTTCCTCCAACCTAGATCTGCGCAGTTTCGATCTCAACTACGAGAACAACATCCTGATGCAGGACGAGGCGGTCACCTGCGCGATCATCGAGCGTCAGCGCGAGTACATCGCGCAGTCCCGCCAGGTTCTGCTCGACGAGGTGCTGGCCTGGCCCTACTACCGCAGGATCTGGAACAACGTCATTGCCACCATCGGGCCGGTGCTCTAAGCGGGAAGCAGTTGGCAAAATGCCGCGATCAGGACCGGAGCAGGGCAATGTCGTGTATCCTTGCCCGAAATTCCAGATTGTTGTTTCGGAGCCTTTGATGTTGAAGACCCGTCTGGCAGCTTCCGTTGCCCTGATCGTGACCGGTTTTTCCGGTCTGGCCGTTGCCGCTGAAAATACCTCCACCCTGCCATCCATGGTGGTTTCCGCCACCGGCTACCAGCAGGAAGTCCTGCGTGCGCCGGCCTCCATCACCGTGGTGGATCGCGATGAAATGATCCGCAAGCCGGTGTCCGACATGGCCGAGGTGCTGCGGGACATTCCCGGTATCGATATCGTCGACTCCGGCGTGCCCGGCATGAAGCGCCTTTCCCTGCGCGGCGAGGACTCGCGCCGGGTGCTGGTCAAGGTCAATGGCCAGCCGATCCCGGACCACTCCGCCTACGGCTCGCCGTTGCTGATCGATTCCAACATGATCGAGCGCATCGAGGTGGTGCGTGGCTCCGCTTCCGTGGTGCACGGCAGCAACGCGGTGGGTGGCGTGGTCAACATCACCACCCGTCAGGCCGCTCCCGGCGAACAGGAAGCCTATGTGGGTGCCGGTTACTATTCGGCCACCCGTGGCCATCGGGTCAATGCCGGCATCCTGGGTGCCGGCGACCGTCTCGACTGGCGCCTGCAGGCCGCGAGCGCCAAGTTTGGCGACCGCAAGATTCCCCATGGCCGGCTGAAGGACACCGATGCGGCTGGCAAGGATAGTGACTCTGAACAAAAGTCCGTTTCTGCTGAACTGGGCTGGCGCCTGGATGAACGTCAGCGGATTGCCTGGCAGGGTGACTACTTCAAGCAAGAAGCGAACGCTTATCTGCCGGGGGCTCCAGGTTTCTATATGGATTTGGAGTTTCCCAAGCGTGATAGCAAACGGAACGCGCTGACTTATAGCTTTGCAGACGATAGTGCCCTGTTTCATAGCATCGACGCCCGCGTGTACCATCAGAAAGGCAAGCGGATCATGGATAACACCATCAACGTTGATCTGCGTCCGTTACCGGTCAAAAGCGACTCTTACACTCGTGGTTGGGATGATCTCACCACCCATGGATTGCAAGTCACCACCGCTGCCCATCTGTTTGGCGACAACAATACAGTCATTGGTTTCGAGTACCAAAAAGATAAGCTGGATGCCAAGAAGCTCAGTCGAAAAACTGCCTATGTTCCGCCCACCATGATGGCGGTGCCCAGTGAATCGCGTTCTGCACAAAAGGCAGAGCAATACTTCTGGTCTCTGTTTGTACAGCAACAGATCAAACTTACCGATACTTTGGAAGCCAACCTGGGTGCCCGTTATTACGACATCGACTCCAAGCTGCGTAAAAGTACCGAGCGTCAGAAAACCAGCAAGAGTGACGATCAGCTGGTCGGTTCCGCTTCGCTGGTCTGGCAGCACTCGGCTCAAAGTGCCCTGCGTTTCAATATCGCCCAGGGCTATACCTATCCAAGCCTGACCCAGCAGTTTTCTGCCACGCCGGGCAATGGTGCGATGAACTATGGCAACCCCAACCTCAAGGCAGAAAAAGCCACGACCTACGAGCTGGGCTGGCGCCATGAGGGGGATCAGCTGACCCTGGATGCCACCCTGTATCACAGCCGTGCCAAAGACTTTATCGACAAGGTGGATATTGGTGATACTGCAGAAGGCTACATGGCTTCTTGTGGTGCGCGTGATGTTTGTTTTGAATGGGTTAACGCCAACAAAGCGCAGACTACAGGTGCGGAAATCATGGCTGCCTACCAGCTGGATGTCTGGCGTCCCTATGTCAATCTGGGCATCCAGAAGCGCCGCTTGAAATATGCGACTGGTCTGAAAACCTGGCGTAGTGGCTTGCCGATTTATCAGGGCCGAGCCGGTGTGCAATGGCAAACCCTTCCAGATCTGGAGCTGGATTTTTATGTTCGCAGTACAGGAAAATCCCGTCGCCAAGGATACAGCTCTAAGGGCGAACCGGAAAAACAGCGCACCAGTGCGTACGCCGAGTTCAACCTGGCTGCCTATTACCAGCCGTTGCCACAACTGGATATTGCGGTACAGGCGCTTAACCTGACCAACCGTAGCTACCAGAATCCGGATGAGCTGCCTGCGGCGGGCCGTGCACTGGACGTGGAGTTCCGCTGGAGGTTCTAGACTGCCGGCTTCCTGCGGTCGTGCGGGGAGCAGGCATACGGAAGTAGTCCGTGCGACCGGCAGACCCTGTGATAAACTGCAGCGGTTTCTCATCAGCCGGTCGTATCATGCAAGCATCTTCCTTTCCCACCCTGTCGCGGCCATGGATGTGGCTATTCGGCATGGCCGCCATGGTCATCATCATCGGCGGCCTCAAGGCCATCAGCCATATCATCACGCCCTTTCTGCTGGCGTCCTTCCTGGCCATCATCTGCATGCCGCCGCTGACCTGGATGAAGGAAAAGGGCATCCCCGGCTGGATCGCCTTTGTTCTGCTGTTTTCCACTGTCGGCTTTTCCTTCTTCCTGTTGTTCCTGGCCATCAAGGGCACTTCGGAGAGCCTGGTGTACAAGGCACCGATGTACCAGAGCCGGCTGACCGAACAGCTGAGCATGCTGCGCCAGATGGCGACCGAATATGGTGTGCCGGAAGAGTTCATCCCCACAGCGATACCCCTGCCCAACGTAAGCACCGTTACCGGGCTGGCGCGCAATGTGGCGGGCGCGCTGGGCCAGTTCACCGCTTATACGTTCTTTGTGTTGCTGGTGTTCATGTTCCTGCTGCTGGAGGAACGCTCCATCGTCAGCAAGGTGGAAGCCGCCTTTCCGGACAAGAAGCGCGTACGCGTGCGGACGCGCAGCTTCCTGCGCTCGGTGAACCGCTATCTGGCGGTCAAGACCACCGCCAGTCTGGCAACCGGTCTGCTGGTTGGCGTGGGCCTGGCGCTGATCGGAGTGGATTTTCCGGTACTCTGGGGCGTGCTGGCCGGGGTGCTGAACTTCATTCCGACCATCGGTTCCATCGTTGCCGCCATTCCGGCGGTACTGATCGCCTTTCTGGGCATGGGTGTACCGGAAGGGCTGATGACATTGACCCTCTTTGTGGTGATCAATGCCGCCATCGGCAGCATCATCGAGCCGCGCTTCATGGGCCAGACGCTGGGGCTGTCTCCGGTCATCGTGCTGCTGTCGCTGCTGGTGTGGGGCTGGGTGTTCGGTCCGGTCGGCATGCTGCTGTCGATCCTGCTGACCATGATCGTCAAGCTGGCGCTGGAGTCCAACCCGCACACCCGCTGGCTGAGCATCCTGCTCAGTGACGGCGTCCGCCGCTCGATGGTAAAGAAACGCTAGCAGCTGCCGGTAGAGTCGAGCACCTGACAGCCGAGCTGGCGTACCTCGTCAATCACATCGGGCAGGCTTTGCAGCTGGCCGGCGTCCGCCCAGAGCAGTTCGGCGGCATCATCACCGGCGCGTGGCTGGCCGGACAGCCAGCTGCATTGCCAGGTCAGGATGACAAAATGCCTTTGCAGGCGTCCCTGCTTGTCATGCCGCAATACCGTGGTGCTGGCCAGCAGCCGTTCGGGCTGCACCCTGAGACTGGTTTCCTCCAGTATCTCCCTTTGCAATGCCTGCTCGGGCGTTTCGCCCCATTCCACCTTGCCACCCGGGAAGGCCAGCATCCCGGCACCGGGCTCGCGCCCACGGCGGACCAGCAGGATACGCCCCCGCTGGACGATGGCGGCAGAGACTGCCAGGCGCGGGTACTTGCAATCGACCATGCCGGACTCCTTCTGAGGTTGATAGGATTTAATTATACGTGGAGGACGGATGGATAGGGCGAGGCTATTGGGATGATTAAGTATATTATATTGATGCGTATATGGTTGGGCGGTAAAGTGACAACCGTAAACCAACCAACCACGAGGTAAGCAACATGGAAAACCAAAACCAGGTATCCACCTTCCCACGCTTGAACGAAGCGGCTCCTGCCTTCGAAGCCAACACCACCCACGGCGTGAAAAACCTGGACGACTACAAGGGCAAGTGGCTGATCCTGTTCTCCCACCCGGCCGACTTCACCCCGGTGTGCACCACCGAGTTCATCGCCTTTGCCAAGGCGGCACCCAAGTTTGCCGAGATGAACTGTGAGCTGATCGGTCTGTCCATCGACAGTATCTACTCCCACCTGGCCTGGACCCAGAGCATCCAGGAAAAGTTCGGCGTCGAGATTCCTTTCCCGATCATCGATGACATCAAGATGGAAGTGGCCAGCGCCTACGGCATGGTACACCCCGGTGCAGCCGATACTCAGGCAGTGCGTGCCACCTTCATCATCGACCCGGAAGGCATCATGCGCGCCATGGTCTACTACCCGATGACCAACGGTCGCAGCATTGACGAGTTCGTACGCCTGCTGGAAGCCCTGCAGACCTCCGAAGCCAACAGCGTGGCCACGCCGGAAGGCTGGGTGCCTGGCCAGGACGTGATCGTTCCTCCGCCCAAGACCAGCGATGCCGTTGCCAAGCGCATTGCCGGCGAAGGCTATAACACTGTGGACTGGTACTACTCCACCAAGTCCCTGTAATCCGGATGCCCCGGCAATGCCGGGACCATCGGTCGATCTCCGCTCCCGTCCGGGAGCGGATTTTCGCTACAGGGCTTCTGTGCATGCCCGGCCTGGTTCGCATCATGCGGCCATGCACAGACGTCCTGACCATCCATTGAATTTCCGAGAGGTCAACATGAGCACCGCCAGAATGCAGGTGGAAGGATTTTTCGACTCCGCTACCTGGACCCTGAGCTACCTGGTACTGGATACCCTCAGCAACCGCTGCGCCCTGGTAGACAGCGTGCTGGACTACGATCCCAAGTCCGGTCGCACCAGCACCGAGTCGGCCGACCGGCTGATCGCCCGGGTGCGCGAACTGGGTGCCACGGTGGACTGGCTGCTGGAAACCCATGTGCATGCCGACCACCTGTCTGCCGCACCGTATCTGCAGGAGCAGCTCGGCGGCAAAATGGCCATCGGCGAGCAGATCACCCAGGTGCAGAACACCTTTGGCAAGCTGTTCAATGCCGGCACCGAGTTTGCCCGTGACGGCAGCCAGTTCGACCGCCTGCTTAGGGACGGTGACGAGCTGGCCATCGGCGGCCTGCAGCTGACCGCCATGCACACACCCGGCCACACGCCGGCCTGCATGACCTATGTGGTGACCGATGGCAGCAAGCGCGCCGCCTTTGTCGGCGATACCCTGTTCATGCCGGACTTCGGTACCGCCCGCTGTGATTTTCCCGGTGGCGATGCGCGCATCCTGTACCGTTCGATCCAGAAGGTGTTGAGCCTGCCGGAAGACACCGTGCTCTATATGTGCCACGACTACCAGCCGGGCGGCCGCGAGCTGCAGTACATCAGCTCGATCGCCGAGCAGCGTGCCGCCAACATCCATGTCCGTGAGGGGGTCAGCGAGGACGAGTTCGTGCAGATGCGCGAAACCCGCGATGCCGACCTGGAGATGCCGGTACTGATCTTGCCCTCGGTGCAGATCAACATGCGCGCCGGGCACTTCCCGCCGGAAGAGGACAACGGCGTGGCCTACATCAAGATTCCGCTGAACCAGCTGTAGGAGCTGGCTTGTCCTGCGACAGAACAGGGCAAGCCCGTCCAGATTTTAAACTTACTCCTGTAAGAGCGCCGCTCGGCGCGATGAAAGCTGCGCGGCAGCTGTCGCGGCCAGGGCCGCTCGTACAGGTGGTCAGCACCCACATTCACCCTTGTCATACTCTGGAAACACCATGAACATTCGTAAACTGACCCCGGCCCTGGCCGTTGCCGATCAGATCTCCGCAGCCGATGTGGATGCCATTGCCGATGCCGGCTACCGTACCATTGTCTGTAACCGCCCGGATGGCGAAGCTGCGGACCAACCCGGCTACCTAGAGATCGAGCGCGCCGCAGTGGCGCGAGGCATGCAGGTGTTCTGCCTGCCGGTGATTTCCGGTCAGGTACAGGATGGCCAGGCATTGCAGATGGCCCAGGTGCTCAAGGCCCTTCCGGAACCGGTGCTGGCCTACTGCCGGACCGGTACCCGCTCGGTGGTACTTTGGGCGCTGGCCGAAGCCGGCAAGCGGGACACCGGTGAGATCCTGCATATCGCCGCCCGTGCCGGCTACGACCTGACTGCCATGCGTAGCCGCCTGGAAGCGCTGGCCGGTGCTGGCAGCCTGCCGGAGCTGGCGGATCAGCTGGTGGTCTGCCCAGGTGTCAGGGCGGTACCGGTAGCTGCCGAAGCTGCACTGTAACCTTGTCGAGGAGCGCAAGGATGGAGTCATCAGGAACCGGCCGCAGGATCTGGCTACGCTGGCTGCCAGGCCTGCCGTTTCTGGACTGGGGTCGCGGCTATGACCGCACCACTCTGGGCAGCGACCTGCTGGCGGCAGTGATCGTCACCCTGATGCTGATCCCGCAGAGCCTCGCCTATGCCATGCTGGCCGGCCTGCCGCCGGAAACCGGACTCTATGCCAGCATCGCACCGCTGGTGCTCTATGCGCTGTTCGGCTCCAGCCGGGTGCTGGCGGTGGGGCCGGTGGCAGTGGTCTCCCTGATGACCGCAGCGGCAATCGGTCAGTTTGCCGAGTCCGGCTCGCCCCATTACTGGGAGGCGGCCATCGGGCTGGCCTTCATCTCCGGCCTGATGCTGCTGGTGATGGGCTTCCTGCGGCTGGGTTTTCTGGCCAACTTCCTCAGTCACCCGGTGATTTCCGGCTTCATTTCCGCCTCCGGCATCCTGATCGCCTTCAGTCAGCTCAAGGTGATTCTCGGTATTGATGCCAAGGGCCAGAGCTTGCTCGAGCTGGTGCCATCCATTGTCACCGCCCTGCCGCAGACCCACTGGCTGACCCTGGTGATGGGTGTGGCCGCGACCGCTTTCCTGTTCTGGGTGCGCAAGGGCATGAAGCCGCTGCTGATCGGTTGGGGCGTGAATGCAAGGCTGGCCGATGCGCTGGCCAAGGCCGGCCCGGTGCTGGCGATTGCCGTCACCACCTTGCTGACCTGGCTGGGGGGCTGGGCCGGGCAGGGCGTGCGTATTGTCGGCGATATTCCGGCCGGTTTGCCGCCGTTGATGATGCCCTCGCTGGACGGCGCGCTCTGGCAGCAGCTGTGGATGCCGGCGCTGCTGATCAGCGTGGTGGGTTTTGTCGAGTCCGTATCGGTGGGCCAGACCCTGGCCGCCAAGCGTCGTCAGCGTATCGAGCCGGATCAGGAACTGGTTGCCCTGGGTGCCAGCAACGTCGGCGCTGCATTCAGTGGCGGTTTTCCGGTGACCGGCGGCTTTGCCCGCTCGGTGGTCAACTTCGATGCCGGCGCTCGCACTCCGGCGGCCGGAGTGTTCACCGCTGTCGGTATTGCGCTGGCCTCGTTGTTGCTGACGCCAGCGCTCTATTACTTACCCCATGCCACGCTGGCGGCCACCATTGTGGTGGCGGTGCTGTCGCTGGTGGATTTCAGCATTCTCAAGCACACCTGGCGCTATTCAAAGGCCGACTTTGCCGCCGTGGCGGCGACCCTGCTGGCGACGCTGCTGGTGGGGGTGGAAGCCGGACTGATGGCCGGGGTCGGCCTGTCACTGGTGCTCTACCTGTGGCGCACCAGCCGTCCGCACATTGCCGAAGTGGGATTGATGCCGGGTACCGAGCACTTTCGCAATGTGCTGCGTCATCCGGTACTGACCGATGCCTCGCTGGTCAGCCTGCGGGTGGACGAAAGCCTGTACTTTGCCAATGCCCGGGCGCTGGAAGACCGCATCAACGAGGCGGTGGCCTGCAACGCCGAGCTGAAGCATGTGGTGCTGCAGTGCTCGGCCATCAACAGCATCGATGCCAGCGCACTGGAAAGTCTGGAGGCCATCAATGAACGGCTGCAATCAGCTGGAGTTGGCTTTCATTTTTCCGAGGTCAAGGGTCCGGTGATGGACCGCTTGCAACGCAGCGACTTCCTACAGCAGCTCAATGGCCAGGTGTTTCTGAGTCATTATCAGGCCATTCAAACATTGACACCGGCCTTGCTTTCCGGCTCGGTTTGAAGCGTACGCACTCGGGTTCGCCATTGCCGTTTTGCAGCTGCCTCCGCCGGTACAGGCCGTCATGGGTGGCAATGGGTACCGGGCTGACCGGTACCTGCAACTGGGCAATCACCAGACCGTCCACCACGGCAGGATGGACCTGCACGTGGAAGTGCGGCCGGGTGTAATGGCAGATCAGCTGCTCCAGCCGCTTCAAATCGTGATGTTCCGGGTGCAGGCCGCTGATGGTGCCGTCATCCTCAACCCCCAGGTAGATGCTGCCACCCGCTCCGTTGGCCATGCAGATCACCGCTTCCAGCAGCGTACGCAGCGGCAGCTTGCGCAGGTCGCTCTTGAACTCGTGCTGCAGGGTTTCACGATAGGGAAAATGGCGCATGGCGACGGTCTCACTGATTGCATCCAGTTCCAGTGTACCCCGTGCAGCACAGTGTGCGCATGGGTTCACCCCTGCACCGGAATCCACACGCTCCTGTAGGTACGAATTTATTCGTACAAAATCGTGCGCCTGTGCACCATGTCTGCCGTGTATTGTGCGAATGAATTCGCACCTACGACCCAAGGGGGCGGCTGACCTGGTCTACCAGATAGAGGATGGACTGGTACTGCAGACCGGAATGCTCGCCAAGGCCGATCTCGCAGGTGCGGTTGTTGGAGTAGCCGGCGCTGCAGCCCTGTACTTCACCGCGCAGGTCCTGCAATGCGCTGGCGTTCAGCTCCGGCACCTGGAAGCCCCGGTCGCCGCCAAAGCCGCAGCAGGTAACCGATACCGGTACCACCACTTCACGGGCGCAGGCACGGGCCAGACCCAGCAGTGACTGGCTGTTGCCGCCCATGGTGGTGGAGCAGGTCAGGTGCAGGGCGATGCGCTCGTCCGCTGGCTGGATCTCCAGTCGCGGCAAGGCATGGCGATGGATGAAGTCAGCCGCTTCATAAAACTGCAGCCGCTCATCGTTGCAACCCTGCATGCGCAGGCTGCAGGCGCTGGCATCGGTAATCACGGCCAGGTGTTGGTCGCCGGCCATTTTGCGTGCGGCTTCCAGTACCTCGTTGCGCTTTCCATCGGCGATCTCAAACAAACCCTTGGACTGGAATGGCATGCCGCAGCACAGGCTGTGGATGTTGTCCGGGATCAGCACACGATAGCCGGCTTTTTCCAGCAGGCTGAGCACCACTTGATAAATCGGACGCTGGTCGCTGGCGTTGCGATCCGAACCCAGCACCCGGTTCATGCAGGAAGGCCAGTAGATGACGGTATCTGCCGGCTGTGAGCTGTTGACTGGCTCGAACAGGCGCTGCTGTGGCAGGGTGGGTGCCGCTGCCGGCAGACCGGGCCGCCAGTGACCGACCGGCAAGCCGACCTTGCGCGCCAGTGCCATGGAACCGGTCATGCCCTTGTCGCCGAGCAGGCTGCGACCGGTGCCGGCCAGTTTCAGTGTCAGGCGTGCCGCCTTGCTGATGCCGGCAAAGCGGCGGGCCAGCCATTGCGCACGGTTTTGCAGATTCCGGTTTTGCTTGCCGCGCAGGTCGCGCACCAGGTCGCCGGTGTTGATGCCGACCGGGCAGCGGGTGGAGCACAGGCCATCCAGTGCGCAGGTATCCAGCCCCTGATATTGCCAGTCCTGCTCCAGCGCGCGGATGCTTTCTGCAGACGCACCCTGCTGGCGGCGGCGTTGCAGCTCGCGCCAGATGACGATGCGCTGACGCGGGCTCAGGGTCAGCCGGCGCGAGGGACAGACCGCCTCGCAAAAGCCGCACTCGATGCAGTTGTCGACGATGGGGTTGGCTTCGGGCAGCGGCTTGAGGTTTTCCACGTGAACGCTGGGGTTGTCGCTGATCAGCACGTCGGGGTTGAGCAGGCAGGCCGGATCGAACAGCTGCTTGATGCGTTTCATCAGCGCGTAGGCTTCGCTGCCCCATTCCAGCTCCACATAGGGTGCCATGTTGCGACCGGTGCCGTGTTCGGCCTTGAGCGAGCCGCCGTAGTCCACTGCCACCAGCTGTGCCAGCTCTTCCATGAAGGCGCTGTAACGGGTGACTTCGGCAGGGTCGTTGAAGCTCTGGGTAAAGACGAAGTGCAGGTTGCCCTCCAGCGCATGGCCAAACAGGATGGCTTCGTGGTAACCATGCTTGTGCAGCAGCTTTTGCAGATCGAGCACGCCTTCGGCCAGCCGCTCCAGCGGGAAGGCGACATCCTCGATGATCACCGTGGTGCCGATCACCCGGTTGGCACCCACGGCCGGAAAGGTGCCCTTGCGCACGTTCCAGTAGCTTTCGTAAGTATCCGGGTCGCGGGTGAATTCCAGCGGACGCAGCACAGGAATGCCGGCCAGTATCTGGCAGATGATCTGGATGTTCTGCTCCAGCTGGCCGTCATCGGCGCCGCGTACATCCACCAGCAGCGCGGTGGTTCCCTCTGGCAGCTCGGCCAGATCATCCGGCATGCCGGGCATGTGCTGTACCGAGCGCAGTGAGGCACGATCCAGCAGCTCGACCGCGCTGACCGGTGTCTCCTTCAACAGGGTGGTGGCCGTGCAGGCGGTGTGGATGTCAGGGAAATAAATCAGCGCCGCTGCCTTGTCCGGGTAATCCGGTACGGTGCGGTAGGTGATGGCGCTGATGAAGCCCAGGGTGCCCTCGGAGCCGATCATCAGGTGCTTGAGGATTTCCAGCGGGTCCTCGAAATCGACCAGCGCATTGATGCCGTAGCCGGTGGTGTTCTTCAGCCGGTATTTGTGGCGGATGCGTTCGGCCAGCGGCTGGTTGGCGCGGGTCTGCTCGCCAAGTTTACGCAGCTGTTTCAGCAACTCGTCATGGCTCTGGTGAAAGGCCGCGACCGACGCCGCATCGGCGGTATCCAGCAATGTGCCATCAGCGAAGATCAGTCGCAGGTCGAGCAGGGTGTTATAGGAGTTCTCCGCCGTCCCGCAGCACATGCCGGAGGCGTTGTTGGCGGCGATGCCGCCGATCATGCAGGCATTGATCGAGGCCGGATCCGGACCGATCTTGCGCTGCAGCGGGGCGAGGATGCCGTTGGCGCGGGAGCCGATCACACCCGGTTGCAGCCGGATGGCGGCCCCATCATCCAGCAGCTGGTGGCCATTCCAGCCGTTGCCGAGTTGAATCAGTACCGAATCGGTTACCGCCTGGCCCGACAGTGAGGTGCCGGCAGCACGGAAGGTGACCGGCAGGCCGCGCCGGGCACAGCTATGCAAAATCTGTTGTACTTCGGCTTCGCTCTCGACCCGCACCACCAGCTGAGGGACCAGTCGGTAGAAGCTGGCATCGGTGCCCTGGGCCAGGCGGCTCAGCGCGTCGGTCAGCAAACGGGCCGAGGGGATGAATCCGGCCAGTTCATGGACCAGCTCCCGGTAGGTGTCGGTGATCGGGTACATAGGCGTCTCTGTTGCAGGGGCTGTCGGTGCGATCGGCATTCACGCAAATGATGGTTCCATTATGCCTGTCACGGACTGCATATGACTTGACTCTTTAGCAGCCATGCAGTCAGATGAGACTCGTTAGTCAGGCATCGGGTTTGCGAATAACACGCCGGTGCACACACTTTCGGAAGCACTGAATAATTACCTGCGTTGTCAGGGCTGCGTTAAAAAGCGGCTCACAACCCTTGGGTTGAACGTGCTTTAGCACGGCTGCGTAGCAGTGAGCGAAGCGAATAGAATGCTCATTTACAATCTGTAAACTGCGCTTCTTCGCCACTTTTTGCCTTGTCCTGACTGCCTCGCCAACATTATTCAGCGCTTCCTTTAACAACAAGGAGAATCATCATGCAATTATCCCTTCAGGACGCTCTGCAGCGCCGCCATGCCAGCAAGGCATTCGATGCCACCCGCAAGCTGCCGGAAGAGGTGGTGCAGCAGATTCTCGATGTCTTGCGCTGGATGCCTTCCAGCACCAACATCCAGCCCTGGCACTTCATCGTTGCCAGCACCGATGAGGGCAAGGCACGCATTGCCAGGGGTGCGGCAGGTCCGTACGGCTACAACGAGCCGAAAATCCTCAATGCCTCGCACGTGGTGCTGTTCTGCTCGCGCACCAGTGTCGACGAGGAGCATTTGCAGAAGATTCTGGCTGCCGAAGAGCAGGCCGGGCGCTTCAAGGACTACCCGCAGGCACGCGAGGCGTCGCACAACACCCGGGTCAGCTATCACGGTTTCCACAAGTTTGAACGCAAGGACGTACCCCACTGGCTGGAAAAGCAGATCTACCTGAGCATGGGCGGCGCACTGCTGTCCGCCGGCCTGCTGGATATCGATGCGGTGCCGATGGAGGGTGTCAACCAGGAGATCCTCAACGAGGAGTTCGATCTGAATGCGCAGGATCTGGTCGCCGTGGCGGCTGTGGCCTTCGGTTACCACAGTGAAGAGGATTTCAATGCCAAACTGCCCAAGGCGCGCCTGCCTGCCGAAGACATTTTCACCTTTGTCTAACGGAGCGGGATCTCTTCCCTGCACATCGGCTGCAGGCTGGTACCGGAGCAGACAGAAATGCCCGGGCCGGTTTCTGCCGCATGCCCTGTGTGGCTTTCCCTTGCATGACATGATTTCCAGCCGGGCTTTCCGATGATGCATCCACACCGATCATGACCGATACCCCTAAACAGTCTGCACCGGGCAGATCGCTGCTGCCGCTCTGGCTGCTGCTGGCCGCGCTGCCCCTGCTGATGTGGCTGGCACTGGTCAGCGGCAGTTTTGCCAGCGGATCTGCGGATGTCCTACGGGTGCTGTCCGCCCGTCTGTCCGGAATTCCGGACGGATCCACGCTGGATACGGTCATCTGGCAGCTGCGTCTGCCCAGAATGCTGGCCGCGGTGTTGCTGGGTGCCAGCCTGGCATCGGCCGGTGCGCTGTACCAGGGCGTATTGCGCAACCCGCTGGTCTCGCCGGACATTCTCGGAGTATCCGCCGGTGCCGGTCTGGGAGCGGTGCTGGCCATGCTCTGGGGCTGGCCGATGGCTGCGCTGCAGGCGAGCGCATTTATCGGCGGTCTCCTCGCGGTGTTGCTGGTGTATCTGATCGGCAGCCGGATTGCCGCCCGTGATCCGATACTGGTGCTGGTGCTGGCCGGGATTGCGGTCACCACGGTGCTGGGTGCCGGCATCTCGCTGGTCAAGATCGTGGCCGATCCACACGAACAGCTGCCGGGCATGACCTGGTGGTTGCTGGGCGGCCTGAACGGCGTTTCGCTGACGGACCTGCAGTGGGCGTTTCCGGTGGTTGCACTGGCCTTGCTGCCGCTCTGGCTGTTGCGCTGGCGCATCAATCTGCTGAGCCTGCCCGATGACGAGGCTTGTGCGCTGGGGCTGGGCGTACAGCGCTTGCGCTGGCTGCTGATTGCCCTGGCGACCCTGCTGACTGCCGCTGTGGTGGCGTTTGCCGGCGTGGTGGGCTGGGTCGGCCTGATCATTCCCCATGTCGCCCGTTTCTGGGTGGGACCGGACTTTTCCCGCCTGCTGCCGGTCAGCCTGTTGCTGGGTGCCTGCTTTGTGTTAATGACCGATCTGCTGGCGCGCAGTCTGGCCAGCAGTGAAATTCCCCTTGGCGTGCTGACCGCCCTGCTGGGCGGGCCGTTCCTGGTGCTGGTCCTGTTGCGGGAGCGCCGGCCGTGAAGGTGTTGCTGCAGGCCGACGGGCTGAGCATCGGCTATCCGGGCAGAACCGTGGGCAGCGATATCAGCCTGCAGTTGCTCGCCGGCGAGGTGGTGGCCCTGCTGGGCGCCAACGGAAGCGGCAAGACCACGCTGCTGAAAACCCTGCTGGGCCTGCAACCGCAGCTGGCGGGCACTCTGCAACTGCAGGGTTGCCCGCTGGCCACACAGCCTGCACCCGCCCGCGCCCGCTTGCTGGGCTATGTGCCGCAGGCGGCCGGCAGCGGCTTTGCCTTCAGCGTGCTGGAGATGGTGCTGATGGGCCGGGTGGCGCATCTTGGACTGCTGGCGCGCCCGGGCCGGGCCGACCGTGACATGGCACTGCAGGTGCTGGAGCGGCTGGGCATCCTCGCATTGGCGCAGCGCAGCTATCCGCAGCTCAGTGGTGGCCAGCAGCAGCTGGTGCTGCTGGCGCGGGCACTGGTGCAGCAGCCGAAAATCCTGCTGCTGGACGAGCCGGTCGCCAGCCTGGACTTTGCCAACCAGATCCTGGTGCTGGAGCAACTCGCTGCCCTGCGTGACCAGGGCCTGGCGATCCTGTTCAGCACCCACCAGCCGGAACATGCGCTGCAACTGGCGGATCAACTGTTGCTGGTGAAAGATGGCAGCTTCCATCTACTGGATAGTCCGCAACAGCTGGATGTTGACCGGCTGGCATGGCTGTATGGGCTGACGCCGGAGCAGATTCGCCGGCATCTGACGGCAGACAAGGTTCGATGAGCAACGAGACTCCCCGCAAGCGGCTGACTGCCGCCACCAGTTTCGAGCTGGAAATCCGCAAGAGTCGATTTCTGGCACAGGCCGTGCACCTGCCTGCCCCGGATGACGCGCCGCAACGGATCGCCAGCCTGTCCACGCCGCAGGCCAGTCACAACTGCTGGGCCTGGCTGCATGGCGGACAATACAGGTTCAGCGATGATGGCGAACCTGGCGGTACAGCCGGTCGGCCGATCCTGTCGGCCATCGAGAATCAGGGCTTTGACCAGTGCCTGGTGGTGGTCACCCGCTGGTATGGCGGCATCCAGCTGGGCACCGGCGGCCTGGCCCGTGCCTATGGCGGCTGCGCCAACAGCTGTCTGCAGGATGCGCCCTTTGAGCCGCTGATCGAGCAGGTCGAGTTGCAGTGCCTGTGTCCCTATCCGCTGCTGGAGCTGTTCAAGGGACTGCTTGCCGAGCAGGAGGGCGTCCTGCTGGCCGAGGAGTTCCTGGCGGATGGCGTCCGGCTGCAACTGGCGGTGCCACTGGACCGGCAGCAGCTCCTGCAGGATGCCATGCAGAACCTCAGCCGCGGCGAGGTGGCCCTGCGGCAAGTGGAATAGCCCTCCCTTGTTCCGTCATTCTGCGCGCAGCGAAGCGGCTTCGTAGAATCCATGGTGGCCTGCCTGTAATGGGCCCTGCGACTGGCGCGTGCAGTACTGTAGGTGCGAATTTATTCGCACAAATGCTTGCTGTGTGCACGGCTCTACAGGCTGCTGTTCGAATGAATTCGAACCTATAGTTGTTGGTTTTGCTGTGCCAGCGGTGGCAGCTGCATGCCCAGTCCCAGCGCCTGGCGGACAAACATCGTCTTGGCCTCGTGCATGCTGTCCACCTGTTTTAATCCGGCGTTGCGCAGCCAGCGCAGGGGCAGGGCATCGGCCTGGAACAGGTCCTGGAAGCCCTGCATGGCAGCCATCATGGCCAGGTTGTGGGGCATGCGCTTGCGCTCGAAGCGGCTGAGCACCTGCAGGCTGGCCGGATTTTCACCCCGCTCCAGCGCCTTGTACAGCGCATCGGCCAGCTCGGCCACATCCAGAAAGCCCAGATTGACACCCTGACCGGCCAGCGGATGGATCACGTGGGCGGCATCGCCCAGCAGGGCCAGCCCCGGTTCCACATAGCGTTTGGCATGACGCTGACGCAATGGCACGCTGAAACGTCGGTCGGCGTGCAACACCCGGCCAAGACGGCCTTCCAGTGCACCGGTCAGCTGCCGGCAGAATTCCGCATCGCCCAGCTGCATCACCTGCTGCGCCCGTTCCGGCGGTAACGACCAGACAATCGAGCACCAGTTCTCGCCATCGGCATGGACCAGCGGCAAAAAGGCCAGCGGGCCTTCGTCGGTGAAACGCTGCCAGCAGGTCAACTGGTGCGGCTGTTCGGTGCGGATGCTGGTGACCACCGCATGGTGCAGGTAATCCCACTCGCGGGTGGCGCAGCCGGCCAGCCGGCGCACGCTGGAGTTGGCACCGTCGGCGCCGATCAGCAGCGGGGTGCGCAATTCTGTGCCGTCTTCCAGTTCCAGCAGCCAGCCGTCACCGGAGCGGCGCAGCATGGACAGGCGTGCGCCCGGTAGCAGGCGGACCTTGCCATCCTGCAGCTGTTCCAGCAGGGCATCCTGCACGATACGGTTTTCCACAATGTGGCCCAGCACCTCGGCCTGTGTGCTGCTGGCGCTGAAATGGATGTGGCCGGTGCCCGAACCGTCCCACACCTGCATGTCGCGGTACGGGCTGGCGCGGCGGGCCAGAATGCCGTCCCAGGCGCCGAGATGGGTCAGCAGATTCTGACTGGCGGCAGACAGGGCGCTGACCCTTGGCTCGAAGGCGTCCTGTAGCTCGAACGGAGCCGGCTTGAGCGGGCCGCCGTCCAGCAGCAACACGTCCAGTCCGCTGTCTTTCAGGGCCACAGCCAGGGCGCTGCCGACCATGCCGGCACCGACGATGATGATGTCTGCGTTCATGCGAAACTCCCGGGTTGAACGGGCTTGCTACCCAGCCCCATGGCCTGGCGGGCAAACAGGTTTTTGGCTGGCGGGCACAGTTCAAGGCCGAGCAGGCCCAGCCGGCGCGCCTGACTGAGGCCGGCGGTACGGTTGGAGAACAGGCGGGTGACCTGGTCGGAAAAGCCGATGGTCAGGTCCTGATCCTGTTGCTGGCTGGCGACATAGGCCTGCAGTGTGGCCAGATCGCCCAGTGGCCGGTTGCTGGACAGCAGGCCGTCGGCCAGTGCCATGGCGTCGCGCAGGGACAGGTTGTAGCCCTGCCCGGCAATGGGGTGCAGGCTGTGGGCGGCATTGCCCAGCACGACCAGGTTGCGGCGTACCTGCTCGCTGCTTTGCACCAGTGCCAGCGGATACAGGTGGCGCTGGCCCACCTGCACGAAGCGGCCCATGCGATAGCCGAAGCAATCCTGCAGCTCGCCGAGAAAATCCCGCTCCGGCAGGGCGGCCAGGCGTTCGGCTTCGGCCGGTGGGCGGGTCCAGATCAGCACAAAGCGGTTTTCCGTCATCGGCAGCAGCGCCATGGGGCCGTCCGGCGTGAAGCGTTCGAAGGCCCAGCCGTCGTGCTGCCGTGCAGGGGTGACGGTGGTGATGATGGCGGTCTGGTCATAGCTGCGTTCGCTGCAGTGGATGCCCAGCTGCTGACGCAGCCCGGAGCGTCCGCCGTCGGCAAGGATCGCCAGCTCGCAGCTGAGCGTCTTACCGCTGTCCAGCTGCAGCCGGTAACCGCCTTGCTGCGCCTGCATGGCGGTCACTTTGGCCGGGCAGTGCCAGTCGATGATGTCGCCGTCCAGGGCATTCCACAGGCAGTGACCGAGCCAGGCGTTTTCCACCACCTGACCCAGTGCGCTGACGTTCTGTTCGCTGGCGTGCAGTTCGGCGGCGGCAAAACGACCCTGTTCGGACACGTGGATATGCTCGATGGCTTGCGCCCGCAGCGCCACCTGATCCCAGATGCCCAGTCGCTGGTAGATCTGCTGGCTGCCGTACGCCAGGGCCGATGCGCGGGCATCATAGCTGGGCTGGAATTCGTCGCCGGGGGCGAAGGGCTCGATCAGCGCAATGTGCCAGCCCCGCTCGCGGGCACCCTGTTGCAGGGCCAGCGCCAGGCTGGCGCCGACCAACCCGCCGCCGATGATGGCTATGTTGACGGATTCCATAAAATCCTCCTGTTGGTCTGAAAGTCTTGATGCCTGCACGGCTGGGTCAATGAAACTCTCAGCCCGCTGTACGGGCAACTCTTGTGGTTGCCCCACCCGGGGCAGGCACCAGGCCTGCCCCTACAAAATCATCGCCTGTTTTGATGGCGTTACCTTGGTCAACTGCTGTGCGTTGTAGCCATCAGCGCCTCGATTTCATCCACCGCCTTGGGTACGCCACCGGTGAGGACCTGATGGCCGTCCTTGGTCACCACCACATTATCCTCGATGCGGATGCCGATGCCGCGCCAGCGGGCGTCTACATCCATATTGTCCCTGGCCACATAGATGCCCGGCTCGATGGTCAGGCACATGCCGGGTTCCAGCACCCGCCACTGGCCGCCGACCTTGTAATCGCCCACGTCGTGCACGTCCAGCCCCAGCCAGTGGCCGGCGCGGTGCATGTAGAACGGCCGGTAGGCTTCCGCGGCAATCAGCTCGTCCGGCTCACCCTGCAGCAGTCCCAGGCGCACCAGTCCTTCAGTGATCACGCGTACGCTGACTTCGTGCGGCTCGTTCCAGTGACGGCCGGGTCGCACGCACTCGATGGCGGCCAGGTTGGCTTCCAGCACAACTTCATACAGGGCTTTCTGTTCTGGCGAGAAGCGGCCATTGACCGGAAAGGTACGGGTGATGTCGCTGGCGTAGCAGCGGATCTCGCAGCCGGCATCGATCAGCACCAGATCGCCGTTGCGCAACTTCTGATCATTGTTGATGTAGTGCAGGATGCAGGCGTTGGCGCCACCGGCGACGATGGACGAGTAGGCATTGAAGCGGGCGCCGCTCTTGCGGAACTCATAGTCCAGCTCGGCTTCCAGCTGGTATTCGTGCATGCCGGGCTGCACCGCCTGCATGGCGCGCACATGGGCGCGTGCCGAGATGTCGCTGGCCTGCTGCATCTGGCGGACTTCGGCAGCGCTCTTGTACAGACGCATGTCATGCAGCAGGTGGTCAAGCACGACAAATTCCTTGGGCGGGGTGGCGCCCAGCCGCGCCTTGCTGCGGATGCTGTTCACCCATTCCATCAGCTGCTGGTCAAACAGCGCGTTCTTGCCCACGGAGTAATAGACCCGGTCACGGCCCTCCAGCAGGCCGGGCAGAATCTCGTCAATGTCGCCAATCGGGAAGGCATCGTCAGCGGAAAAGTCGCGGATGGCACCTTCCTGGCCGGCACGCAGACCGTCCCAGAGTTCCTTTTCCGGATTGCGTTCGCGGCAGAACAGGATGTACTCGCCATGCTCACGACCGGGAATCAGCACCAGCACCGCTTCCGGTTCGTCAAAGCCGGTCAGGTAATGGAAATCGCTGTTGGGGCGGTAGGGATAGTCCACGCTGTTGTTGCGGTTGCAGACCGGTGCGGCCGGCAGGATGGCGATGCTGTTGGCGGCCATCTGTTTCATCAGTTTCTGGCGGCGTCTGGCAAACTCGGCTGGACGTATGGAGGGCATGGATGTTCCTTAGTGTATGGCTGGCCGGTTCGCCGGCTGGTCGGTTGCGGGAGCCGGCGGATTGCATTCGGTAAACAGGAAGACGGCGGTCATGCGCAGGTATTCGCTGACCTCCATGAAGCTGGATTCGTCGTCATCCGTGTCATCGGCGTCCGCGATCTGGGCAATGGCCACATAGTCCTCGAGGATTTCACGGGCTTCGGCCGACAGCTTCTGCTGGCCGATACTGACACCGAACCCGCTGAGAAAGCCCTGGCACCAATGGCCCAGCGCCCGGGAACGCTCGGCCAGGCTGTCGTCGTCACCCGGCAGCAACAGGGTGATGGCCATGCAGTCATCGGCGGTCAGCTCGCTTTTCAGCATTTCCTGGAGGCCGCTCAACGCACTTTGCAACCCTGCGGGGATATCGCCGTCAAACAGCTGTGCGACATTGTCCAGCCAGGGTTGCGGGGCGAAGTTGCCGCTGGCGCAGCTGTGCCCGACCAGCAGGCCATGCAGTTCGGCAGGGCTGAAGTGCTGTCCCTGGCTGGACAGCATTTGGGCAAAAGCCTGATAGGCGGAAGTGGATTCTGTCATGAAAGGTTCCGGTTGCGGATACAGCGGGTTTTGCGCAGCAGTATAGCCTGATTGGCCGGTAAAGGCCGATCCGGCAGGCAATTTGTACATGCTGACGTTGTTGCGGCATGAGGGCTGTTGTATTGTTGAGAGCTGTATCTGCAACCAAGGCAGGAACCAGATGCAGAATGACCGGATGCACAGGAGGCTGTATGAAAAACCCGGATTTTGCCGCACTGGCAAACAATGTCCAGCTGCTTATACAGCGCCATGCTGAACTTAAGGCACAGTACGCTGCCCTAAAGGAGGCTGAACAACACTGGCTGGAAGAGCGCGCCCAGCTGATCAGCAAGAATGAAACCGCCCGGCAGAAGGTCGAGGTGATGATTTCAAGACTCAAGGCCCTGGAGCAAGAATCATGACACAACCGCAAACCCAGACAGTTACCGTGTATATCCTGGACAAGGAATACCATGTGGTTTGCCCGGTTGAGGAAAGGATCAACCTGGAGCGGGCAGCCGCCTATCTGGACGACAAGATGCGTGAGATACGCCGCAGCGGCAAGGTGATCGGTGCTGAGCGCATTGCCGTGCTGGCCGCGCTGAACATCACCCATGACCTGCAGCAGCGGTCGCGTCAGCTGGACGAGCTGAGCACCATGAGCGGCGAGCAGATGCAGGAAGTCATGCAGCAGCTCGAGCAGGCGCTGGAAGATTCCTGAGCCGTAGCCGGCGCAATGAACGGTTACAGAAGCGGCTGCCACCCCGTTTGAGACAGCAATTCAACCTGTGTATACTGAATCCAGCTCCCTGGAGTGTGCGCCAGCTGATTACGTCCCTGAGCCGATTCACTCTGAACGGAGCCCGCGCCTATGAACCGGTGAGCAGGTCCGCTTGCGGAAAGCCTAAAGGTTCAATGTGGGCTCCACCTTGGACTTGCGGGTTCAAGGGCAACGTCAGCAGCGGCACTTCCGGGGAGTCCCCTTCCTCATGAGCATATCCGGCACTCCCGTCATCCATCGCACGGCACTCAGGCACGAGTTGCGCAGCCGTCGCTGTTCCCTCACCCCATTCGAGCAACGGGAAGCCTCCCGCAAACTTCAACGCCGCCTGATCAGCCATCCATGGTTTCACCGTGCGCGCAGCCTTGCACTCTATCTGGCCAATGATGGGGAGATCGATCCGCAGCCGGTGCTCGAGGAGGCGTTGCGCCGCAAGAAACAGGTCTATCTGCCGGTTCTGGCACGCTGGCCGGAACGCCACATGGTGTTCCAGCGGGTGTGTGGTGCAACCCGCTGGCAAATCAACCGCTTCGGTATCCGCGAACCGGTCTGGGATGACCGCTGGCAGCGCCCGCTATGGGCACTGGACCTGCTGTGTCTGCCGCTGGTGGGGTTTGATGCCGCCGGCGGGCGCCTGGGTATGGGTGGAGGGTTCTATGATCGCAGCCTGGCTGCCTGCCGCTTGCCGCTACCGCCGGTGCTCGGCCTGGCGCATGCCTGCCAGCAGGTGGAGGGATTGCCGCTGGAACCCTGGGACATGCCGCTGGATGCGGTGGTTACCGATCAGGCATGGCACGACTGTGCGGTACAAGCCGGGAATTGACGATATACAGAAGAGATGGGTAACGGCAGCACGGATGACTTGCTTCCGTTCGCACTGGAGCCCTTGTGGCGGCCGGTCTCAGGCCGCACCGTTCATTCCTGGATGAAACGGAAGCCCGCACCCCTGGGGGTGACGCGCATGACTTCCATCATCAGCACCGGGGCCTCAATGGGCATGTCCTGAACCTGGCCGTACACCACATCGCCCACCTTGAGCTCCGCCAGTTGCGGATGCTGCACAAAGACGCCGCTGTCGGACAGGTCTTCGGTAACCGCGGTGATGTCTTCGACAAGGTCCGGGTGGGTGATCCGGATGTTGCACTTGAGGGCAGTACGGATGTGCTGGCGTAGGTGGACTTGCATGAACGGTTACCTGCTGCTTGTAAGTGCGGAACACTTTATGAGGTATGCGGAACCAGTTCAAGTGAGCCGGTGGCAAAATGCGACCTGCATCCAACTGTCGCACGCAGGGGGCTAATACCAGCGGGGCTCGTTGCCCGGGCGGCGGCGAAAACGCTTCATGGTCCACATGTACTGTTCGGGCCAGCGTTCCACGTAGCTCGACAGCACCCGACTCATGGCTGCGGTGGATACCTCGGCGTCCTCGCTGTACATGTCGTCCGGGGCGGCCTCGATCAATACCCGGAAGCCGTTGCCATCCGGCAGGCGGATGGCATGCAGGAAAACTCCGGCCACCTGGTCCTGCTTGCCGCCGAGCATGCCGGCAACGAACTTGCTGGTCAGCGCCTGCACGGCAAGGAAGGGCACGAACACCCCGGAACTGAGGCTGGGCTCGGGGTCGGCCGGAATGCCCACGGCACCGCCCTTGCGCACCTCGCGGATGACGCTGAGGATGCCTTCGCGGGTGGAAGGTGCCACCCGGTTGCCCATCTGCACCCGCTGGCGGGCCAGCAGCTCGTCCAGCGCCTTGAGCTTGGGCGGGCGGTAGAAAATGACGGGATTGCCGCCGTGCAGGCAGTAGTAGTGATTGAGGACTTCCCAGTTGCCCAGGTGGCTGGTGATGCCGACCACCGCCTTGCCTTGCGCGCGGGCCTGCTCCAGCACTTCCAGGCCCTCGACTTCGCGGATCAGCTTGAGGGTTTTCTGCGGAGGCCAGATCCAGGCGCAGGCGCTTTCGGTGAAGGACTGGCCGATGTTTTTCAGGTTTTCCTGCAGCAGCTGCTCAAGCTCCCGTGTCTTGAGCTCGGGAAAGCAGTTCTGCAGGTTGATGCGCGCCACCCGGGTGGAACGGTTGGGCAGGCGGTACATCAGCCAGCCCAGCAGGCGGCCCAGTTTCTGCACAACGCGCCAGGGCAGCAGGGCAATCGCGCGCAGTGTGCCAACGGCCAGCAGGCCTTTGAGTTTTTCCACGTCAGCAACCTCGGACTTTCCAGAGTGCGTAGTATACCTGTCCGGCATGTTTTTCACGGTATGGCTGCCAGTTGTCCGGCAAATCGAGTTCGGACGGCGGTTGCTCGCTTTCCGTGTAGACCAGTGCATCCGTGGCCAGCCAGCCCCGTTCCTGCAGCAGGTGGCAACTGCGCTCCAGCAGGTCCTGGTGAAAGGGCGGGTCCAGCAGGACAATGTCAAACTGCTGGATGGCCGGACGGTTCAGCCAGCCGTTGCTGTCCAGATTGTAGACCTTGGCGTTGTCCGCACCCAGCAGATGCAGGTTGGCCTGCAGACTGGTGGCAGCCTGCGGGTCGAGCTCCAGCGCCACGCCACTGGCCGCACCGCGGGACAGGCCTTCCAGGAAAAGCGCTCCGCTGCCGGCAAAACAGTCCAGCAGGCGTGCGCCGCCAATTTGCGGAGCCAGCCAGTTGTACAGGGTTTCCCGGACCCGGTCGGGCGTCGGGCGCAAGCCGGGTGCATCCGGAAACTCCAGCCGGCGTGAGCGCCACTGGCCACCGATGATGCGCAGCTGGTTGCTGCGGCGTCGTCCTCCGGCTCGTCTGCGTCCCATCAGTGCCGTACCCCGGCAGGCGGTTCGTCACGCTCGACCGTCGGAGGCAGCGGCAGCTGTTCAACCTTCGGCCCCAGGGTGACGATGGTCAGGGCATCCGGTTGCAGATGCCGTTGCACCGCATCCTTGACGGTCTGCAAGTCCAGTTGCTCGATCTCGCGAATGAAATCGTCCTGCCAGCTCAGCGGCAGGCCATAAAAACCGATGGCGCCCAGCTGGCCGACAATGGCCGAGTTGCTGGCGGCGCTGAGCGGGAAGCTGCCGAGAATTTCCCGCTTGCTGGCGGCCAGCTCCTCTGCGGTGGGGCCCTGTTCGACGAATTCGCGCAGCAGCTGTTGCACGAACTCCAGCGTGGCTTCGCTCAGTTCGGCGCGGGTCTGCACGCTGATCATGAACGGGCCGCGGGCCTGCATCGGGCTGAGCATGGAATAGATCCCGTAGGTCAGGCCGCGCTTTTCCCGCACCTCTTCCATCAGCCGGCTGCCGAAACCGCTGCCGCCCAGGATCTGGTTGGCCAGATAGAGCGCCGGATAGTCGGGGTGGCCACGTTCCACAGCCTGTTGGGCCAGCAGGATATGGGTCTGGCTGGAATCGAAGTCGATATGCCGCTTGCCGGCTGTCGGCGGAGTTGTCGCGATAACCGGAGCTGCCGCCTTGCCCTGCGGCAGGGCGCGACTGATGCGCTCGGCGATCCGCTCGGCGCGGGCCCGGTCCAGATCGCCGACCAGGGCGATCTGCACGTTGCCGGCACTGTAAAAACGCTGGTGGAAGTCGCGCAGCTGCTGGCGGCTGATGCCGGCAATGCTTTGGGCATCGCCGGCGCTGGGATGGGCGTACGGATGGCTGCCGTACAGATCGGCAAACAGCGCCTGGTTGGCCAGGGTGCCGGGATCCTTCTGCTGCTGCTCGAAGGACGCGCGCAGCTGGTTCTTCAGGCGATCGATGGCCTGCGGGCGGAAGGCCGGCTGGCCGATGACCTCGCCCAGCAGCTGCAGGGCAGGCTCGCTCAGGGCTGGGTCGCTCAGGGTGCGCAGGCTGACAATGCCCATATCACGATAGCTGCCACCGCCCAGGCGGGCGCCCAGGTTTTCAAATCCGGAAGCGATCTCATCGGCGCTTTTGGCGGCCGTACCCTGATCCAGCAGGGCATTGACCAGGTTGGCCAGGCCGGGCTGCGCACCGTCCTGACTGCTGCCGGCGGCGAAGGTCAGGCGGATATCGAACATGGGCAGTTCCGGTGCCTCGACAAACAGCACCTGGCTGCCAGCGGCGGTGTGCCACTGCTGGATGTCCAGGCTGCGCCGCTCGGGAGCCTGATTGTCCAGCCGGGCCAGACTGGCCAGCGGGCTGTCGTTCTGGCCGGAAGGCGTGGCGCAGCCGGCCAGCAGGCTGCCGGCCAGCAGGCTGATGGTCAGACAGGAAAACAGGCGGCTCATGGGCGGGCCTCCTCGGGCAGGACATGCATGGTGGTGGAGCGTTGCGGAGTGAAGAAGCGGCGCGCGGCGGCCTGGATATCCGCCGGAGTGACCGCATTCAGGCTGTCAAAGTCGCTATTCAGTAATTGCCAGGACAGGCCGACGGTTTCCAGCATGCCGATACTGCGGGCCTGCCGGGTGATGGAGTCGCGGGCATACACCTCGCTGGCGATCAGCTGGGCGCGTACCCGCTCCAGCTCGGCCGCATCCGGCGGGGTTTCCTGCAGCGCTCGCAGCTGCTGCCAGAGAGCCTGCTCCACCTGCTCGATGGTGATGCCCTTCTGGATGTTGGGCGTGGCCGACAGCATGAACAGGCTGTCGCCCCGGGCAAAGGCGTTGTACCAGCTGGTCGCGCCGGCCACTAGCTCCTGCTGGCGCTCCAGGCGTACCGGCAGGCGGGCACTTTCGCCACCGCTGAGCAGGGCGCTGAGCAGGCGCAGGGCATGGATTTCGGTGGCATTCTCCGTGGTATTCAGGGCCGGCACGTTGAAACCCAGCATCAGCATCGGCAGGCGGGTTTTCAGGTACTGTGTGCTGCGTCGCGCACCGGGCTCGTCCAGCTCCAGCGGCAGCTTTGCCTCGGGCACGGGGCGGGCCGGGATGTTGCCGAAATGGCGCTCGACCAGATTCTTGACCGCCTCCGCTTCCACGTCGCCGACAATCACCAGCGTGGCATTGTTGGGGCTGTACCAGCGCTCATGCCACTGGCGCAGATCTTCCAGCGTCATGCGCTCCAGATCGTGCATCCAGCCGATGGTGGGAATGCTGTAGCTGCTGGCCGGATGCGCCAGCGCCAGAAAGCGCTCGTAGGCCAGCCCGGAAGGGTTGTCATCGGTACGCATGCGGCGCTCTTCCTTGACCACCTCGATTTCCCGGGCAAACTCGTCGGCCGGCAGGGTCAGACCGGCCAGCCGGTCGGCCTCCATTTCCAGCGCCACTTCCAGCCGGTCCTTGGCCAGCACCTGGTAGTAGGCGGTGTAGTCATCACTGGTAAAGGCGTTTTCCTGGGCGCCGAGCTCGCGCAGGATGCGTGAGGATTCGCCCGGTCCCAGCTTGCTGCTGCCCTTGAACATCATGTGCTCCAGGGCGTGGGCCAGGCCGGTATGGCCGGGGGATTCGTAGCTGGAGCCGGCCTTGTACCACAGCTGGCTGACCACCACCGGGGCACGGTGGTCTTCACGGATGACCACCTTGAGACCGTTGTCCAGGGTGAACTCATGGGTGGCCTGCGTGGTCGCAGCCTGCAGCGGCAGGGCAGCCAGCAGGGCGGGAAGGAAGAAGCAGATGATGCGAAACGGAATGGGCATGGGTATCCAGGGCTATGGGCTTGTGATCGGGTTCTGGCTGTTGTTTAGAACATTCAGCGCATCAATGATAGAATAATTCGTCTTTTCATTCACGGTTGTCCGGTTGCAACAACAGGGCAGCCCTTGCTGAGATGTTCCCTATCCATGTCTGGTTCCGGCAACGATAAAAAACAAGCAGAGCAACAGGCAGCCGCGCAAAAGAAGGGCCTGTTTTCCTGGTTCAGAAAGAAGCCCGTCGCGGATGACGACTCCCGGGCCGGCGAGCAGGTCGCGCCTGCGGAATCCGCCGAGGATTTGCAGCCGGTTGTAGAAGAACCAACTGCCGGGACACAGCAGGAAGAGGGTGCGGAAATGCCGCAGGAGATTGCCCCTGCCGGCGCAGCCGAACATCCTGCAGAGCCAGAGCCCGAAGTTGCTCCTGTAAGAGCTGCCCTGGCCGCGACCGCTGAAAGTACG